>Ga0315289_10001080_pt1 | contig 42616 bp, 61 predicted proteins | sample YL17G11_40_MG_FD_203452 | JGI IMG/M metagenome (GOLD analysis project Ga0315289, IMG submission 203452) | Sediment microbial communities from Yellowstone Lake, YNP, Wyoming, USA - YL17G11_40 | ecosystem: Environmental > Aquatic > Freshwater > Lake > Sediment | place: USA: Wyoming | collected... | reverse complement strand
CTTCCTGAGTTTTGCAAGAGTAAGTGCTAACCGTGCCTGCTTTCCAGTAGTACCCTTAGCACGCTTCATTCTCCTGGCATAAGCCATTGTTGACATCCCTGCCGACTTGGCCTTCCTAGTCAGGGCTCCTGGATGTTTGATTGCCTTCTGTATCCACTTCCTTACCATTGTCCACCTCCACTACTTCTTCAGGATGTTTGTCTTCACTCCTGCCTTAAACAGGTTGTAGTAATACTGCAGCCCCTTATACACCTGACCTGGGATCGCCTTAAATGCCTCTGCCTCCCCTGGGGCTGGAGTTGGCAATTTATAGGGTTGCTTGTACACCTCCACCCGCTTGCTTATCTCCTGCTGTATCACAGCTGGGAGTTTAATGCTTGGACGTGGTGCTGATACTGGCGCTGGAGCCACCTCCCTAGTCCTTCCTGCCTCCTGCATAGCCTTCATCCAGGCCTCGTACTCTGGAGTGATAATCACTGACCCAGTCTTTGGGTTCCTGGTGATTGGAGGCTTGGGAGGTATCCTGGGAGTTGGTGCTACAGGTGGCTTTACTCCTACTACTCCACCTCTTGGTAGGACTGTAATCTTCTTTACCACTAGACTCCTCCTTTACTAAACACTTCCTCTATGATTCTGTCTGCATCTGACTGTTCTGGAACTGTATTCTTCCACTGATACTCCACCCTGTCTACGAATCTGGAGAACTCCACCAGTGAATACATCATTCCCCTGAAGTCACTTGGAGCCTCAAAATGTGCCTCCAGACGGTAGCCATTATCAAATACCAGAATCAGCATGATGTTCCCTGACTCTGGGTTGTAGCTCCCGCATATCTGCTGCATTATCTCCTCCTCATCCTCTGTGTCCCTCTACCTCCAGACCTTGCCATCCTGACCATCTGTGCCTTGCGGATGTTCCTCCTGCTAGATGCAGACTTCCTGGCACTTGGGAGGTTCCTGGCCCTAGTTGCATATCTGAATCTTGGCATTACTGCTTCCTAAATATCCCAGTTATGGCATCCTTGATGTCTTTGCCCTTCACTCCTACAATCAGACCAATAGTGCCAATGCTAAGACTCATTGCCACTCCATCAACTCCACGCCTCAGAGCCTCCCACTCAAGTAGTCCAACCACTGTGATAGCAAAGACACACAGTATGAAGTTTAACATAATGGGCAACCTCACTAGCCAGCCCTCCCTTCTATTCTAACTCTCTCCTCCCTGCGACTTATCTCCATAACGAAGTCTACCCAGCTGGGCTGGTTGCCATCTGACTTACCTACCAGTTGCTTTAGGATAGCTAACTGCTGTGGAGTGTAGTGGCTTCTGGCTCGGAGGAGGTAGTCATGCTCCTGCTTGGTCAGTGGCTCATCACCATTAGTAGCTACATGGGCCTTCTCCATTGCTGCATCAGCATCTTCAGGTGTCATACCGTTGGAGATAAGTGCCATTCTAACTTTGGAAGAGGTTTTTGTAACTGGTCTCATAGACTTCTGGAGGATGTCGAAGTCCTTCTGGAGGATTAGTGCATAGTTTCTGGTGAACTCAATGTTCAGATGTTCCTTAGCCAGGACATCTCGGTAGGTTCTGATGTTTCTTTCTGCTTCTGCAAACTTGGAGTCATCATCTCGCCAGCGACGAACTGCAGCTTCCGACAGGTGGCCTGTGGTGTTTCTCTCTGAGGGGATTAGGTGGACTGCTTCTCTGATGGTGAAGCCACAGGCTCTAAGGGCCAGGTACTTATCCTTCAGCACATCATCCATGAAGGGGATGAGGGACTCTGCCATTGCCTCTGGATTACCTGGGTCTATAACAGTTCCTTCAAGTGGTATCACAGCTCCGCTAGTCATTATAGTCTCCCACCATATTCTATTCTATCACACTTGGAGCCAAATGTCAAGGGGCGATATAGTTTGGATAGCTATAACATTATATATAACTATGTATTGACATCCATGCTACTGTGTGGTATAATATAATTAGGAAGCTGTATAGAGGTGATTTGTGGCTGATGTCTGGATGACCTGGTGCAGGAGGAAGGCTAAGTGCCACTGGTGTGAAGAGCCTATAACCTCCCAGACACCTATGGTGAAGGTGAAGATATGGAGAGGGAAAGCCATGTGGAGATACACCATGTACCTCCATCCATTCTGCTGGACTGAGCAGGGAATGGCTGCACTGGACAGGGAAGGGCCGTTTAGGGGAAGGCTACCACTGAGCAGTTCACAGAAGGCCAATAGGTTCAGGCTAATTAGGAACTGGCATAATTGCAAGGGCAGGCTGTATGAGGCAGCAGTTAGTGGAGATGTAGATGAAGTCATCAAGCTGCTGGCTAATATGGAAGGTATCAAGCAGGAGATAGCAGATTATGGTGGAGTACCAAAGAAATGGCTCGCTAGAGAGGCAGACCAGGATAGTTGATGCAGACTGGACTCCTGAAGTAAATATACTCCTAATTAGGTGCAGGTGTGGTGTAACTGCTAAGCATAGGGCAGATAGATGGATATTCAGATGCCCAAGCTGCTTCCATGAGGAGAGTTTGGAGGTGATAAGGAATAGATGATGACTAGGAGAAGTTGGCAATGCGAAGATTCATCCACTGGGGCCCATCACTGGGTCAATGTGACTGGAACTAGAGTCTGGATATGTCAGTACTGTGGGGATGACACAGACCAGTTCATTATGGGTATAGATGAGAAGAGGGTCAGATATGGTTATATGCCGTACTCTCAACCTGACTATGCTGCCAGTGTAAGACACATAGTAAGAGTTGGAGTGGATGTAGCTGAGAAGGAGTGACATGAGAAGGCTATACTGGAAGTTCAGAAGATTGACATTCCATATACGACACTGCCCAGGATGCCATAGACAGTACCATATTCTGTGGGTGAGAGGTATCCTTAGTCATTTTGATACCTGTCCGCAGTGCCATATACGAACCAGAGAAATTACTAAGAGGGAACTAGAACTTCTATTCCTTCTGAATAGATGAGAGGGAGTGACATGGATAGCGAAGATACCAGGCTGTTAAGTAAGAGGTTACTGCGGGATAGACTGCTGCACAGGCACCTTCAGGTGTTCAGGCCAAACAGGGTACAAAGGAAGGTATTTGGCCTGCCCAGTGCTATTATCTACAACCCATACCAGCTGGCTAGAGTGCAGGCTAGGGTTCTTAGTGGTGGAAGTCCAAGGTAACATTGGTTAATACTTACTGGGCAGAGTATTTCGCAGATGAAGATATTTGCGGGAGATACCAGACTGTTAAGTTACTCGGAAGGAGGTGAATAATGGAGAAGATATGGATATGGCTGGCATGGAGATTACCAAAGAGACTAGTCTACTGGGCATCTGTACGTTTGATGGTCAGTGCATCGGTAGGTACGCACTCAGGTGAGCCTGTACCAGACATGACAATAACAGACGTCCTGAGTCGGTGGTAAATACTGGGAGGAGATATTTACCCATGAGTATAATTTGCGGGAGGTACTATAAAAGCCAAATAGTGATTACTATGGGAGACCACCCGTACTAGAACATTTGTGCTACTCCCTAGTGGATGGGTTTCTAGGGGACGCGCTAGTGGATTTGTGGCATAGGAGCTGGCCTAGCGGGGACATAGCAAAAGGGCTAGAGGTGTTAGCCCTAGCCCCTTGCCTAGCTACTCGATGGCCTAGCCACTAGCCACTAGGGAGCCATCCTTGATGGCTCTGCGCTTGATAGCGTCCTTAGCACTAAAGGTCGCATTGCTTCGAGCACTACCCGTTGGCATTGCCTCCGCCGTTGCCACTTTGGCTAGTTCGGTCTCCGTACCAAACGCCTTGGCGATCTCATCAAGGCTCATGCCAAACTCGGTCTTGGATTTGCCACTACTGCCCCCAGCCATTGCACGGCCAACCGCCATAAGTGCCTTAACTCCAGGCATGGTAATGGTTGGGCCATTAGCACTACCTAGCTCACCCGTGAACCCGTACTTAGCACTGCCAAGTAGTTCTGCCAAGCCGCCGAGCACGTCTATAAACGGTTTGCTGTCTAGCAAGCCTTTGACTAGTGCCTTGTACTTAGCAAGTAATGGCTCAGCGATTGCCAAACGCTCGGCGTTGGCCTTTGCCTTGACATCGGCCTCCACTTGGGCTACTACCTTAGCTACTAGCTTTTCATCAACACCGCTAGCCGCAAGAGTAGCTCTGATGCTCTCTAGGTCTATTGCCATTTAGTATCACCTCCTTCCTTTTCTAACTTGGTACTATGCCCACTATTAGTATACCACACCAGAACTAAGTTGTCAATAGGTGGAGGACCAATTTTGAGCAACTTGGCAAAACTCGTTGCAAGTAAGTTACTACCATAGAACATATGTGCTACTGCCATATAGGTAGTTGTACCTAGACGCTAGGGGATTAGACGTGGCAGGGCTTGGATTATGACCTGGGGGGTTGACAAATGCAATCTGGTGTGTTATGATATAGTTGAGCAAGGAAATACTAGGGGGAAAGGAGTAGGCCATGATATGTCTGTCATGTAGGCACAAGATAACTAAGCATGGGTTTGGCAGTAAGTCAAGCCACTTTGAGTGGTGTAAGTTCCATAAGGAGTTGGTGGCTAATGACCAGGCAAGACATACTAACCCAGTTCAAGGCACTCAACAATGACCAGAGGTGCAGGCTCAGAGCCACCTTGCCAGTAGCCAAAGCTACCTGTGAGTTTCTGGGTCAAAGGTATGACAAGGACTTGCGCCAGTTCACCCAGGACTTACTAGATGGGAAGGTGGGGAGAGTTAGGCAATCACCAGTACATAGGAACGGCAGGTGTATAGTAGTGCAGAAGGGAGTAGCCAGTGACATAACCAACTAGATTTGAGGATAGGGTGTCTGACTTTGGACGCTCGGAGTTACCAGCTCCATTTCCTATGGTGGTAATTACTATGCCAGATGGTGAGGTATGGAGACTGAAGCTGGACGATGGAGAAGAGCCAAGCCCATATCTGGTAGAAACATTGGAGTTGCAGGCATCATTGTTTATCTCAGTGAACGATATTCTATATAGTCAGATGTGAGGTAGTAGTGAAAGGAGTAGGAGTATATGCCGAGATGGTCTAAGCCAGGGCCAGACCTACAACCTAGGCCAGTGATATGCTCCAGGTGTGGGCAGGTTGGGGGTACACTACACAAGGTAGAGCTTGGGAAGTATGAGCATGACCAATGCCCAGTTGCCAGACGAGTAGTAAGGTTAGTTAGGAGGTAGCCATGCACACCTGTATCATGTGTGGGAAGAAGTTAACCAGTGACCTAGGGAGAATATGTAGCAGGTGCAGGAGGAGGAAGGGATACTGATGAAGAACATCCAAGGTGGCAGTCGAAGGGGAGACCATGACCATCACAGTTGACATGACAAAGGAGCATGGTGTGTCTGCCAGTGGTAAGTCAGTCATAGTGGCTACTACTGAGGGCAACCAGGCAGTAGATGGCCACCCAGGTATGTATGTGGGAGTCAATGTGTACAAGAAGTAGGAGGTATCGTGAGTGCAGCAAATCCCTAGGCAAAGACAGTCATGGTGGAGTGTCCCTACAAGGTCTTCACTTCCTCCTCTCCAATTCCAACGCACCCTGGTAACTGGGAGTGGAGAGTACTAAGGGCATACCAGACTCCTGAGAAGGAGAAGCTAAATCCCTATGCCAGATGGTTCTGTGCAGTTAGGTCTCCATACACTGGTGGTGAGTGGGAGTACGGAGATGAATACATCAGGGATATACCAGGTGCAGTTCGAGGTATGAGGGTATGAGTAGTGCCTCTGCCAAGCAGTACCGTCTCATATTCCTCCTCAGTGGGCAGGATATGAGTGGCACTGCGTTGTCAGCCGAAGAAGCAGGCAGGATGATTGGAAGGTTGAAAGGGGAGAGGAATGTACGTCATAAAAGAAGACGAGTGGAAAGTAAGTTATGAGGCCAGGTACTGGAACTGCGGATATGAACAGATAGCCATTGTAGCTTCAGTAACAAAGGGCATAGACTGGGCTGCCTATGTAGGAGCTACACATCAGGCATATACAGAGGCAGAGACACTCAGAGGGGCACTGGATAATGGGGCAAAGTTGTCTGAGGCAGATGCCAGGCACTTCTTCCCCAATATAGACAGTGAACTTAGATACAGATTGTAGAAGGAGAAGTCATGAACCTAGCAGACCAAGCAATAGCAGCATACCAACAACTGGTGGCAAACCAGGTTAGGGAGGCAGAGGTAAGGGCAGCTGAGGAAGTTGCCACTATAACCAAAGCCTGCAAGAGGGAGTGTGTGCGAGTCTTCAATAGGGAGCCAGACAATGTAGTCAATATGGATGGAGTATGGTGTGCAACAGTAGAAGGGATACCATTCATATACAATACACGCAAGTATGATAGGTACTCATCTGACTACTTGTATCTGCATCTGGGATTGTGTGAGAAGTGTGGACAGAATATGACTGCCCCAATCCACAGTATTGAAGACTTAGGTAAGGTACTACTAGAGGCAGATAATTCAAAGTATCATCTCTGCCAGATACCATGTACTGCCAAGGTAAATGAACCAGAGCCTCCCTCTGTGGAGCAGCTAGTTATCCAGTCTCTCACCCTGCTTATCCAGCAGGTAATTGATGGAGAGTAGTATGTGGGTACTTGGATACTTCTTCACAGTCATCATAGCAGTAGCAATCATGGAAAAGATATGGAGCAGGAAGTAGATGGACTTCGACTTCCTGGCAGACATCTATGACCTGGACCTCCCACAAGGCATCTGGTGTCCCAACTGTGGATCAGAGTATACTGGCTACAACAGGGACGTCCACAGTATGCTGTGCAGAGAGTGCTACTGCACATTCACTAAGGAAGATGTGGAGGAAGCAATAGACAGAGACATGGAGGAGAGCCAGTGATAATGGTTAACATGAAGGTTAAGCTCACCTACCCACTCCCAGGCACCTCACCAATGGAAGAAGGTTCTCTACGCTGGCCACTAGCAGATGTTGGGATAGATGAGATAACCTCAACATCCTGGCTTGAGAGGCTGTTCATTAGGTTAGCATGGAAGAACTGGATATTCAGTATCCAGCTTACTAGCAACTTCGGTAACTACATTCAGCAGTTTGTGAGGGTCAGGAGATGAGTAGTAGACTATACCTAGATAATGAATTAGGAGAACATGAGAGAATTGACAGGTGGTGGAATAACCTAGATATAAGACTGAAGCGTAGGCTGTACAGTCTGCAAAGTGATATTGAAGACATCGAGGCAGAGCAAGAGGAGATAAGAAGGCTACTGAAGGAGGAGTACAATGAGCAGCAGACTTGAACTGGAGAGGCAACTGAAGGAGCATGACAAGCTGGATAAGTGGTGGAGCAGTCTGGAGATAGAAGACAAGCAGAGGATATATGGTACTGCTGCAATACCAATGACTGCAAAGGTAGCATCACAGAAGGGTACTACTCATGCAGTAGGGAAGGAGCACACCAGGAGTACATCAACCACTCCACCAGTTGACCCCTTCCCTATGGAAGCAGGCTCAGATAAGTGGCCGTTTAAGGAGGAAGCATAATGTCAGCTAAGAAATCAGAACCACAACCAGACCAGGAAGTGAAACTCAAAAGCCAGTTGGCTCTAGTACTCCGCACCTTCCACATCAACCTAACCCTACTGCCAATGGCTGATAGGGAGAGGTTACTATCCGCCCTATGTGATACCTTCTTTCACTCAGAGGAGGCAATGGAGTGGGCAGAGATACACTGCAGGGAGATGGATTGGGAGGCTCCAAGATGAATAGACATGAGTACCAGCTATTTGCCCAGTGGGTACATGACTTGCCAGAACAGATAAGCAAGGACAGACTGATTGATGAACTGGTCAGGCTGCTTGCTAATGACAATGCTAACTTCTATGAGGAGAAGTTCAGAGCAGCAATCAGGAAGTTGGACTAGGGAGAGTCAAGTAATGAGATTTACATTAGATACATCTGAACACAGCTTTACAAGAAGCGAAGTAGGAGGAATAGCTGAATATGCCAGGCTTGGGCTAAGGTTCAGAGTTATAATGGGAGTTAGACCTGAACACAACCTATACACAGTAAGGAATCGCCCAGTTATCGAAGTGAGCACATTGGAAGACTTGCTTACCATCCAGAAACATGTTGCCTGCCCCATAATTATAAGTGGCGATAATGGAGACAACACACTGGAAATATATGACAGTTATAGGGAGTAACAATGTATGCTGCCAATCTGTATAGTCAGTATCTAAGGAGTAGCTTTATGCCAAAACCAAGCCTATGTGATGACTGTGCCAGAGAACAATGTGGGAGCAGACGAACAGGAGTAGTATTCACGACCTGCCCGCAGTACTTCACCACCAGAGATGTGGTAATAAACAACCAGTTGTTATTTGGGAGGAAGAAGCATGATAAAAAATAGTGGTGGTATGTGGAAGGATTATCTAGCCAGAATAGTAGTAGCCTCCCTATGTATAGTATTCGCGCCAGTGATAGGTGTACTGGTAGCTATAATGGTACTAATTGACTGGGACTTGGATAGGAGGTAGGTAGCTTGGTAAGAGGAATAGGTAAACTCCGCAAACAGGTACTCTCAAATCATGGAGTGATGGTCTCTAAGCCCCCTGGGAAGCACAGCGTACTAACAGCCACCAGAACACTCACTACTAAGGAGCACCTGAAGACTCCACACATGAAGTACCTGGAGGTAGTACATGGTAAGTCAGTTGAGAGGTTACTGCTAAGTGACAGTGAGGCTAGGGTAGGTGAACTGTTAGATATAGATAAGTCCACTGTTAGCAGATGGATTAAGAGACTGAAGCTAAGGTACACTAGGGATAACCTACCTGACTGCACTATCTGTACCACCGCCAGACCAGCCTGTCTCATTGGTATCTGCGTGATACTGGTGGACCTGGAGCAGTGGGACTTAGTTAGTTTGAAGGAGAAGGAGATTATGACCAGAGATGGAGATACTAACACTGAAGCAACTGCTCAGTAAGGAGCTCCCCTCCATTCCCAGTGTCATAGGTGATGGCATACTGTACTCAGGAACTCGTATGCTGGTTTATGGCAGATACAAAAGTTACAAATCCATGCTGGCAATACATACCAGTATGAGTATCGCCAGTGGCAGACCTTGGTTTGGACACCAAGTTGCTAGACGAAGCGTACTCCACTGTCAGGTAGAGATTCCAGAGTTCCTATTTCAGAATCGTATGACCAAGTATTGTGCAGGGAATAACTGCTACCCAGAGAACATCTACTTCAGTAATGAGCCATATATGAAACTGGATAGGGGCAACAGTATGAACCACCTGGAAATTGCTATCCAGGCATTCAAGCCAGATGTCCTGGTCATTGACCCACTGTACAAGGTAATGACTGGGAAGGTAGAGGAGTCCCAGGACATCACCAAGTTCACTGATGAAGTGGACAGGATAAAGGATAAGTACCACCTGACTCTGATTATCATTCACCATGAGACGAAGGACATCATCACCTCCCAGGGTATCTTTGACAGAGGTAGCCAGTCCATGCACGGTTCTGCATATCTGCTCAACTGGGCTGATACTATCATCAAGGTAGAGGCAGACACACTACTGTCCAGAGTCAGGCTGCAGTTTACAGATATGCGCCACGCTGAAGACATAGTACCAGATGTATATGCAGTAATGAACAAGGACACTCTGGAATGGAAGCAGATAGAAGGAGGTATGGATATACATGGATTATTATAAATAATGTTATAGCTATCGGAAATATATCAAGCTGTGGTGGTGCCTGCCATTGACACACAACACCTTCTATGGTATAATAATGGTGTACGGATATGTACACTAGGAGGCAGTATGAGGGGCATTGTGAAGGTGGGCAGACAAACTAGCGGTCATGGAGCCAGTAGCTCTACTATACAGATAACTATACCAAAGGAGGTAGTGAATGAAGTGGGCTTGAAGCCAGGAGACAGGGTAATGGTCTCCACAGATGATAGTAATGGGGAGATGAAGATTACGATTACGAAGGAGAAGTAACTAATGGTATCAGAACCAATCAGTACCGAAGACCAGGATGCTCTGGTTAGCTTCAGGAACTTCGAGACACCAGTACCCAGGAATCCACTGAGGGACTTCAAGGGTACGTTCGAGAAGTATAGGACTGAGACAAGAACCTTCAGGGATGGTGGAACTGGGCTGTATGTTGTCCTGGACTTCACAGATGTACAGGTCATAGAAGCAGCTGAGCCTTACGACTTCCCCATAGCCACACTGGATTTTCCATATAGCAGAAGGCGCACATCCAGGTGGACTATTCTGGGGGACTCCGCCACCAAACTGCTCAAGGATGACCAGGACATCAGAGATGCAGTAGGTATGAGACTGCACATGAAGATGGCTACCTACGACCTGTATGATGGGAGGGCGCAGAAAGCAGTCCCACAACTGGCCTGGGAAGTTGTTGGAATAGAAGGTACAGGAACTGCAGTGAAGCAGTCTCCAGGGGCCAGGGCACTAGAAATCCTGGATGGGAAGACTTTGGCCCAGTTCAACCAGGAAGTGCTGAAAGACCCACTGGTTAGAACCTCACCTATTGCTCAGGATGTCATGGCTGGGACTTTTGTATCCAGCCAGATAGAGCTGATGGTGGTGACAGTGGACTCAGATAAAGTCCACCATGTACTGAAGGATTAACAGTTGTGGCTGCCCTCCTGAATAGGGAAATAAGAAATACACTGGTAACGGTGGGGCAGACATCAGTAGCAATGTATTCGGCTACTAACCACAGGATTGAGGGCTGGTGATAAGAGTGAGTAGGCTCTTCTTCTGGTAGTGGCCAGAGGATAGCCAGCCACAGTGCCAAACCTGGGGAGTGATAGTTGACTGGAGTGACGCACTCGAAGAGTGAAGGGCGGTTCGATCCCGATAAGCTCCCCAGGCGGGGCAACCCAAAAGGAGAATAATGAAAACAGCAACTTATCGGCTAGTGGGTGGAGGGACAGTTGATGTTGAGTACGATGAAACTGCCCCATGCACTATCTGTGGCGAACCTGTTAAAGCGGCGTCAATGGGAGGGGTAGACATTTGCCCTTCATGCGACTGCGGTAAGTGTCGCTATTGTGGAGTTGACCTACCTTTTGTTAGCTTCGATAGGGAGGCTACGCTGCGAAAAATCCGAGACCATATACAGTGGCACAAAACCCAAATGGAAGCCAATGCAAAAAAGTAGCCGAGGCTGAGGCATGGACATAGCTCCCCAGGCGGGGCTCCAAAGAAAGGAGAAGGAGAATGATACGAACTCCAAATGACCAACTGATTAGGGAGACACTAGAGCACCTGAAGAAGCTCTACATTGACACCAACAGGCATGAAGGTATCCACCTAACTGACCTGATATACTGCCTGACTAGAAGTTATTGGGATAAGGTTGACCCACTGCCGCCCACTGATGAAGAGGTACTGTTGTTCTCACTGGGTTGGGGATTGCAGCAGGTGTTAGTTCCCAGGGAGCAGGATGCAGAGGTACTGTGTGTGGATGGGATTTATATGTCACCAGACTTCATCTCCCTTGGGGGAGTGATGGCAGAGCTAAAGACCACTAGGCAGAGCAGCAGGAGGAAGAATCCAAATAGCAAGGAGTATGAGCCATCTCCATTCAGTGAAACTTGGGTGGAACAGATGATGGGGTACTGCTATGCCAACCAGAAGCTACACATTGGTACTTTTGAGGGGCCAGTTGCCAATATAGGTTCTATTCGTCTGCCACCTGGTTTTGTCTCCCTTGGAGGGACAATGTATGACCTGCTTATCTTACACATGATGGGGAGCTACAGTCCACCGTTTCCACTGCTTAAAGGTTGGAGGGTGGAGTTCACTACTGAGGAGTTGCAGGAGTTCTGGGCCACAACGCTAGTTAGGAAGGCAATACTGACGGATTGCCTAGAAAGGAGACACAGTCCACCAGAGCCTAAGTTATGGTGTAAGGAGTGGGAGTGTGAGTCCTGCCGATTTGAAATCAGGTGTATGGCATTATGATTGAGCCAATTACAGTACAGAGATTCTGGGATAAAGTAGAAATCACTGATGGGTGCTGGCTGTGGACTGGATGGAAGTGGGGAAGGTATGGTGGGATAATAATGCAGTATAAAAGATACCTGGCTCATAGAATATCCTGGGAGATTCACTATGGGTCTGTTCCAGAAGGCTTAGAGGTTTGCCACACCTGCGATAATGGATACTGTGTGAATCCTTCACACCTCTTCCTGGCAACCCACCAGGAGAATATGCAGGATGCTAGTAGCAAAGGAAGGTGGAGGTATGACTTCTGTCCTAAGGGCCATGAGCTAACTCCCGACAATATCTACGTCAGGGGCGGAGGATACAGAGTATGTTTAACATGTAAGAAGGAACAGAACGCATCAAGACCCCCCAGGGAGTATTATCGAGTACATGGGAAGTCAAGGTAAGGAGTAACAGCAGGTTTAGTATTAGGTGTGCAGCACAGTAAGGAGGAGTGACATGGAAGAAATCAATATGGCAAGTTTACTATCAGTGGCGGGTACAGCCCTAGTAGTTGGTGTGATTATCCAGATAGTGAAGGGGTGGCTGGTAGAAAGATTCATACCACTGGCTAGTATTGCAGTTGGCATAGCATTGGCGGTGGTAGCCAGTATAGTGCTTGGGCATACTGGAGCAGTACAGCTTGGTAATGCTGCTATTACAGGACTACTAGGTGGGGCTGCTGCTAGTGGCATTTATGACTTCACCAACCAGAGCATTAGAGGAAGGTAGAGCAGGAGTAATATGAGTAAGCTTCTGTATTGGAGGGGTAGGCTAGTCTATGATATGGATAAGGAGGAGTTAATCGAAGTACTAAGTGAACTAGCAGAAATGTACCTCCTCATAGCAGGGGGAAGTACACGAGAATATCACGGAGTGGTAACAGCCGATAAAGAAGACCTTATAGAAAGGATAGAGATAATTCCAGATGATAACAGAAACTGAAGCTGAGGCAGTTGTCAAGATACTCCTGGGCACACATGATGGCTGTATAGTGTGCAGTAGGAAGCTGTGCCAGAAGTTCGTAGATGAGTTTCCAAGGTGGAGGACAACAGTTACTACAATGTGGAAGATGGAGCATTCAGAGTATCAGTTGTATGTAGATTCAGGGAGGAGACACTTGCTATGATACTGGCCATCTGGGGTGAGGAGAAGACAGGCAAGTCAGCACTAGCCTTATCATTCCCAGACCCACTGGTGCACTTCGACTTCGACTATGGGTACGATAGGGTGGCAGACTCCACTTATGGACACAAGCTGATAAATGGTAGGAGTATCACCACCAACCCATATACACTGCCAGTCCAGTTTGGTGGCAGGAAGATGGAGGGAGCCAAGGAACTGTGGTTGAAGTTCCTGAAGGATTATCTAAAGGCACTGGAAGACAAGGAAGTAAAGACCATAGCTCTTGACACTGGAACGCAGGTCTGGGAGGTTGATAAGTCAGGGTTTCTCCAGGAAAGGCAGGAGAGGGATGTAGCTGCTGGCAAAGTACCAAGAGAGGCGATACTCCAGATTGAATACGGAGAGCCTAATGCCAGGATGAGGAGCATATACAATGCTGCCAGAGGATACAAGAAACATCTGGTAGTGACACACTACTCCAGGGATGAGTATAGGCCCAGGCTTAACCCACAATCTGGAATGATGGAGAGTGCTTCCACTGGGAAGTTGCAACTGGCAGGCTTTGGTGAGACTCCCAACATGGTAGATCTGGTTATCTATACTTACAAGGTGGAGAAGGGGAAGATAGACTCCCCTGATTACTCCCAACAGTTATGGGGAGTAATCACCACATCAGGCTTGGGGATTGAACTGTGTGGGAACATCATCCAAGATGTGACCTATGAGAAGATTGTGAATCTGCAGAAGATGCTAAAGGGAGAGGTATAATGCCTCTCCCACTGCTTCAGGATGAGTTCGAGCCACATGATATGCTACTGCTGATGAGGCAGTCAATAGAGGTGGAGGTGTCAGACCTGAACAGGCGTGGCTATGCAGACTATCTGTTCAATGCAGCAGATGGACATAGCATACAGTTGGAAAGGAAGCAGAATGGCGAGCTGCTACCAAGTCTGAACTCAGTGGAGGAGCAGCTGAAGAGGCAGTATGGTACAGCAGATGAGTGTGGGCTGATAGTGGAAGGGTTTATTGCTCCATCTCCAAAGGGATGCTATGTACTGAAGCCCAGCCTGGATGGAAAGATGTACTTTGTGCAGAGAGAGCTGCACACCAACTACTCCATGTATGTAGACTGGTTGTACCAGCTGGACAAGTGTGGGATAACCTGCTACTCCACTCCACACATTGTAGGTACAGCCACACTGCTGGTGGCATTGTACAAGAACTCCCAGAAGGAGGAGCACACTACACTGAGAAGGTATATCAAAGGGAAGGTACAGCTCAATGTGGAGAACAGGCACATCAAGACACTGATGGGAATTGAGGGAGCAAGCTTGGGGGAGAGGAGGGCCACTGACCTGATAGATGCCTTTGGGACTGCCTGGGGAGTGCTAAGCCAGAGTGAAAGTATGTTACAGATTGTAGATGGAGTTGGGCCTGGGATTGCCAGGAAGTTACTTTGGGCAATAGGGAAGGTAGGGGATGACTGAGAAGGAAGATGTTTGGGCAGAGTACAACCAGCTAGCTACAGCTGAAGCTATCGCCATACTCAACATTCATACTATACTGAACAGACTAGAGAACATCAGGTCAGAGAAGAAGCAGGCGTTTGATGCTGCTATGGTGAAGTTGGGATACACTATCAGGAGACTATGATGTTTGGAGAACACTTGGAACACACAGAAGAAGGCTACATCAAGTTCCCCAGAGACGTAGAAATCAGGAGGCAGCTCTGGCCAGAGAATGTGTTTAAGCATCCAGCTAAGTACAACTGCCATATGGTATGGAGTCTGGTGGAGTATCTTACTGAGCCTGGGCAGAGGATTCTTGACCCAATGGCAGGCTGCGGAACATCCATGTTAGCTGCACTGTCAGGCAGGAATGTGATACTGGTAGAGATAGAACAGAAGTACCATGAGATGCAGCAGTATGTGATGGATAATCTGGTGGCAGCTGAACCAGGTCTGGCCTCCAGGATATTCCTAATACAGTCAGATTGCAGGAAGGTACTACCTATGGCAGGGATTGACCTGGTACTGTTCAGCCCTCCCTATGGAGAGATGATTAAGCGGAAGAAGGTCAGTGGGATAGCTGCTGAGGAGGCCAGCTCATTTGCAGAGCTACCTGACTACTCCAAAGACCCCTGGAACATTGGGAAGTTGAGCCAGTTCATGTACTTCCAGGTGATGGAGAAGGTATACACAGACCTGCTGGAGACTGCCCCACTGATGTGCATTGTACTGAAGGATAGGATAAGTAATCAGAGGCGAATCAGGTTCGTGAGGCAGAACATAAAGCTGTGTGAGACGGCAGGGTGGAAGCTGGTGGAGGAGGTGAAGGTTGAGGCAGGTGGTACAGAGTTCATTAACATACACGAGAGCCATGGAGAGATAGTAGTGAGGGACGAGAGCATAGTGATTATGAGGAGGAAGTAGTGGACAGTGAACTGTGGAGGAATGTAATAGTAGCAGTCATCATAGTTAATGGACTCATCTGGTTATACCTTATGTGGAGGAGAAATGGAAAGTCCTAAGAAGTTACAGGAAGAAGCTGGCCTACACAGGACTGCATTGGAGCAGATACCAGTTATGGTATATGAGCTGGGAGACCTAGCTAAGAGTCTGGCATATGTGCAGGTCAGGCCAGACCTGGCCCAGGCATATATGGCAGAGGCTGGACTGGCATTAGCTGACCTAATATGCCAGTGCTACATCATGTCAGAACACTTTGAGTCAGAGCCAGTCTACTATACTAGACATACTGTCAAGAGCAACTTCCATAAACTATTGGAGCTTGGATTGGAGAGACAGAAGGAGCGAATGGCTGAGGTTAAGGAGTGGCTAGGTGATACATCCACTGATACTGATGCCAGAGGTTTTGGTCAGGATATGAAGGTAGGTTTAGATGATAGCGTACCTGGGAAGTAAGCACTTCACTGATAGGGACAGTATCCTGGCCCACATGGATAGTGTAACCAGGGGAGTGAAGCTGGTGGCAGTGGATGTAGAGACCATCTCACTGGTTAACCTAACTCCAGTCGGAGTAGGCTTCGCTCCCAATGCGGAGGATGCCTTCTACTTCACTACCTACCCAGAGCTTGACAGTGACTTCCCCTGGGAGATTATTCAGAGTCCAGACATCAGGAAGATTCACCACAATGCACTGTTCGACTTATCCAGTATAGATGAGTTTGAGCCAGATGCCAATGTAGATGACACTACACTGATGGCACACCTGCTGAACCTTCCAGCAGACTTAGTAACGCTGTCCAGCATATTCCTCCCAGGTACAGAAGTGCACGGCATGGAGGAGTATCTGGGAAAGGGACAGACTACCCAGGACTTAGACCCTGGGCTACTAGCCAGGAAGTGCTGCCAGGACTGCCTAGCAACATACAGGTTGTACCATGAACTGCACCCTCTGGTGGACTCCAGCTACTATGAAGTAGAGAGGCAGCTAATCCCTATCCTGGTGGAGATGAGTCTGAAGGGACTGAAGATTGACCATATGGAGAGGGAGAGGCTGGGGCAGAAGTTAGAATCAGACATGGGATATTACAGGTCTATCTGTGATGAGTATGACTTCAATCCAGGGTCGCATCAGCAGGTGGGGCATATACTGGCTAAGAGGGGAAATATACTGCCATTCAGGAGAAGGAGGGATAGGGAAGGCAAGTGGAAGATGAAGCTGGTGACTGTGGAAGAGGAGTTGGAGAAGCTATCTGACCCACTGGCAGCAGCTATTATCAACTACCGCCATGCTCAGAAGGCACTCTCCACTTACATCAAGCCCTATGCAGGGAAGGTCAGGGCTTTTACCAGATGGCATATGGACGCAGTCACTGGGAGAATAACCAGTACCAGGCGTAATATGCAGAACATCCCACCTGAACTTAGGTCTATGTTTGTACCAGATAATGGAGTGTTTACCGACTGGGATGCAAGTCAACTGGAGCTGAGGGTACTGGCTTACATATCAGGTGACAGAGCAATGATTGAGATATATGAGACAGGTGGAGATATACACCAACACACTGCTGACTTCATGGGTATAGACAGAAGGCCAGCCAAGAATGTGAACTTCTGTGTGCCCACATCAGTTGAAGCACTGACACCTGATGGTTGGAAGCCTTACTATGAACTTAGGTATGGAGACAGGGTACTGGGATACAATCAAGAACTTGAAGTGTGCCTATGGACACAGGTAATTTCAGTAATGCAGCCAGTAGCTTCAGATGTGATAACATTTGGTAACAATCATGTCCAGTTCAGGTCAACTGCAGGCCACAGATGGTATGGTAGGAGAAGGATACATACTCACAATCATGGGGATAGATATACTAATGAAGTCAGGACACTAGACAGAATTAACTCAGAGTTCACTATTAGACTGTCTGCCCCAGCATGGTTTGATATTCCAGACAGTATGTTTCATGCAGAGGCCATACCAGTCTCTCCAGTTGAGGCTTCAATAATAGCATGGATATACACTGATGGAAGTGTTGACAGATTCCAGATACATCAAAGTAAATACATAGCAGTAATCAGAGACCTACTCATAGGCATACCGCACACAGAGTACAAATCACGCCAGGATGGTCTAGTTACATTTGAGTTAAGGAAGGATTATGGAAGAAGCCTATGGTTAAAGACACAGCTAACTAACAGAACATTAGAGCAGTTTGTATTAGGACTAAGTGATAGTGCCAGGAAGAGCTTCCTTTATACAGCAATCATGGCTGAAGGTTGTGAACAGTTCGGTACAGTACACATAACTCAAAACTTCGGGGCTGTTCTCAATGCAATAAAGTTAGCAGCATTTCTGGAGGGATACTTCGTTAGAAGTAATGGCCCATATCCATCTGCTGCCTACCCAGGTAATACAAATGTTAGGATGTCTCTCAGTAGTCCATATCTAACAGGCCAGAGACTAAAGGTGCATGATGTCTCAGTAGAAGATGTATGGTGTATGCAGACTGGACAGGGAAGCTGGGTCGCTAAGGATATTGAAGGTAAGATATTCATTACTGGAAACGCTATGATATATGGAGCTACCGACCAGACCATAGCTGAGACTGCACATATCACTTCAGTCAGGAGAGCACATGAACTGAAGGAAAAGTGGTTTGATGCCTACCCAGATGCGGGTCTGTGGATTATGGAGCAGCAGAGGATGGGAGTTACAGAAGGGTATGTGGAGACACTGTATGGAAGGAGGATTAAAGTAGACGCAGAAGATGAACAGGGAGCTATGAGGAAGGCAGTCAATTATCCCATTCAGGGCAGCGCTGCAGAGATAATCAAGAGGGCTATGATTAAGTGCAGGGAGTTGCCACTGGTGCTTCAGGTGCATGACGAGCTGATTGCTGACGGAGATGTGACACAGCAGGTGTTGGAGGCAGGATTGGAGAAGCTGTCACCAGTATACACGCCTTATGATATTAAGACAGTAAGGAGATGGGAATGATGAAGCAGTTTACGGAAGCAGAGGAGCAAGAACTTCAGCTGAAGGTAGAGAGGTATGTAATCCAGAATGAAATCAGTAAAGAGTTTGCCAACTGGGAACTATTAGTCTTCCCCACATTGGAGGCTATGTGTGCAATGGGGCTTAGGTTAATTCTGAGATTCCCCGCTGAAGTCCTAGCGGAGTATAAGTGGCCTGCCAACTGGAAGCAGGCACTGAAGGGTAGGTTTGCTTCCAGGTGGATGAAGAGGCGTTGGCCTGTGGTGTATGAGAAGATTGATGTACTGGCCTGCTACAACAAGATTTCCATACCAAAGGAAGAGCACTTCATACATCTGAGGAGGACAGTTGATGGCAGATAAGGTTCTGGTAGATAAGGGGAAGCTCAGGAAGTGGCTTATGATTTTAAGGGCAGTATCCAACAGTCAGACAGATGATTTGGAAAAGTACAACACAGCCATCAGTAGGATTAGGCGGACATGCGAGACACTGGATTATCAGCTCAGAAAGCCAGTCTAGCTGCTCCATAGTAGCAACTCTGCCAGTAAGGGGAGGTTAGTGCACTGTAGCACACTCCCCTTTCTCCATTGGCGTTGAGGAACTCCCCATTGCCAGCATAGATACCCATGTGGGAGATATGGGGAGGTAACTCCCAGTCAGGCATTGGGTATGTGTCATGGAAGAACACCAAGTCACCTACCTCAGGTATATCCACTGGCCAGCACAGGTTGTAAATGTACTTCGCATAGTGGGGCAGTTCAATACCCAATAGCCTAGCACAGTAAACAACAAGACCAGAGCAGTCGAAGCCTACCTCAGGTGACTCACCTCCCCAGACATATGGCAGCCCCAGGTAGTTCTGGGCCAGTTCTAGGATTTGTCTACCTGGGGAGACTAAGGGTGGAGTTCTAGACCAATGTTTACTAACTCCTGGATGTGAGACTTCAGCCTCTCGCCCAGTATTTTGAAGTTGGCTTCTGTAACAGGTAGCCTTCTAGTAGCCATCAGGTAGAATCTGAAGCTCTCCTCATCATCTCCACCATCTGCTATCCAGCCAGTATGGATGTCTGGGAACTGCTCCTTCAGCTGCATTGGTGTTCCTCCTTCACTTGGCATAATATCAGCTTCTCCATCTATATCAAACCCAGACCAGCCTCCAGAATCCCCCAGACAGAAGACGCAACCTCCAATAATTCTCCAATCTGTGTTCATCTCTTCTAGGATAGACCTGAAGACTGGTCTTGGGTCTAACTCCACACACTCCCCAAGTGGGTAGTTCTCAGGGTGCTTCCAGGGCCAGTAAGTACCTACCTCAGTCAGTATCACTGGTGGAAACCTCAGACTCCTGGTGCTGAACTCCTCTATCCAGCTTCTGTATCTGTTGAAGTACCACTGGTCTATCAGGCCAGGAGTCTCTTTGGAAGTATAGGCATGGTAGCCAAAGTAGTCCGCCTTAGCCATAGAGGGGTACATCTCCAGGAGTTGGGCATCAGTACCATTCCCACAGGCTATGTTGCCTATGATGGACTTCTTGCCCAGGTGGTGTACTCTGTCAGTGAAGCCCCTCTCGAACATATCATAGGCAGCCCACTTCTCAGGTGGGTCATTATTACTGATAGCTTCATTGTAGGACTGCCAGACATCCACATCTGGGTACTGGCCGATTGGCAGTTGGTCTGCTATGTTGCAGCCATCTGTATAGGCCAGGTAGGGATCTGGGTTCCAGGACTGGGTGGGGAAGTGCTTCCTGCCAATGATTAGTATGTCTGGACACAAGGCTCTGATTGCAGGGGCTAGTTGGAGTGCAGAGTCAAATAGAAGTACCACTCTGGCCCTCAGCTGTACCACCATGCCAGGGAAGTGTGGCTTGTCAGTGTAGACTCCATAACCTAGCTTCATTGTCACTCCCTATCTGGGTTGCCTAGCTGCTGCCACTGCCACATTAGTCCTATACTGTGCCCTGTCAGCTAGTACTGCTTGGAACTCTGCCATAGCCTCAGATGCCAGTACCTGATACCTGGTGGAAGCGGCCATCTCCCTATCGGCAGCCAGTTGGTACTGCTCTGACTCCTGAATGTAAGTCCTCATCTCATCGATTCTCTGACTGGCCTCCCTGGCATACTCCTGGCAAGTGGCAAGCCTGGCCTGAGCCTCACTCACATAGCCATTGGCAGAACTGAGCCTGCCATTAGCCTCACTGATAAATGCATCTGCCATATTGACTCTGACACTGGCCTCATCCCTGTAAGCATTAGCCATAGCTATCCTGCCAGCTGCCTCATCAATGTATCTGGCCATGACTCCCAGTCTCTGTATTGCAGCAGTGAAGTATCCATTCATAGTGTCTGCATGGCGGGCAGCCTCCTCTAAGAAGTGTGCCCTCTTCTGCCCCCACAGTGCAGCTATCTCTGCCTCTCTCTGTGAGTATGATGCATACTGCTCCGCCACACTGTCTCCCACATTGACTGTGTTTATCAGAGCCTTGCCTGTCTCCAGAAGTGGTTGTGCACCTGTGATAGCAGTACCCCCAGTGATGTACTTTACCTCATCAGCCCAGACACCTTCAGCACCTGTTAGCAGGTCGGCATTAACCTTCCCCAGCTCAACGATAGCATTGGGGAGGTCACCTGACACTCCAGTTATTGCTGCAACTATGGCAAAGCAGGCATCCAGAGCGATATTGGCATCATCTACCTGGGCAGCTATCTTGTCTGCTGCAGCGTCTGCCTCAGTCCCAGCATGAGTAGCCACCTTTGCCAGTGCGGCAGAAGCACCAGACGCACCAATTATCAGTGCAGACACAGCATCCAACGCAGTCTTAGCATAGCCAGCATGGGTGGGAACTGCATCCAGAGCATTATCACACAGTATGTGGATTGCTGCTATACTGGTGAGTCTAAGTCTGGCAGTGGCAAGGTCAGTGACTGCCTGATGCACCCTCTTAATTGACAGCATCCTCAGTGCATAGACTCTGGCCCCTTTTAATACTACCTCATCCAGAAATGGTCTCCAAGTTCCTTCACCTGACATGATTTACCTCCTATATCTCACTTATGGGTATAGATGTTGGAGTACAGAAGCCATGTACCAGTGGCCCACCAGACCACAGGTAATGGCCCCCATTCTCCCAAAGTCCAAAGTGTGTTCCTGGCAACCAAGCTCCAGTGTCGCCATCTCTGTAAAAAACTTGATGCCCCTTAAAGCAATAGACTCTCCCATCAACACTGGCAAAGGCATTAAACACAGGATAGCCACCTTGAAGTCCTGCAACATCCTCCTCAGTAAAAGCTCCAGTCGAATCAGCAGCACGACTGTAAACCCGCTGACGATTTGCGGGCGGCCACAGAGACATATCTTCCCCATGTGCCAACAGATATTCACACTGTGGTACATCATCAATATATCGGAACCCAATACTGACGATGTGGTTTGGGTCACCTGCAACTCCTGGCACCTGGTCAACAACCCAGGAACCATCTTCATGGTATAGCAGTTTAGCCCACCACGGAGTTGGCGCTCCAGAGGTGCCTGCAGCAACCTGGAACCTTCCATTGGCAGGATTGTATTTCATCTGGGCATGAGGGAATCGGGAGTGGTCACCGTGCTCCTCATCAGTGGCGAAGTCTACACCATTTGCAGTTTTTCTATACACCACAAAATTATCTGCATCGTCATCAATATACCACCAGTACAGTGTAGTTCCATCAGTGGCTACTCCAGGACTATAAGTAGATGTTTCGTGGTCTTGTGGCCCAGTATCTATCACAACCAGTGTGTTATTAACTGGGTCAAACTTATACAGCATAGGTCGCTCATAGTAGTAACCAGGCCACTGTACATACTCCTCTTGCCTTACACCTGTAATAAACCAGTAATCACCCAACTTGGCTGCCTGCTGGCAGAAGCACGCAGGGTTATTCCAGTAACCAGAGTGCTCATCCACTGGTCTCATAACGTCACTATGTCCAAGTGCAGTTACTTCACCTGTAACAGTATCTACTTCATAGATGTCGTAAGGCTCAGGATTGGGGGCAAACTCTGTATCAACCCAGTCTTGATACCAGGGGATAGCATATAACTTCCCCAGTGAATCGTCCCAGAACATACAGGATACATAAGCGCCATCAGAGAATCCATCTGGGTCTGCCTCCTCATCCCTACCGAAGTGTGCCAGTAACTGCCATGCACCCCCAGCCAGTTTGTATATTGTACCCTGACCCATGTGACCGCCACCTGTGGCAAGATACTTCCCAGGAGCCAGATATAGAACAAGCCCTGGATTCAGTATATACTCCCCTTCCACATACACCCTAACCAGGCTATCAACAGTCGGCCTTGCATCCATATACAGCTTGTCATCCCAGGTGTAGAACCTAATGAACTTCCTTGGATACTGGTCAATGGGATACTCCACCCCAACCACCCTAATTCTGGATGGGCAAAGGCCATCTTCGATAGGGAAGTCATCCAGGTCACTAATATCCAGGGTTAATGATAGGAAGTCTATCTCGTACTGCCTAGTATACTGCAGTGGTACACTTCTGCACATATCATGCAGAGAACTAATTAGGCAGGCCTCCAATTCAGAGTTGGTAGCAAGGTTAGCTACTGACAGGTTAGCTTTCAGAGCTGTGGATAGAGCAGTAACCATACCCCCCAGAGTCTGTGATGGGTTGGAATTGATAGTCTGCTCTGCCTCATACCTTACTGCAATATGCCTCTTGAAGATGTCAGAACCCTTTGGTGTCTCCCAGTTAGGGAACAGTGAATTACCCCATACTGCAAATGGAATTGGATTACCCAGTGGACACTCCACTTCCGTGACTCTGATGAAGTTATATCTCTCACTGGCAACTATTTCATATATTGGTAGGAGGTCAATGGCATAGGTGTCTGTTTCATAGGAGATGTAAACCCCAGTATTGGGCATGGCTAGATTCCAGATAGCCCCAGTCAGGTAATTTATCTCATAGTCAGTTCCCCTAACATAGGTAGTGCCAGACTTACTTATTACCTCACTGAACCTTCTGATAGGCTTGTAGTCAGTATAGGCCACGTAGTCTACTGGATGAGAACCAAGTGCTTCATCAGTAATTACCCTGGATGACACCTCAGTTTCATACACTCCCTGATATGGAGTATGTCTGGAGACATCCAGTATGGCAGCATAGATGGCCTCAGTAGCCTCACTATCACTGACCAGACTGTCAGTATCAGCTAGGTCTGTCTGAAGCCTATCAATCAGTTCAGTTATTGATTCCTGGTCTATCAGGTCTGCCATGATGCTCCTATGCTGTGGCTATGTTTTGTTCTGCCTCATAGTAGATTACTATATGGTTAGTGTCACCCATCTGTGCCTGACTATCCCTACCTGGCCCTATCCACAGTATGTCTCCCCACATAAAGAAGTTCTTGATGTCCTGAGGCACACTGCCCAGTGGGTACTCCACCATTGCAGGTCTAATCATGTCTGTAATGGCAGAGAGGTCAACTGCTATCTTGCTCTTCTCATAACTGGCATGATACCCAATGGCAGTCATGGAGCCAGTAGACAATGCAGTGATAGTCCCATTGGAGTAGTCCATAGTATAGTCTGTATCTCTAGTGAAGGTCACTACTGGAAGAGCAATTGTCCTTACTGACTCAGACCCGTACTTGACTGGGTGATTAGCCAGTGATACGGCCACCCCAGTATCAGCAGTGAAGTGCTCATCTGTCACATCGAAGTCCAGTGTCAGCTCATAGACCTTCTGCTGCGGTATATGCCTGTTCATGTCATAGATGGCATTACGGATACAGGCTTGGACTTCAGCAGCAGAAACGTAGGTATTGCCACTGTCACCCAGGTCCAGTTCTACTGCATCCACCAGTTCTGTCAAGCTGCGCTGGTCTAGTAAGTTTGCCATAATTGCCTCCTAAATGGTCTGCCCATATCAGTTTACCTGCTTTCCTATAATGATTCCCTAATTCTAAATGCCAGCACCCTAATCTCGGCAGTCACTCCTAGCATATTCTGGATGGTCACATAGTTGCTTGATAGGTAGATATTTAATTTAGTATCCGTATCGGCAGTTGTGGTATATTGGCCTGCAATCGTCTGGCTTACGATAATCAAGCTGTTACCTCCCTGAAGGCATATAGCCATATTTCCAGAGTAAGTATCATTCACTAGAAACAGACCACTGAAGACAATGGCCCCGAAGGGCTGAAGTGTGCCATTGTCAGCCACCGAACTGCCTGTCAGGTTGCCGTCTAAGCCATAAACCGATGTGCCCTTAGATAAAATTGTTGTTAATGTTCCTAGACTCTGGAATGGCCCAGATGATACTATGGAAGTACCATTATCATATATGTACCGTGTGCTTTGATTGCTTGGATAGATGTTCCCATCCTTTGACAATACCTGTTCTATGGTTACACCAGCATCAGCCGTCTTCTCAGCTATGGTATCTACAGAAAGCGAAGCATTTATAGTAATTACGCCTACACTTGAAATCCGCATGCGCTCTGTGAAATTGCCACCTACTGGGCGGGTATACAGAACCAGATAGCCCGCAAAGTCTGAGGCATTAGCGTTCTCTTTGAGTCCACCAATACCTGCGAACTCTGTAGTATCATCTGCGCCAGTAAGGTACTTACCGCCCAGACTAAGAACGCCGCCTCGGTCTTGGGCATAAGCGTCAGTAGTATACAGGCCCAGTTGGGCACGCTGAGTCAGAGCAGCCCATGCTGCTCGAATATCCACCTTTGGTAGAGGAGTTGTTGTCCCGATACCGACTGTTCCAACAACCGTCACTGCCCCTGTCAGGTCTAGTGTAGCCTCGCCCTCTACGGCAGCTATGGCCTCAGCGTTTGTATATTTGGCATGGTGTGGTGCTCCGTCCCCGATAGCGGTGTGCTCGGCAGGGGTCAGGTAGCCAGTATGCAAATCACCTAAGTCAGGATGTGCGTGAACATGGTCTCTGTGGGCAAATACCAGTGATGTGCCTGGACTGGCAGCAGCTGCTATATCTGCAGGATTAGTGGCATCCAGGGCAGTTTTCCAGCTGGGCCTCAGTTCTGCATTATCTATACCTAGCAGGTTACGGACATTAGCAGCTGGTATGGAGATTGCTAATCTGCTCCACTTGGGAGTGGTGTTGCCAATGATGACATCTCCATCCAGCACACTGCCTGCCAGTGTATCACTGTGTGCAGCAGATAAGATAACATGTGCAGGTGGGGCAGTCTCCAATGCCTTAGCTCTGCTGGCCAGTTGGTCTAGTGCATCATCTGTCTCACCTGGGTCTGCACTGCCAGCCCAGTTAGCTAGCACAGCAGGGAGGAAGTGCACCTGGTCAGCTTCCAGGCTTACACTGGGGCTAGACAGTGGGCCTGTGATGACTCCCCCAGGAACCATCAACCTCCCATAACCATAAGTCTGCAGGCTGTCCAGGAAGGACTGTGGATTCTCGGTATCCAGGAAGTCAAATGCCTCCCCCAGGCTAATCTCCATACTGTATGTACCAGAAGCATAATGCCTGGTCAGCATACCAATCCTACCTACTATGGTAGTTGCAGCACGACTGTCAGTTATCAGCACATAGTCCATAACCTCCTGGCCACAGTTCATGGGTACTAAGGCTCTGCCTTTGGAGGCCTCCTGCTGGAGTCTAAACAGCAGTGCATTGGCCCTAAGCTGGGCCAGAGCAGCGTTGCCAGCTATATCTGGGTCTTCATACACTTTGGAGACAACTCCAATGGCAGCCTGGGAAGTAGTATCGTTAGCAACTGCCCAGGTAGATGCAGCGTTTGCCATCTCCGCAATCACAAATACCTTATTGGGAATGACCAGTACCCTCTCACGGAAGTCTATGATGAAGCAGTGTACAGTGTCATACTCATAGTCATAAGCAGCGGGGGCAGGATTGAGCCAGGTCAGGTGCATCTTCCCATCTGCCTTATACACCAGCACCGAATTGGTCATCTCCTCAAACCGCTTCACCAGGCCCAGGATAGAATCGAAGTTACTAGGTTCATAGTCAGATGTGCCATTCAGAGTAGTGTCATTGCCTGCAGTGTCATCCACCATGTCAGCCACATCTGCCACAAGGGAGGCCAGGATGTTCCTGATGGTAGCATTACCAAAGGAAGGGGCAGCACCGACTCCACCACCAGTTGTACCTGCCTGAGTCAGAGTGATGGTAGCGAAGCTAGTGGAGCCAGTTACCACATCACTGGTAAGGAAGGTGCCAGTCACCCCTGTAACTGTAATGAAGTCTGCACCAACTAGCAGGACTCTTAGTGCTACTCCAGTACCACCTCCCTGACCACCATTGGTAACTGCCTCACCAGTCTGGAACGTCCCTACAATAGTTCCCCTTAGCTCCACTCCGCCACCGATAACATCCAGCTGGGCCAGCTTCCACCAGGCATCCACACAGACCAGTTCAGTTAGTAGTACACCTTCCTCTGACCTATCTCTCTGGCTCCTGACCCACAGTGGAGCAGCATCTGACTTCTCATTGCTGCCAGTATAGCAGCCCCAGCCGATAGTAACCTTATAGCCTCGAAGGTCTTTGGCAGAGAAGAACTGGTCATCATTCTTTAGCTGAATGGTGGTCTGTGCAGTGCTACCAAACAGTGCCTCAGTGGAGTCTATCTTGAAGATACGGTTGGGAGAGTCAGCAGTAGTATAGGTGTAGGTAGGACTGCCACCAGGAGCTACCAAAGTGACAGAGATGTATGGGGAGACATTCTTGTCTCGCTGTTCAGCTTTGAGGGGGTCAGATAGTGTTCTCACTTAACAATCCTCAGTAGTTTCCAGATGGCCTTAACATGGTCTGTGAGTGACAGTCCCCATATCTGGAGGTTCCCAGTAATATCAGTAATCACCCCACTAACTGCCAGCTTGATTGCAGTAGAGCCAGCCTCAAACTGGTTAGACAGGCTGCCAAGCAGTGTACTTACTGTCCCTAACAAACCCTTAATGGCAGTGAATGATATACCCAGTGAGCCAGAGACTGAGCCTACAGTACCAGCCACCTGCTTACCAGTGGACTTACCCAGCCCACCAGTTAGTGCCCCTGCCTGCCCACTGTACGATTTGGAAGTCATCTTACTGACCAGTCCACTGAGCACCCCTGCAGCTCCACTAAGGCTCAGTACGAATGTAGGCAATCTGTTCAGTGAGCCTGTGAGTGCTCCCATAACTCCAGCAAATGGTTTAATGGTAGATTTACTAATACTACCTGACAGTGCCCCCACTGTACCACTCAGTCCCCTTGCTGTACTCTTGGTTAGTGCACCAGATAAGCTCCCAGCAGTTCCACTAAGCTGTTTGAGTATGTTCTTCGCCAGTGTACCAGTCATAGTTCCCATAGTTCCTGCTACTGCCAGTATGGTCTTCTTAGCATTGACCAGTACTCCTGATAGGGCTCCAGCAGTACCTGCAAATGCCTTAGAAGTAGTCTTAGCAACAGCACCTGTGAGTGTACCTGCAACTCCAGCCAGAGCCTTTGCAGTTGCCTTACCAAGCGTCCCACTCACTGAACCCATAGTACCAGCAACTGCCAGTGGAGTGACGCTCGGCCCCACATTGATTTCACAGCCCAGTATCCCATAGTTGCCAGCTGCAGAGGTAAATGTAACAGTTGTTCCCGTCTCACCATTGACCCGATAAGCACCAGAGCCACCTGCCGTTGGAAGGGAGTATCCAGCATCGGATATTTCCGACCAGTTCGCAGGCGGAGTTGAGGCAGGTGGACTTCTAGGAATGCCAAAAGCAGCGCAGTAGCCATTACCTGTTAGCAGCGCAGAACCAAAGGTAACAACTGGGTTAGCAGTCGCAGCAGCAGCCTTAGCAGTCTGTCTAACAGGTGTGCCAGAGTAGTCTGCCCCTGTAACCTGGAAGATAACAGCATGGCAACCTGTACCATTATCACCTGTGACATTTATTGTAACCACTGTGCTTGAAGGGGAACCCCCTACAACTGCAGTGTAAAGATAGGCAGTGTCCACACTGTTATAGAGTTGCACCTGTTGCTGTGTCCAGGTTAGGGCAGGAACAGAGGTGCAAGTCCCTGCTGCCACTGTGCCAGTAACAAAGGCCATGACCACCAGTACAGAGTTAGCCACTGGAGTGAAAGCGCCAAAGGCATAGCTCCCAGCATTGGTAGTTATGTTTATCTCAGCTACTGGCTCAGTGATTGCAAGAGTCATTTAGGACTCCTACGCTTCAGCATTGATAGTTAGCTGGTATGTAGACTCAATCTTGTCACCAGACACCACATTGATAGCTGCAAACACACTCCTGTCCATCAGTGTTGGAGTATTGGCAGTAACCACATTAAACAGGCCATGCTCAGTGATGGCAAATGTACCTGCGAATGTGTGAGTGGCTACTGACTTGTAGATGTTGGCAGCTGCTTCTACCTGTGTACCAACTTCCCTGGCCTCACCACAGTCATTCCCCAGGATGGTATCTGCATTGCTCTCACCAACTGCACCTGTCCCGTAGTCATGGTACTTGTACTCCTTGAAGTTAGCATAGGGAGTTGCCAAACCCTGCAGTGCATCCACTATGTCGTTGACAAAGGCCAGGGTTACCTTCTTCCTGGACACTATACCCAGGTCTTCCACCCTGCCATCCCCTCTGATTACCCTCATACCCAGTGTACTGGTAGCAGTGATACTGTGTCCCTGGAGCACCCCAACTACTGCTTTAACCTTCTTCCAGAATCTCATTTTGTCCTCCCTCTAGGAGCTAATCCATGTCGAATCTTCCATCCAAGTAGCCAGCTCCTGACCCTTCTAGTTAGCCCTTTAATATCCACTTCAGAGTCCTTGCTGCAGTCTGAGTTGCTGCTGACACTATCTTCACAAACCTGTACGGGGCTAGGTCTGTTAGGTCATCTGCCCCCAGTGCAAAGTTACCAGTACCTGCAACAACAGCTATTGCAGCTGGAACAGCAGTTGTCAGAGTCTGGAACGTCCCACCTGGTTTGTCACTGACCTTGAAGGTCAGGTTGCCTGAATCCAGTGTGGGTATCAGTAGACCCATAATGGAGAAGTTCTCCAGGTCTACTTCTGCTGACTCAGTACCACCTGATGCAATTACTGCTTCTATGACCTTATACAATACTGCCATGTTACCCTCCTACCACAGAATTTGTCCATATTGCCTCCACCATCTGGTGTGACCAATCAGTAGAAACAACTGGTTGTACACCCACCACCTGATTCTTTGATGCCAGTTCATGTAATTCATTACTTCCCCTTCTCTGTCATTGCTAACCTGGTTCTACCTTTGCCAGTGGCTTCACGAGCCATCTGATATGCCATAGCCTGTCACTGATTCTGCTCTCTGCCACCTTCCTCCATACACTGGGCTATGGACTCACTGATGGCAGCACTAATCTCATCATCACTGCTCTTTGGGTTTAGGTTCTGGGCTGGTAAGGGCATCTGCTACCTCCTTCCTTTGTGCCAGTTGTCTTAACTGTCCTTCAAGGAGTGCTATCCTATCTTGGAGTGCTTTGGTCTCCTGCTCCTTCTGGTAGATGTAGCTCAGTATCTGGGCTAGCGTGGTATCCATCTTCTACCTCCTGATGATAGCAAACTGGGGAGATATTATAAGCCTCTCCCCAGGGCTACTAATCACTTCCTATCTCCTCCACCACCTACTCCAGCTGCAGCCAGTACTGATTCCCATAGCCATCAGCACCTGTCTCCTCGGTTATGTAACCTAGTGGCTGACGACCTAAAGCTCCCAAAGGAGTAATCGTACCGTCTCCAGCAGCCCCGACCATCCTCTCATTTGCACCATCACCAATGGTAGCAGACTGTGGAGTATAGCAGCGACCCTTCCTCTGAATCCATCCGAAGGAATTAGCTGTCATGGAAGAGCACATACACACTCCCACAATGGTAGTGTACTCAATACTTGCCACAACCTTCAGTTTGGAGAAGATTGACTTGAAGGCATCCACCCCATCCGTAACGGTGATATTAGCCTTCAGTGGAGATTCCAGGTATATTCTGCAATATACCCCTGTCCCTTTCTCACTACCACAGATACGGTAACCTGGTAAGTGGTTTGCATAGTCAGTTCCTGTAGGGAATGCCACAAACAGGCCATCCTCAAAGAAGTTCTCTGCATACTCAGTTGCCTTCTCCAGGTCGACATACTCCTGGCCTACGACTGCAGCTACGTAGAGGTCTCCAAAGAAGCCATCCACATCCGCCTGGCTAGTAACTTCAGGGTCGTAGTTGCCATTATACAGCGTATAGCCCCTTGGAGCAGTTGTACTGGTGACTCCAAACTTCCCATACCTGAACACCCTACCGTCAGCAAACTCCAACTTCGCACCTAGTGGATACAGCTGAGTCGTACTCTCAGCGTAGATGTCGGGCTCCCCCAGGTTCACCAACCCCTTGATGACGTTAGCTGGCAACCACAGGGAGGCTCCATTCTTCAGGATTACTGGACCTGTAGTCTTCTCAAATTGTACAGTCATCTTTCTCCTCCTTCCTAAGCTGCCACAGCGCCGTCTATGATGTCGTGAATCCTGCCCAGGGACTTGCTAGAACCCAGTGCCAGAGCCACATATGCCTTCAGTCTCATACCTTCAGCATCGTAGTTCTCCAGCTTCTCAAAGTCCTCGAAGGCAAAGAACTCACCCAGGTTGCCCCCATCACTCCCACCAAAGGCCATGCACAGACCACCTTCCATAATCTGCCCTGTGCGGACTAGGAAGATGGAGTATGCAACATGGCCAGAACTCCACTTTGCTCTGGCTCCAGTGGCACTATTGCCTCGGCCAGTGTCCAGCTGCTCCCCTACCATGAAGTCAGACCTGACAATGGGAACTCCATCAAACATGGTAACTCGCTTCCCCAGGTCATTGATACCAAACATGATGTTGTAGGGGCCTGCGTAGCTGGCAATACCTGCCTCCTGCACATGGGCATCAATCCGCCTAGCCAGGATATGGGGCATGAGCCAGAACATATTGCCAGTACCCAGCTGAGGAGCCTTGACACTATCGAGCAGCAGTCTCATGTTGGACAGGTTCAGCACACTGTCACCTTCGTCAATGTCCAGTACACCATCAGCTGCACCACCACTGTCGTTCTCAGCTGCAAAGGCATGGAGACCATCAAACTCCTTAGCAGAGTTATATGTCAGGTCTCCATATATCATCTTGTCTTCTATTGTCCTTGCACAGCCCTTTCCAAGCCCAGCCAGTACAATGGCCCTGTAGTCATTGGGGTTCTGGTAAGTATCTCGCATGAACTTATCCAGAACATCCTGACGCAGGACTCGCTTCAGCTCCACTTCCTTCTGTGCAGTGTAATCAACATCAGCAGTCCACGGAATTGGCTGGTTGATGTCATAGAAGTCTGCAGAGGGGAGGGTCTTCTCCCTATTGTACTTCACAGACTTTGCATTTATCTGGAATACAGGGATTTTAGGAATCAGATTCCCTTCCTCGATTACCTCCTCTACCACACCTGCAAGAAGTTGGCTTTGCACCAGTTTCTGGGCTTCGGTAAGGCTGCTCCAGTGACCTACGATCGCCATCTGTTAACCTCCTTATTTATTTTTGGTGCAGGGCATTTAGACCAGCAGTAATCTTTTCCCTGGGTGTCAGTGGTGTGCTTCCACCTCCGCCTCCACCTTGGTCAATACCGCTGGCTCTCTGTGTCCCCACCAGTTTCAAAGCCTCTTCTAGTGCTTTTAATCCTGCCTCATCTTTACCTTCGAGGACAGCAGGTGAGACGTTGTAGGTCTTCACCAGTAAGTCCTTCTTAAGTCCGAGGAGTGTTTGGGACATCTCCCCACTGCGAAGATTCGCAGCATTGAGTGAGGATTCTAACTCCTGAACCCTAGTCGCCTGGTCCTGGAGTTGCTTCAGCTTGGTCTCACTAGCTTCTCTCGAAGCCCTCTCGTTCAGCATATTCTGGTAGTGGGAGTCAGAAGTAAGTTTCAGTTCATCCAACTGACCCTGTACCACACCTATCTGCTGTTCAAGAGCCTCCTTTGCAGTTTTGACAGCCATCAGGTCTTTCAGTGGAACAGTCTGGTTGCCATCACCTTCAAGAGTCATGTTATTTACCTCCAGGTTCTATTCTAGCACACTTGGCTATGGATTGCAAATATAGACTTATACTTATATATAATGTTATAGTCATCGGGAATATATCACTCCACAACTGGGTATACACTGCTTACTGCAGGTCGCCCCATTATGGTCAACTGCCGTCCTCCTACCTTTATTGACTGTACTGGTCCACTAGAGCATCATGCTTCTTCTGAGCAGATGGAGTCAGGAGTACCATGTTAGGTTTCCAGAAGGATAGCCAGGAGTTCAGCTCAGGGTAGACCAGGCGAAGGTTCTTCCTAACAGTGGACAACTCACTAGAGAAGTGGCTAATTAGCTTGTCTCCACTTTCTGCATGGAGCACCTCCTGCAACTGCTGCCTCTCAGTCTGGGTTGCAGCCCTCTCATAGTCTCTGATAACAGATTGTTCCTCAGAGGTGTATCTGCGTAGACCAACTGCCCTAGTAGCATTGTAAGGTCGGATGTACTTCCTGCTGGTAGTCCAGTAGAGCTTCTCCATGTCAGTCATCTCATTCTGTATGGTCTTGATAATCATGTCTTTGTAGTTGTCTGGAACTGCGTCCAGGAGCCAGTCAGTCAAGGTGTAGTAGGTGTCGAAGTCCCAACTGTAAGCACCTGTATCCCAGTCGTATCTCCACTCTGGCTTCAAGTCATAGTATATGTTAAGGATTTCCTTTGCAGGGTGGTAAGTGACCTGGATACCCTGCTCCTTCAGCATGGCTTCCTTACGTTCCTCCATAGTGAAGTTCACATCTCGGTACTTCTCAGATGACTTGATGCCTTCTATCATATTGGCTACTTTGCCCTTCAGGTCACCACGCATAGAAGTCCAGACAGCAGCAGAGATGCCACCTTCCTCTCCTCTCAGACCCTTCTTTAGCATCTCATCTATCTGGTTCTGGCCAGGAGTCACTAGCTCTCCCTTATCATCGTAGAAGCCATCTAGCGACTGTAGCCTGACCTTATCCATGTCTCTGTAGGCTGCATCTGTTTTGGCCTGGAGGTACTGATAGCTTAGTGGTTGCAGTGGCATACTGGAGCCTGCCCACTGTTGCATACCTTCCAGGTCATTGATGGCTATCTGGGTCAGTGGGTCAAGTGGGAAGACATCAGAGTAGCGGCGACCAGTTACAGCCAGATGACGACTAATGGTATCTTGCATTTCAACAGGTACACCCTGGGTTTCATATCTGGCCTGTCCAATGGTCTTGTAATACTGCACCCTAGACTCTGGGTCATACCTGAATGGCATCCCCTGATATAGCAGAGCCTCAAACAGGGAAGCTTCACCTACTGCATTGTCCCATATCTTCTCCTCCTCTGGAGTCAGCTTCTCGTTGTTCAATATCAGTTCATAGATGGCCTTCCCATCATGGCCTGCATCTATGGCAGCACCCATAGCCAGATAGTTCCTGAACCTTTCAGGAGTTATCATATCTCTGAGTCTTTTTACTGCAGTGGATTCTGGGAACATCCATACTAGAAGTGCCAGTGGAGTCTTCACCGAGGCAGGGAGAATCTCAGAATACTCAGGCCGTCTGTTAGCTACTGTGTTGAACAGGAGGGTCTGGAAGCCAGTAACTAACACATTAGGGTAGAACCCTGCCCTGCCCATGAAGTCCAGTGTATTAGCCATTCCTGGGAAGGCATCGTAGTATTCAGGGAAGTCACGGAGGAACATACCTCTGAACCCACCCATGAAGATTGTACCTTTCAGGGGAGAAAAGCCCACATTAGTTCCAGGTATATGGACATAGCCCCCATCTGTGTAGTCAACATATCTGGCTAGGGTAGTAGCGTGACCTGGATGGCGAATGAACTGTCGCCAGAGGAAGGGGTAGCGCTGGGACTCGTAAGTCCAGTAAGGGAAGATGCTGTGCATGGCAGCATTAGCCATGTCGTACTGGTTGTAGTTAGTGAAGGTTCTGCCAAACTCAGTACGGACATTGTCCAGGACTTTCTGGCGGGAGGTAGTCCAGGCAGCCTTACCAGTATCTTGGAACACATCCAGACCCTTCAGGTTATCTGCAGTAGCATCCAGTGCCTCTGTCAACTTTGCCATATCATCTGCACCAATGCCGTAGCCCTGACTGAGAGTATGCAGCTCCTGCCTGAGTCCTTCCAGGGCCTGGTACTGTGGGGTCAGTGCACTTACCTTCTGTGGGTCTATGTTCAGGCTCAGTACAATGGAGTCATAGACATCATCCAGGTTCTTGGCAGTGAAGCCAAGCCTGTCGGCCCCAGTTAGTCCACCCTGCCTAGCTACTGCAGCCGCCCTTCTCCTCACCCTGTCAATCCACTTGTTCTTGTCTATGAAGGCTACCAGGTTCTCGTCATAGATAGTTCTGGCTATATCGTCTCCCATCGAGCCATACAGGTAGGCCACATCTTCCACAGTTATCTTGCCAGACGGCCTTTTTGGCTTTGGAAGGTGAGCGTAGTCTACCAGGTCAGATAGGTCATCTATGTCTCTCCAGATAGGCTTATTTAACTCCACCCAGTCATTCCATACCTGCTGCCTCATGGCAGTGACCTTATCCCACCAGGCATGGTTAGCTGGCCCACCTCTGGGTTTGGAAGGGTTCATCTGGGTAAATATAGCTGCCTCCTTAGCCCTGGCGGTCTTAAAGTTCTGCAATGCCAGCCACTGCTTATCAACCAGAGTCAGGTAGTCGTCTGCCAACTTAGGTTTCAGCTTACCAATGGAGTCTCGAAGAACCTGTATCACTGACTCTGCCTCAGGTATCATATCATCAAAGAAGGCTTTGATATACTCCCAGCTGGCATCATGCATCTGACTCCTCTGTGCATAGTCAATAATCTGTATGGCACGCTCCTGGGTAGCAGAGCGAGTAGTATTTACCAGATTCTCCATGCCATCCAGAATGTCTATAACTGTGTGAAGGAACAGTCTGAGACCCTGCTCATCAGTTGGTGGAGCTTCTCTAATCTGCTTAGTCAACTCCTTCATCATAACTTTGGCTATCTCCAGCCTCTGGATAGCCATAGTATCTACCAGGGCTTTGGCTCCTGCCATTGAACCTTCTATGTCTCGAAGCAGTTTGCCAGAGTAGGCATCTGCTATGATAGCCTCCTTGACTGCAGTTGGAGTCAGCATATCCTTACTGAAGTGGTCTTCCAGTGAGTGAACCAACCTGTCTACATCATAGTTAGCTGCCATGTCTTTTAGTTGCTGCACTGCCTCTGGGCCTCTAGGTGCTACTGCCCTAACCATATCGTCAATATGCTTGGCTTCCTTTGGGGAGATGTTATCGAAGGCCACCTTCCTCACATCCACTATGGCATTGTCTATCAGCTCCATCTCCCTGGGCAGTGCCTCCCTCATAGCATTAGGAATTCTGTCTGCAAACCAGGAGCGCATCACCTTGAAGCCCATTCTGCTTAGGGCCTGGTTGACTTCCAATGCAGAGTGGATTCTCAGCTGCCTCCCAGTGACCCTCTGGAACATTCTGTCCAGTGGCTTGGTGATAAACTCTGGAGCTGGAGCCAGTAGGCCAGGTATTCTCTCCAACAATGCAGGCTTAGATGGCTGGAAGGTTACCTGCTGCCTGGAGCGAAGTGTATCTCTAGTGGCATCTGGAATTCTCAGCTGTGCTCCCTCAGCCAACTCCTCACCTGCAAACCTAGGAAGCATAGATTCTGGGACATTGGTCAGGTCTCCGACCTGGAGCATCACCATCTGGTCAGCATACTTGCCTCCATGCCAGGGGCCACGATTGGATAGACTCCTGTATACAGTCTCCAAATAGTTCATTGTACCGTAGTTAGCAATTAGCAGGTAGTGAGCAGCCATTGGAGACACCAGTTGCTTCTCAATACCGTCTCGCCAGATGTGCTTTGCCAGATAGTCTGCCCCATCCAGGAGCCTTCCCATTGCCCTGGAGTTCATTCTGAGGGTATGTACCATTGACTCCTTGTTTTTGATGGTCAGGTCTCGGATAAATCTCATAGCTGCGAAGTTGATGTCCTTGACAGTATTCAACCCAGCAATCCTGTCTACATTGTTCAGTATACCTTTGAGCTTGCCAGTGATTAAGGTTCTGGCTGCATGGAGAACTGCAGGATTCTGTGGGTCAGCACCTAGTTGGACTGCCAGCTCCACTGCAGCCTGTGGAACTTTCATCACGCCATTGTCTACTCCCTCGGCTACCAGTGGATTGAGATGCTCAAAGATTTTGTTGACTGCCAGTATCTTATCCTGGGTTGGTACTACATCATCTACCCCCAGCTTAACTCCCATCTCTACTATCTCATCTGGTTCTACAAAGGCCATCTTGGTCATCAGTGAGCCAACTGCCTCAGCAGGAGTAGATGGAGTAGCCCCAGGACGCCGCTTTAGCCATCCTCTGGCAGACTCCTTCAGTGTTATGCCAATGTCAGCTGCAGTTATGGTACGCTTGTCCAGTCTACCAACTCTTGTGCAGGCAGCTGCATAGAGATTATCCATGTACATCTTGGAGTAGCGAGCTGCGACTCCCACCACAGTATCAGGGATGAACTTCCCAACTCCTCTGGCTACATCAAACGGTATGTCAGATAAGGCAAGCCAGGCAGTGTTAGCTTCACCCAGGTACTTCATTGCAGTTGGAAACCTAGCCAGTGTAGTTGACTTAGTAGCTGCAGCTAGTCCCCAGTCAATGTAGTTCAGTGGGTCTCCGATGGACTCAGCCATCAGGCGATAAGCCCAGTGGAAATCAGCCTGCCTATATGCCTCCCCATAGGCCATCCAGACATTGACACCCTCTGACCTGGCCTGGTCATATAGTGTTTCCAGGCGAAGCTTATCTTCCCAACCTCGGGACAGGAAGTATCCAGTACGATGTATCCCAAATGCAGAATATATTCGTGGCTGTACTTCCATATGGAGGAAGCCCTGCAGTGGCTCTATAAGGTACTTCTGATATGGTTGCAGCAGTTCAATAGCAAACAGCATAGGTTGGGTTACTGCCAGCCTGATGTTCTGGAGGAAGGTCAACTTAGGTACTGTTGGCTGTGCCATACCTTCCCTGTACATTCGGTAGGTTTCTTCCAGTGTGGTGAAGTCTTCCATCATCTGGCTAACAACTGGGTCAAGGTCTTTCAGAGCAGCCTGCACTTCTTCAGTATCCAACCCAGCATCTGTCATAGTCTCACCCACATCATCCCAGGTGAGGCCAAATGGTGCACTGGGGACATACATCTGGGTCAGTGCCTCAATAAGTGCCTGGTCAGTGAGCAGATGGACTCCCACAGGCTTTGCCCTTGCAGTAGTCCGCATTGCATCAAATATCTGGTCAGCTGTTGGTGGAGCAGTACTCCCAGTAGGGGCAAAACTAGCCATACTCCGAAAAAGGTCGAGCGCCCAACTCTCATCCTCCTCAGTTATAGCATTAGTGTAAGTCTGGGCGTTAATCAGATTCAGGGCATCTTCCTCAGACTGTACCTGACCAGAGGCCACCAATGCAGGCAGATACTTAATGTACATTTCCTTAGCCCTGGTGCGGAATGTCTCACTGGCCACTACATCATACTCCTGCTTGGCTATCTCTAACCTGGCTGGGTCTCTGCCAAATATAGCCCGACCAAGTTTAGCCAGTCCTGCAGGTGGGAATATTCCAGATAGAATCTCAGAAATGAATGGTATAGAAGGAGGAGTCCACTTTGCCTTCTGTCCCTCTAGGGACTTAATTTCCTCCTCCAGTGGTTTACCCCTCTGAGCAAAGGCAGCCATAGCCCTGTTGTAGTCAGCAGTTGCATTGGTCACGTCTCGGTAGTAGCCCTGGTAGGGAATCTTGAAGGTAACTGGCTCTTCAGGAAGAGTATAGCCACCTGCACCAGGAGGCAGTTGTGGAGGTTGAGTAGTAACTGGCCGTTTGTAGTAGGTTTCCTGGAGGTATTTCTGGGTGGTTGGATTCAGGTGCTTCTCCCACTCCTCACCATAAGCCAGTGCTTCACCTAAACCACCAGCACCTGCATTGTACTCCGCCAGTGCCTTCTTCCAGTCACCGCCATACCTTTGGGCCTTTTCCTTCATAGCTTTTGCAGTGGCTGGGAACTGCTGGTAAGGGTCATTTGGGTTAACTCCAGGGAAGTTTGATGCAAACCCAGGTGTCCACTGCGCTCCACCCCTTTCACCTGCACTCCCAACCCTCCCTGAATTAAACATGACATCTAGATTATAGCCTCCAGACTCCCATTCCATCTGTCTCTCAAACAGCTCTGCCAGGTCAGTAGAGCCAAACTCCTGGAGGCCCACTGACTTCACATAGTTTTGCCATTCCTCTTTTGTCTGTGGGTATCTTTCAGTAGTCATTATGTTAATAGCTCCTCTGGGGCAGTTCTTTCTCTGGGCATAACTTCAGGTCGTGGAGTGATTGCTTGTGGAGGTGGCTGAGCTCCACCTACTAGTGCAGTAATGGTGGACTCCACTGCATTAGCAGCCTTCTCAAACAGTTCTGCACCTCCCACATCGCCTACTTCCATCAGTGTGTCTGCCATTCTACGGAAGTTGGATATAAGGCTAATGGAAACTGCAACTGGGTGCTGCAGTGCCCTGGCAGCATTGACATTCCCCTGCTCACGCTTCGGGTCTTTTATCTCAGGCCACAGTAGGTACATGGAAGTTTCTGGAGATACCTCAAAGTTGGGAGAAATCATTCTGCTCAAGGTGGCTCGCTGTACCAGGTCACCTGGTACTTTAACTGCCATGTCAACCTTCACCTCTAGAACTTCAGGGAACATCTCAGGTATCTGCCAGCCTCTAATGTTCAGTTGGTACTCCCTCATAGTCCTGAGCCAGATATTGTCAATCTCACTCAGGACAAACTTCCCTGCCTCCACATAGGGAGCTAGAATGTCCTGGGCAGAGGCAGAAATCTGACTCATCATGTAACTGGTAATCCCACCTACCATACCTCCGTACATACTCCAGGGGAAGCTACCTTTCTGTATCATGTCTTCGATTGCCCTGGCATGGGTGGAGAGTTCTACTGGGAGTGGAGGTACAGGTAGTGGCCCAATATCTTCATTTATTCCCATTCTGAAGATAGCACCACGCTTGTAGATAGTGTCTGGATTGAGAATTGCAGTATCACTCTCGGACTTCTCATACCACCTGGACTGGGAGACATCTCGGATAATCTGCTGAGTATAGGACAGGTTCTTGTTGTAGTTTCTGTATACTTCCTCATTGTCTGCAACTATTGACTCCCCTATCTTACCCTGCCAAGACAGGTCTTTGTCATAAACATTCGGCAACAGGCTGCCCCTATCTGGCATACCACCAACTGGCCCTACTAGGACAGGCATCTCGGACATTCCTGGCATGACAGTAACTGGCTTCACCAGTTGGGTGTTCATAACTATCGCATTGTAGACCAGGCCAGAATCTCTGACCCAGTAGTCAGTGATGATTACATTGCCAGACTGGAATCTCCTATCCAGCCTCCAGTTATTTCTGTCACACTTCTCATTAGCCTCATAGTAGGGGACAGTGTAGATATGGCAGTAACTCCTCAGACCATCATCTGCATACATAGGGTAGCCTTCTGCTGGGTTCCTGGCTTCTGCCACCAAACCATCAGACTGATTAGCATATACCAGGACATCAAACCAGCCAGTAGCCAGGAGGAAGCTGACAAACTCAGTCATCCAGGGTTGTCTGCCCCTACGCCGATACAGTGTGTCCTTCAGTCTCCACTCAGACTCCAAGAACTTAACCACTGGCTGGACATCTATCTGCTCTGGACGTACCAGGACATCTGTGGGGATACTGGTGGATACACTAGAAGAGAGCAGCCTAACTGCCTTCTTGTAGAATGTCTTAGGGTCATTACTGATAACAATCTCCATATCCTCCTGGTACAGGTCAGAGTTATCCAATATCAGTAACCGATACCAGTCTGCAAACTTCAGATTCCTGAAGTACCACAATTCCTTGTGCTTTTTAGCTTCCTTGAGTATCTCCTGGGCAGTCATATCCAGATTAACCATCTTACCACCTATATCCTGCACTTCCAACATACCCACGCCTACCAGGTTTGGATTGTCGGCAGACTAGGGCTATTGCTACTGAGTCATGGAGGTCATCTGAACCGACACTGCCAACTATGTCACCAGCAGTACGCATATTGCGAAGTTCAGAGACTATATCCAGGTCATGTATCTCCAATCGAGGAAGCATCTTTGCCACTTCCTTGACCATGTAAGGTTTAGTCCTGGGAGTGGTTAGCCACCCCACATTGTAAGACAGCTTGCCAGATACTATGTCCTTCCTTCGATAGACATTACCATAACTCTTCAGTTCACTTACCACTGCCAACCCATGATTGTTAGCTTCCACTGCAATCATAGCATGGTTATAGAACTTCGCCAGGTCAATGGCCAGTTCAGCAGTTTTAACTGGCGGTATTAGACCAACTATCGTAGCACAGTGCCTACCATACTCCACATCACCATCCCACCAGAATTGCCATACTGTGATTGCAGTCCTGGTATTGATACCCATACCTGGGTCAATGGCTAGTTCATACTTGATGTCAGGCTGTGGAGGTTGCCAGACCTTTGCCCCATGAAGATAGTCTGGGGCTTTGTAGCAGCTCCTGGATAATTCTGTCAGGAGGAAGCTATCGTAGAGCATATCTCCTGCAGTAATGAAGCAGCTCTCGTCATTCTCTGGAAACTCCTGACTAAATAGTTTGACCATCTCCCCACTGCGGCGCAGTTGCTCCTTCTCAGCTATCTTCATCCTCCGCCAGCGGATTTGGTCTTCAGTAGTACCAAGCTTCCTGGCAAGCTCCATCTCCTCAGCAGTCAGGTCCAGTGGAGTGTATCTGTCCCGAGCCAGTGCATAGGGACTATCAGGTGGGAGTTGGTAGTCTGCTTCAAGTGTCCAGGGATAGAAGTGTGCTTTGAATCTGTTGCCCCCTACTTCCTCCAGCTGCTTGGCAGCCTTATACAGGTCATGGAAGTCATTGTCCTCCCCATTGGGAGTAGATTCAATGATTAGTTTACCTTCCAGTGGGACTCTATCAGATGCAGGCCCAATGATTTTGGCAGTGTCTGGCCAGTAGGCATACTCACTGCAAAGCAGGTTGTGGATTGTATCTCCTCTACCGAAGACATAGCTCCTGGCAGAGCCAATATAGAAGGTGGAGTGAATGTCAGGCCAGGTCATCTCATAGGCAGACTTATGCTCCAGTCGAGGCTTTAGTTGGTCTGGAGTGCACTTCTCAAAGAAGTGGACTTTGGCCAGTAGCCTCTGGGTGATGAACTCCTCATGAGCTACCACCACACTGGTGGTTCCTGGCTTAGTAATGCAGTCATGGTAGAATACAGACATCCAGAGAGTTGTACTTCCAACCTGTGCAGGCTTGAGAAGTACATCCCTGCCAGTCTGAGTCTGGTACATATCAAGCTGTATTGGCTTCAGCTTGTAAGGCACTAACTCACTGCGCTTGTTCTCTATTCGGAGTACATTCTCGAAGAAGAACAGCTTGTCACTAACAAGCCGCTGCATGATGTCCAGATTCATACTATACCAGTCCAGTCAAACTCAATACCAAACCCATCCAGCACCTGTGTGATACCTTCGCCCAGGTGGTCTATCATCTCCTCACCAAGTACACTGTTGCAGTATACGATATTTATGCAGTGAAATAGTTCATGGAGAAGTATTTCCATCAGCTTATCTGGCTTGTACCCAGGTCGAACATAAATCTCCTGCTTCTTGTGATTGACCTCTCCACAGTGGTCATTCTCAACGATGTCCTCATTGAAACTGATACTATATGGATGTGCTCCAATTCTAACTACTTTAGGTACTGTAATCATGGCGTTACTTCTTCCTGAGCTTTGCAA
>Ga0315289_10001079_pt1 | contig 42632 bp, 61 predicted proteins | sample YL17G11_40_MG_FD_203452 | JGI IMG/M metagenome (GOLD analysis project Ga0315289, IMG submission 203452) | Sediment microbial communities from Yellowstone Lake, YNP, Wyoming, USA - YL17G11_40 | ecosystem: Environmental > Aquatic > Freshwater > Lake > Sediment | place: USA: Wyoming | collected... | reverse complement strand
AAGTAACTCTTATTCAAATAGAGAATATAATTTGGCATTAGATTCTTTAAAAAATATCAAAATTGAAATTAACTGCTCTAAAAGTATAAAAACTATTCTTATTACTGGAAAAGTAATTCAAGAATCAAAACTTTCTATTCGAATATTTCCAATTCTGATTGTTTTATTAACAATTTTTATTATAGTATTTTTTATAATTAAAAAGGGGAAATATAATTAAATTCATAATTTATAAAAAACAAAAATTTATAAAAACATTTTTCCTGCATTATTTATGAAAGTAAATGTAGATAAAAAGAAGTGCATTGGATGCGGAGCATGTGTTGCTATATGCGAGTCTGTATTTGAACTCAAAAACGGCAAGGCAAATGCTAAAACGCCAGAAACAGACCAAGATTGCGCAAAAGAAGCAGCGTCAAGCTGCCCGGTTAATGCAATAACAGTCAGCTGAAACTAGGTTTATTGAATTTTTATGGTACATCTTTTTTAGTAATCAAAACCTTTATATATACATATGAATCTATTTTCATATGAATCAATATTATATATTTTTCAGCAAGCTTGCAGACCCCTTAAGGATTAAGATACTTTCCAGCCTTAAAGCAGGCGAAAAAAGCGTTGGAAAGCTTGCCAAGGAGCTTAGGATTGAGCAGTCAAAGCTGTCCCATGCCCTTCAAAGCCTTAAAGCATGCAGCATAGTCCATGCTAAAAAATCAGGAAAGCAGAGAATATATAGCCTTAATAAAAAGACAATTCTGCCTATCTTTAATTTAATTGACCGGCATGAAAAGAAATTCTGCAAATGCTGCTGTGTGTAAGGGAAACAATGAAACAATGAAAAAAATAATTTATCTTGACAATGCTGCAACAACCCCTATTGACAAAGAAGTTCTGAAAGCTATGCTTCCTTTTCTCAAGGAAAAATTTGGAAATCCTTCAAGCGCTCATTCTCTTGGGCAAAGCGCAAAAGATGCCACAGAAAAAGCAAGAAAACAAGTAGCAAGTATGATAAATGCAGAGCCCGATGAAATTATATTTACTTCGGGTGGCACAGAGGCAAATAATCTCGCATTAAAAGGATTTCAGGCAGAAAAAATAATTACTGACAACATTGAGCATCATGCAGTATTAGAAGTTGTCAAACAGACAAATAAGCAGGTTGAAATAATCTCAGTAAATAAAGAAGGCATTATAAATCTTAACGAACTTAGGTCAAGCCTTTCAAGCGAAAGCCTTCTTAGTATTATGCATGTCAATAACGAAATCGGTACAATCCAGCCAATAGAAGAGATTGCAAGATTATGCAAAGAGAAAAATGCAGTTTTTCATACAGATGCAGTCCAGTCATTTGGCAAGCTTGCAATAGATGTTAAAAAACAAGGAATTGATATGCTTTCTGCTTCAGGCCACAAAATAAACGGCCCAAAAGGAATCGGCTTTTTGTATATCAAGAAAAACTTGAAGTCAATGCTTATGCCTTTATTGCATGGCGGAGGCCAAGAGCAAGGCTTAAGAAGCGGAACAGAAAACGTTGCAGGCATTGTCGGGCTTGGCAAGGCAGCAGAACTTTCAAAAAAGAAGATGAAAAATGCAGGCAAGTTAAGAAAATTAAGGGATTATTTTATTAAGAAAATTCTTGAAATTCCGAATGTAAAGCTGAACGGCTCGCCTGAAAAGCGGATTTTCAATAATGCAAATTTCACAATTAAAGATGTTGAAGGAGAAGCCCTTGTTTTGATGCTTGACCAGGCAGGAATTGCATGCTCAACAGGCTCTGCCTGTTCTGCTATTGGGCATAAATCAAGCCATGTGCTCAAAGCTCTTGGCTTTTCAGACGAAGACATTCACAGCTCTGCCCGTTTTTCGCTCGGTTTTCAGAACACCAAAAAAGAAATTGATTATACAGCCAAAAAGGTGGAAGAAAGTGTTATAAAGTTAAGGAGACTTGCAGGTAAATAAAAAAAGGGAAAATGAGGATAAGATTTTGTCCAAAATGCCAAAGCACAGAAATAGAGCTTTTAATAGGCGGAATTACAGGCCAGTGTCAATGTCAAAAATGCGGGCTTACTCTGCCAGCATTTCCTGAAAAAGATGTTCAAGAACATAAAACCAAGCCCAAAATAAAAAAATGAAAAAATCAAATAAGACAAAAAAGAGTAAACAAAGGAAAATAAAGGAAGAGATTACAAAGGATATGATTATTTCCAAAATTGTGCAGAAACATCCAGAACTTGTCGAGACTTTTTTTAGGAATGGGCTGTTTTGCGTAGGCTGTCACCAAGCTGCAAGCGAAACCCTTGAACAAGCCTGTCAAGTCCACGGAATCAATGTTAATAAACTGCTAAAACAGCTGAACAAAACAAAGAAAAAGCCAAAAAAGAAAAAATAAAATGCGATATTCAAAAAAGGTTTTAGAATATTTTACAAAGCCAAAAAATCTTGGCAAAATCAAAAATCCTGACGGCTTTGGTGAAGTGACAAATCCTGTCTGCGGAGATACAACAAGGTTTTATCTTAAGATTGCAAAGAAAAAAATCCGGGGCAAAGAACAAGAATACATTAAAGACATAAAGTTTGAGACAATGGGCTGCGCTGCAGCTATTGCCACAAGCAGTATTGCAACCGAGCTTGTAAAAGGCAAACCCCTTGAGCAGGCGAAAAAACTGACAAAAGACATGATTATCAGGAAACTGGGCGGGCTTCCAAGCCCAAAAATCCACTGTTCTCTTCTTGCAATAGATGCCCTGAAAAAAGCAGTTGAAGATTATGAGAAGAAAAAATAAACCAGCAAGTTACCACAAACCTTTTTAAACTCCTACCTTCTTATTATTTTATGTTTTGGTGGATTGCGATAATTGTGGCTGTGGCATTAATATTTGTTTATTACTTTAATAAGTTTGTAATTCTCGGAAATCGCATAGACAACAGCCTTGCGCAGATTGATGTTCAGTTAAGAAAGAGGGCAGAGCTTGTTCCTAACCTAGTTAATGTTGTAAAAGGATACGTAAAGCACGAATCAGCAATGATACACAAAGTTACAGAAGCAAGAAAAGCCCTTCTCGGAGCAAAGGGCATTGTTGGCAAGATGAAAGCAGGCAACCAGCTTGAGACTGCTTTGAAAAGCATTTTTGCGCTCGCCGAGAACTATCCTCAATTAAAGGCAAACGAAAACTTTGGCAAGCTTCAGGAAGAGCTTTCTGCAATAGAAGACAAGATTGCATATGCAAGGCAGTTTTATAACGACTCTGTCTTGGATTACAACAACTCAACAAAAACATTCCCTGCAGTAATATTTGCAGCACTTTACAGAGCCAAGGAAAAAGAGTTCTTGCAGTTGCCAGAAGCAAAAAGGGCTGTTCCGAAGGTTAGCTTTGAGTAATAAGCTATTTCAATTTACGAAGCTGGCCTGAGGAGAAAATAGAGTTTTGATTTTAAGCTTTGTATTTTATCCAAAATTTTTTACTCTTATAAAAATTCTTTCAAGCCTTTCAGCAAGTATTTCTAACTGAACGTGATTTCTTGGGATTTTGCTATGAGACAAGCATTTTTTATCCCTGCCATAAAATCTTAGCCATATAGCAGGGGCATGATAGCCTTCTATTTCATCATAATAATATGCCATAACTCCAAGGTATTCTGCTCCCATGGGAATTTCAAAACTCACTCTTCCGCCCAAATCTTTTACATTCTCAAGGTCTCTCAATCTTAAACCCCTGCCTTCCTCTTTTCTTAACTTTTCAGCCAATAACCCTAACTCGCTCGGGAAACTCAACATCTTGCCTCTTTCACTTTCCGGAATACTAAATACATAGTCATCTTTCTCGCCACTTTCTGCCAACTCTAAGAGCTGTTCTTGAGTTAGTTTGCCGGCTTCTACTTTTTGTCCACAGTCCAAGCATATAAAATATGCCCCCTCTCTGCCAACACATGCCAAATCCAACTTTAAATGCCCACAATTTCCAAGCCCTTGACTTTCTGCGTTTGTCCTCATTTTGAAAATGTCAATTGAAGTCTTAATTTAGTTTTGAATACTTAATGGTTTAAATCCTGGTTGCTTTTAATATTTATTATGCTTAAGCATATAAGAAAATTAATTTGGGTTGTTAATGTTCTTCTTCTTGCATCAAAGGAGTAATTTCTATCAGGCTGATTGTCCTGCGAGGATTTCGCCTGTTCCATTCTTCAACATTATCCCTGAAATCATGGGCTTTGCCATAGACAACCAATGCCAGCGGGTTTTTCTGCTGAATCAGCTTTTCAAGAACCGCATCTTCGCGCCCTTTTTTAATCAGGCTGTCGTCTGAAAGCAGTTTGGCAAACTCCTCTGCTTTTTTAGAGTCGCTGGCTTCTTTTTCTGCATTGTCTGCCATTTCAGATGCTTTTTTATATACCTCTTTTTCTTCAGCAGGCAGAAGTTCAAGCTTTTTTTCAAGAGCAAGCTTAAAATCTGCTCCAAGATATATCAAATCATAGCTGTACTTTCCTCTGGCGTCTATGCCTTTTATTCTGCCTACCAAATCTTCTATCCATTGTGCCAGCCCATACAGCTCTTTCAAGTCTCTTAATTCCTGCTTTATGCCTTTTCTGTCATAATTTCCCTCGCTGTATACCTGTTCAATTCTGTTATTTTCTATCAAAAATGAAAGAATTCCATAAATATTGCTTTGGGCTTCTATGATACTTTTTTTTCTTTCTCCTGCCTGCCCATCTGCATAATGTTTTTGCTTGACATGGACAAGGCAGTATCTTGCGCCTGAAACAGGATATTTTTCAACTGCTCTTGCTCCCGGAATTTCAGAAGGAAAACTCTCAAAAGCAATTCCGCGAGGGTTTTTCTGCTGGCTTGCCGTGGCGGGGAAGTATCTTTGCCAATCTGCGCGCAGGAAGCCAAAACTGAAAAAAGAGACATTCCTGCAAGCTTTTTGATTTTCTCCCAGGTTTTAAAAATCATTATATGCAGTAAAATGCAATAGTTTTTATAAATTCTTATGTGCTTTAAAGCATATGTTCAAGAAAAGGATTTATTTTGCCTCGCCGCTTGGGTTTTCAGAGATTGACAGAATGTTTACTTATCCTGCGCTTATTGCTGTTATCCAGAAAGAAGGCTATGAAGTAATTGACCCTTTTCAACTTACACCAAAAGACATTACCGAAAGGCCTTCGCAATTTCCACCTGGACAAATGAGGCATGAGGCTTATACAGAAGTGAACAGGCTGATAGGGTTTAATAATGCGACGGCTATAGCAAGATGTGACGGGTTATTTGCAATTCTTAATGGGATTGTTGACAGCGGAGTTGCAGGCGAAATAGGCTTTGCCTCTGCATTCAAGAAAAAAGTCCTTGGATTTCGGGATGATTTCAGGCTTGCCGGAGATAACGAAGGCGCAGTTATTAATCTGCAGGTAGAATATTTTATTAATGCAAGCGGCGGCAGAATAATCAGAAGCTTTGAAGAAATTCCTTCTGCTTTAAGGGAAGTTTTTGGTTAAAAAAATCAGGTTATTTATAAGGCATTGCAGGGTTGGGCACACAGATTATGGGACTTTCTTCGCCCTATATAAAATTTTATTTCTTCAAGCCCATGATACCAGTTTCCAAATCCATCACAAAAGTTAATTCCATCATCAGTTAAAATATCTGTTGCTTGCTTAACATCAAATTCTATCCCTCTTCGTTCTAAAAACCTTCTTGCTTCTTCTAAACTTTTTGCTGAAAAACCATCTGCATCATAATGCAATTCAGCCCTTCTGTTTGCCATTAATTAACTAACGCTTGGGGATTTATTATGGGGTTATTCAAAAGGCAGCCTATTGCCTTTTCTCATTGTTCTTGTTGAGTCTCTTGCCGGCTTGGGGCTTTTGGGCTGGGATGGCACAATGATTTCTTTGATAGTTTTTTGGAAATCATTCCACTCTTCTAAAGAGCCTGTATTTTCTGCAGGCTGATAAGATGCCTCCTGCTGGGTTTGCCGAGGCTTTGTATCGTCTTGCCCAAGCAGTATTTTTATTTCTTCTTCGTTGTCTCTGCTAACCCATTTATATAACTGCAATACGCAAAAAAGCTCTTTTCTTTGCTCGTCGGTAAATCTCTTTTTTATTTCGGAATTTTTTATGAGCATATCTTCCAGGGTATCAAAATACTGGAAATGCTGAAAACCTTCATCAGAAGGGCGAACTGCTGTTAATTTGCCGCCTACAGAGTCTACTCTATAAGGCGAGATCCAACAGCCAATAAGTATTTTCTTACCCTCTGAATCAAATGGCTTTACCAGATTAAAACTTTTACCATCAACGATAATTTCAAGGATTTGTGCGATTAAATAGTCGCCTTTTTTCAATTCAAACCTTTGTTTTCCGCTATAAGATTGTTTTTCTCCAATAGCAAATACAGCGTATGCAGTTGAATGAGTGCCTACAAACCTGTCGGTTACCCCTTCGCCTGCATCGTATCTAGCTTTGCCTGATTCAATTAAACCCGACAAATCAGGTTTTAAATCAACAACAGTTTTTTTGGGCAGAACAACTGTATCTTCATTTTCTCTCTTTTTCTTTGCTAAGTCTTTTTTGCTTAATCTTACTGTATCTCTTTTGTCTTCTTCTGAAAGCATTTGCGCAAGCTGGCTGTCTGTTGTTCCTGGCGCTTCTTCTGGCAGTTCTATCGGAATATCCTGAACTTCTTCTGCGACAGGCGCTTGTTCGCTGTCAGATATATTAGCCTCTCCGGGTTTTAGTGTAATAGGCGCATTTTTGAGGGCTTTGTCTACTGCATTAAGCTGCCTTCTAATGATATATTCCTCGGCGCTTTCATCAGGCCTTCTGCCTTCTTCGTCATTTTCCTGTGCCATTTTATGCCTGTTAAAGCCCTTGAAAGTTTAAATTTATTGTAATACTGCAGTATAATATTCATTTAACTACTTTCAGGTTACAAAACAAAAGGTTTATAAACCCCCGTGTATATGTTACTGTATGGTAGTTACAAATTACATACAAAGAAATGTGGCAGAAGACGCAAGGAAGGTAGTCGCAACTATACTCGCAAAAAGAGCAGACCCCAGAAACAAGAAAATCAGGCCTGAATTGGCTTATTGGGACATTGCAAGCCAGTATAATGGCTCAAAGCCAAAGCTTGACAGGCAAATTATGGTAGCCGCTGAAATGCATGGCTTAAATGGGTTAAAGGTTTTGGATGTTCTTCAAATGGCTTATGAAAATTTTGCAGAACAGCAAAGGCAGATAGGAGATAATAGAAACGATACTAATAATGTAGAAGCAGTGCTTGAAGCACTTGAAAAAGTGACTAACAGCGAGGGGCTTGCAGTAATGGCAGGCATTCCAGTATCCCAGAAAGACCCTGAAAGAGAAAAATTAACAAAAGGGTATGCAGAAGCCGCAGAAGCAAAGCTTAATTCAATCTTCGGAGGAATGTAATAAAATGGCAAAAGAAACACAAAAAAAACAGATGCTTTTCATGAACTCAAAGATTTGGAGATATGACTTTTTAACATGGTATTTTGCCCTTGCAGACAAATACAGGGACAGGAAAATGTCTTTAGTTATCTCACCTGGCAAACTCAGGGAAAGTGAGGATTATGAAAGGCTGGATACAAGGGTATTTGACCCTTCTGCAAAAATGAGAAAGATTTCTTTGCTATTAGTAAAGCCAAAGCTTACACAAGAAGAGCAAAAAGCAGGAAGAAGGGAAGGGGACTGCCCTTATCTGATTACAGGCGCATCATTTTTTGAAAATGAGCCTTCTGACCATAAATTTGAAACAGCTTATGAAAGAACCCAGTTTGTTTATAAGTCACTGCAGGACCTTGTGGACTTTACTTTGCCGAAAATAGAAGGCTTCAATTACCATAAAATCGGGCCGTATTCTGTTGACTTAAGGGAGTATGACCCTAAATCCGAAACATTCAGAGGGATACTTTTTCATAAGTTTGTAACTAATTTTATGTTAGGCATAGACGAAAGAGCCCGCATTCAGCGAAAAGGTGGCTCTCAAAAATAAAGAAAATAAAATGGCAGCCGAAATTTTAAATGCAGATTATGATAGCATGGAAAAGCCGAAAAAGCCAGCTATGCATATAGTTAATCCCGAGGCAGGGCTTGCTGAAAAGCTCAGAAAAAGCAGAACTGAATTTGCGAGAAACACTCCAAACTCATTCTATGGAGAAAATCTTATTTTCAATGGCCAGATTATTAGCTGGCTTGAATGCATAGGAAAATTCAGGGAAGGTGTATGGAAAGTCACATTAAGAGGGCAAAATGAAACTCTTGAAATGTATGTTGCCAAGGAAATAGCAGGCAAAGGCTGGTTTAAGTATGAGGGAGACAAGCCTTCAGTTATTGCAGGAATAAGGACAGAAAGAGACTTGTATCAAAGGCTCTCAAACGAATCAAGATATTCTTCAGAGCTTGAAAAATCAGAAATTCTGCATTTATTTTTAGAGCAAGTGTCAGACATGTTTAAAGCAGGAAATGTAAATTTAGAGGGCATTGTAAGCACAGAAGAAGAAATGGCAGAAAGGGCAAATTTCATCCCGCAGGAAGTTCCATTTGGAATTCTCGGGCTTAAATTAGGGGCATCAGTCACATTAAGCCCGCAAACAAAGCCAGGCGAGGAATACTTTTTTGCTAAGATATTCAGGGCAAGCCAAATTTTGGACTGCATGCCTATTGCATACGATTTGCAAAGCCCTTTTGTAGAGCTGGTTATTTTAGATGGCAAAGAAAAAATACAAGTATTAATTGATAAATCAAAAAGGCAGCCAAGAGTTATAGGAATAAGCTCAAAAAGGCCAGAGAGAAGGAGAGGCGAAATTGAGAAAAATGCTTATGCAATTGAAAAAATGCTTGAAGAAACAGGAAAGGATTTGTGCGATATTTCAAAAGACAGAAAAATGATAGTAGAAGGCTATGGAAGAGACTCATTGCCAGAAGGTTACATACCTGTAAATCGGGGAAAGGGCATAGAAAGCCAGAATTTTTTATTGAGCTTGTGCAAAGAATGCGACGAATATGACTTGTTCGTCAGGAAAGCGCTCGGCAAAGCTTAAAAACATCTTTCTCTTTGAGAGTTTATGAAACAAGTTTCAAGAATATCATTTTACGACCAGATTTCAAGGAACAAAAGAAATTCGTTCATTTTGCTGTTTTTGATATTTGCTGTTTTTGTTCTGCTTGGATATGTAATTGGCAAAATATACGAGGGCTATTTTTTCTTTATTATGATCTTGAGTATAGTCATTTCTTTATCATATATCCTGCTGGGATATTATAACTCTGACAAGATTGCACTTGCAAGTGTAAAGGCAGTTCCCGCAACCCGCGAGGAATTTCCAGGATATCATAATCTTGTTGAAGGCTTATGCATTGCGAGTGGCATGCCAAAGCCTCGGCTTTATATCATGGATTCTAACCAAATAAATGCTTTTGCAACAGGCCGAGACCCGAAGCACGCTGTCATCTGCGTCACAACCGGCTGTTTAGATAAACTTAACAAAGTAGAATTAGAAGGGGTTCTTGCCCACGAATTAAGCCATATTGCAAATTTTGATATTCGTTTTATGACATTAACAGCTGTTCTTGTTGGAATGATTGCAATTATTTCAGAGCTTTTTTTGAGAAGTTTATGGTTTAGGAGTAGCGATAGTGATAGGGGCGGAAGAATGAAAGCCTTATTAATAATCGCAGGCATCCTGCTGGCAATTCTTGCGCCTATTTTTACTCAGCTTGTCCAGCTTGCCATCTCGCGAAAACGCGAGTATATGGCGGATGCAACAGGAGTTAAACTAACAAGATATCCAAAAGGGCTGGCGAATGCCTTAAGAAAAATATCAGGTGAGCACACGCCTGAAAAACGGGCAAGCCATGCACTCGCACCTTTGTTTATTTCAGACCCTTTTAAAAGAAAAATCTCAGGCTTGTTCATGACGCATCCGCCTATAACAAGAAGAATTGAAATTCTTGAGAGAATGTAAATTTTAGCGATAATTTGGACTCTTTGAACCCCTGGCTTTTATAATTTCTGAAATTATTTCTGCTTGATATTCAGAAGGTAACGGCATAAAATCAGCAGGACCGAGATTCCTGTCTCCTTCAAAAAGCTCTTCTGGAAAAATACTTTCTAGAGGAACAAAGGTAAGAACGCAATCCCTTCTCCTTTTGCTTTTCGTTAAATCATCCAAATTTGTTCCAATAGCTCTTGCAAATCCTGGCAATGTTCTATGAATGCCTATTTCTTTTGAATAAGTAATGCGCTGCTCATTATTATAAACTACCCCAAAAACTAATTCTTCTCCTCTAACTTCTTTACCATCAGAATCCATAAGAACAGGAAAGTTACACCTTAGCCCTAAAGTTAATTTAACAATCCTTTCCTCACAATATCCTTTTTCCATTGTAAAGTCATTCACATCCATAGAGTTGAACTTGGGCCGAGGCCGAACTATTCCAACAGCATGAAATACTCTCTGTCCAGCAGGACGAATAGATCCATTATCCCAAACAAACTTTCGTCCTTTCATTTGTGGCTCCATTATTAGACTAATTTCCATTATTGTTAGACTAATCCTTTATTTATAAATCTTTCGTTTTGTAGCTACTGACAAGATACAAATGTTTTTGGAGAGAATGTAAATTAATAGTTTTATTGCTTTTTTAACGTCTTTTATCGCTTCTTGCTTTCTGCACACTTTCCAAAGCAGAAATTATATCTTGCATTGTCAATCGCTCTTCGGGGAAGCTTTCGCCAATAACCAGAAAAGAATCTTTATATTTTAAAACATTATTTAAGTAAGGGGTTGGTATTGGTCTTCCTGCCCAAGACTTTAGACACCTAAAGCTCAAATCCCATATTGCTTCTCCAATCATGGTTTCTCTGCTGTTAACTCTTAAAAAAGCATAGCCCCTGGGTGGCATAACACAATAACAAAGCATAAGTCTATCGCCCTCACTCTCTTCTACTTTTGAGTATCTTCTTTCTGTTCCGTTTTGATGCTCCATTACCCAGCCCCAATCTTCTACTCTTGGAACAGGTGTTTTTCTGTCTGTTTTCTTTGGCATTTTTCTTTTTTTGTTTTTACTTTTATATTTATTTCCTATTTAAATCCTCCATTTCCCCTTGTTTTGGACTACTTTACCATCTAAAATAATTTTTGCTTTTTCCATATCTTTAATCAGATCCCAGTGTATCGCAGAGTCATTCCCTCCGCCATTGTCTTTGTATGCCCTTCCCAAAGCAAGATGTATTGTGCCGTCGATTTTCTCGTCGAATAACAGGTTTTTAGTGAATTTTTCTATTCCAGGATTGCATCCAATCCCAAACTCTCCGACATAACTTGCATTTTTGTCTGTTTCTAACATTGCTTTTAAGAAATCTTCATTCTTTTCTGCCTTGGCTTGAATTACCTTGCCTTTTTCGAACTTCAAAAATATTCCGCTTACTTCCTTGCCCGCTTCGATTGCAGGATTTTCAAACTTTATCCATCCGTTCAAGCTTTCACGGACAGGCGCCATAAACACTTCCCCGCCAGGCATGTTTTCCTCACCTTTGTCAGCCTTGGCCAGTTTTCCGTTTATCTCAAATTTCAAGTCAACCCCCTCGCCCAAAAGATGTACGCTCTTGCCTCTTTTAAAAACAGATAATACCTTATCAATTCTTTTTCCAAGATATTTCCAGTCTTGTATACAAGCAGAATAAACAAAATTTTCGTAATCTGTCAAAGACATTTCAGCTTCTTGCGCAAGAGCTTGGCATGGATATGCAACCGTACATCTTCTTATCTTGCTTTTTTCATTAATAATATAATCTACGATGGGTTCGATGACTTTTTGCCTTGCTGTAATTTTTTCAGGCCCACATTCGCTGAGCTCTTTTGTGTTATGAGTTGTATTAATCCATATCCATTTTTGCGAGTTTTTGGCAATAAATTCTATATGCTTTGGATACTTTTCTATCTGGTGCCTTTTTGCATGCTTAAAGAAAAATGCAGATACCCCTTTAATTCCTACGTTCAATACAGGATGGGCTCCTCTTAAAATGAGTTCTTTATACAGCGCAGCAATAAAATCCTCTGCCTCTGTTCCCCCCGAGATAACAACATTTTCCCCGCTTTTAACTCTAAGAGAATAGTCTACTATTAATTTTGCAAGGTCTCTTGTCCTTAGGTCTATTGGCATTTCTAATTTTCTCAGAATTCAGTCTGAGGCACGACCACCTCTTGCTTTAAAAATTCAAGTATGGCATGTATTTAAGCTTTTCCTGGTTGTGCTTCTGGCAGTGTTTCTGGCGGAATTTTGTTATCAGGCGCATTATCCGGCAGCGCGGTTTGAGCCTGGCAGGGCATTTCATAAACAATTCTTCCGTAATATGCTGCTTCTCTTTGCCCCACTGCTAAAAGCCTGATTTTGATGTCAAAATTTTTTTTAGTTAACCTACCTCTCAATCTTGAAGACAATTTCAAATATTTTTCAAGTTTTTCATCAGAAGGATCTTTGCCTATGGCCATAAAATACCTGGATTCGTATGTTTCAGGGTCCCTTCCGCGGCATATGGCATATACTTTTGGCTCTTTCCCTTCATGCTCCTGCACAAGCCTCACAAGCTCTTCTTCTCCAAAGATTTCATTATCAGGCACTCTTCCAAGGCTTCGCCTGATTTCTCTTTCTCCTTCTGGCAATTCACCTGTTTTTTCTATATCCATTTTTTATTTTTCCACTCCTCGCCTTCTGCATCCTCTTGTTCTTCCCTTTCTCTAATTTTCTGCTCTAACAAAGCTTCATGCAAACTATGTTGTCTTGTCATAGATTCATCTTTTCTCACAAAATAAGAGTAGTATAATGCATAAATTCTTGAGGATTCAGATACTATTAGAGGAATAAAAGGAAAACCTAATTCTGCTCTTTTGATTTTAGCGGCAGCATAAGCACAAAGCACTAAAGGGGTGGCAATATTAGAAATTCCCCTGAAGAAACCTGCTATAATCCTGTTTACTGCAAGCCTTCTCAAATTTTTTCTCAATATTCTTTTGTTCAGCTCAAACTCCTGATAAAAATCCCTTTGTTGCCTGTAAAACTCATTTGTCTTTGTGCCAAGAAAATACTCTCCAACATAATCCCAAAACTTCCACCCCATAATAAATCTTCTTTCTTAAGATTTTTAATTATTTCTATGCTTTAATACATATTCACTTTTCGCTTTTCTCTTTCTGCAACTCGCGATATGCGGAAAAAGCAGCAACAGCGCCTTCAGAAGCAGCGGTTATAATCTGCTTTAAGGGGTTATTTGTGATATCGCCTGCAGCAAAAACTCCCTCAACATTTGTCCTCTGGTTTTTGTCAGTAATAACATATCCTTCATTATCCACCCTTGTCCCTAATTGCAAGGCAAGCTCTTTTCTTGGAAAGCCGCCTATTTCAACAATTAAGCCATCAAGCCCAAGCACCTTGTTATTGCTAAGCTTTACTGCCTTCAGTTTCTCTGCGCCAATCAGTTCTTTTATTTCAAGATTGAACATGCTTTTGATTTTTTTGTTCTTTTCAACTACTTCTATCCATGCAGGCTCTGCTCTGTAGAATTTATCGCGCCTGTAAATTATGTATACTTTTTTTGCATATTCTGCAAGCAACAGGGCAGAAGTCAATGCAGCGTCGCTTCCTCCAACCACCCCAACAACCTTATTTTTGTAAAGCGGGGCATCGCAAGTTGCGCAATAGCTTATTCCTTTTCCAAGAAGTTTATCTTCATTTTTCAAGTCGAGCTTTTTCTTTTCAGTGCCTGTTGCAATGATTATTTTCCTCGCCTCATAGTTTTTGCCGTTTGTTTTTATCTCAAACAACCTATTTTTCTTCTTGATTTCCTTGACCTTTTCATTAACAATCTCCACTCCCTCTTGTCTTGCATGTTCTGCCATTCTTTTTGCCAGCTCAAGCCCCTTCAGCCTGAAGCAAGTCAGGAAATTGCAGATTTCATAAGCTTCTCCGACAAGCCCCCCAACTGCCTCGCCAAAAACCAAAGTTTTCAGCCTGTAGCGTGAAGCATACACGGCCGCGTTTATGCCGGCAGGCCCTGCACCGATTATTATCAAGTCATAAATCATTTTTTAACCTCTTTTAATTACTCACAGATTATAAAACATAAATCCGCAAACTATTTAAATCTCACTATACTTTTAAAAATATGAATACGGGCGAAAGCGAAGAGCATCGTTTGATGAATTCTTGGAGTTTTAGCTATGCCTGTGCATTCACATTTAAGGGAGTTAAAGGAATAGTACCTTTATCCTGCTAAGCTCTGACAAATAAAGGGTTCTGGCAGGCAAATTCTGATAAAATCAATCTAATAAAATGAAATCCGGTACAGAGGTTTTATGTCTTGAATGCGGCGAAGAAATATTCAATCCTCTTTGCCCAAAATGCTTAGCCAGAGAAATAGACGTATGGCTTGAAAATCAGCAAAGCAAAATCAAAAAGTCCTTGCGTATACCTCGGCTTAAAAGCCGAGGTTTGTTCGGGACTTTTGGATGCTCAGAAATGCAGCGCCCTAAAGGGCGCGGTTTTAACCGCATTTCTGACATAAAAAAAACAGTAAAAGGCGAGATTAAAAAAATTTTGGAAGTGAACAAAGAACACAATTACACAAAATGCATACTTTGCAAAAGAAAAGATGTTTTCCTATGCCCTTATTGTTTCACAGAAAGAATTTACAACAGGCTGAAAAACGCGAGAATTAATTCCAAAATTCTTTCAAACTTTCTTACTTTGTTCAACTTTGACTTAGAGCATACCGGCTATTCAAAAGACATTCAAAACACTGACGGCTTTGACAATTTTGATGACTCTGAAGACTTCAATGGTTTTGGATATGATAACGAGCGGGCAATGTAAACTTAAAGAACTTCCGCCCCATTCTTGTTCAAATTCATTTTTCATTAATTCAAAAACTATTTATAATCCTTATTGGCTGATTTTTATATGAAACAATTAAAGCCAAAGCAAACAAAATCAGCAAAAGTTCTTGTACTATTTTCAGGCGGGCTTGACAGCAGGCTTGCCGTCAAGATTTTAGAGGAGCAGGCAGGCGTAAAATGCATTTACTTTAGCCTTCCATTCGGCTCTGGCTGCTGCAATACAAACTGCGCTTTAAAATTTTCTTTAAAAGAAAAAACCAAGCTAAAGATTATTGATGTTACAAAAGGCAAGCTTCTTCAGGAGTATCTTGCCATTTTAAAGAAGCCAAAATATGGGTACGGGACTGGTTGTAATCCTTGCATAGACTGCCACATCTGGATGCTGAAAAAAGCAAAGGAATATGCAGAAAAGCAAAAGCCAAAAATACAAATAATCGCAACAGGCGAAGTGCTTGGCGAGAGGCCAATGTCACAGCATAGAAAAGCCCTTGATATAATTGAGCAAGAATCCGGCTTGTCAGGCAGGCTACTCCGCCCTCTTTCAGCAAAACTCCTCCCAGAAACTCTTGCAGAGAAAAAAGGATTGATTGACAGAAGCAAGCTTCTTAATATTCAGGGAAGAGGCAGAAAAACGCAGATAGAGCTTGCAAAGAAATACAAAATAGATTTTCCAAGCCCTGGCGGAGGCTGTCTTCTTTGCGAGCCCGAGTTTTGCCAAAAACTTAAGCCGCTGCTTGAAAGCAAGATTGAGGAAATTGACATCCAGCTTCTGAAGGTTGGCAGACATTTTGAAAACAGCCAGATAGTCCTTGGAAAAAATCACCAGGAAAACTTTGAGTTAGAAAGAATTCATAAAAAATACAAGCAAGGCATTCTGCTTGTTCCAGAACAGCCAGGGCCAACAGCGTTTGTAAAAACAAAAGACAAAAAACTCATTGAACAAGCAAAAGAACTGATGCAAAAATACTCAAAGCATAAAATTGAAGAGATTAAGAAAATAAAATAGGGCTTTATTCAGAATACATCTACTTTAACGTATCTTCACCTTGTTCTAGTTTGGCTTTTATTGCTTTCCTTGAAGGCATAACAAAATACCATGTTCTGTCATTTTCTTTATCATAAACTGTATGAACTTCAACACTTTCACTTCTTATATAATTATATCTTGGTTGTTTTTTGGCTTTTTCTCTTAATTCTTCTGGCTGTATATTTTCGATACCTTTTACTGGAGGTACTGGAGGCATCAAAAAGTCTTCAGGTTTCATCGCGCCATGTGACGCTCTTGCTAACCTTCCTGCATAATTTTCGTTAACACAAATATAACCTGCATTAATCCGCCTTCCTTGGTAGTCGTGTGCATCAAAAGGATGGTCACAAGCAATAACTTCAGGCTCAAAAGATTCTTCCAAAAAACCTACAATTTCCATTTTACTAGAATCCATCTCTCTAAGGTTTTTAACGTCGCCTTGCCGAAAAGCATACGGCAAGCCATACTCATGAATAACTTGATGAAGCCTTTCTCGTATTGTTGCATTTCTCATTCATTTAACTAGAAATATGTCTTTTTAAACCTTTGTATTTACTACTTTTAAGAAACAACTAAATTCTTTTTAACTTACTACAGCCCTGAATCCAAGGGCATCTGCTTTTTCTTCGGCATATTCTTTAACACTTTTGCCCTTGTTTCTTGCGGCAATTTCTGCCTGTTCTTTGTCATTTACTCCAATTGTTCTTTCCAAAATTGCCTTTAATCCAACATCTCCAACAAGCTCTTGGGTTATAATACTAAATGCGACTGACTGCACTGTCAAAGGAGTGCCCGAAAGAAAGTTTTCTATTGTTGGTGCAAACCCTCTTCTTTTAATCGAGTCTATATTTGCCAAAGGAACATAATCAATACAAAATTTTTCTGAAACAAATTTTGGATTTCCATACCTATTCTTTTCAACTTTCCAGCCATTATGCAGTTTAATCTCTCTTGCCTCTTTGGCATGTTCTACTATAAAATCAAAATCCGCTCTGGGTTTTGGAGTGTCATGCAAGACATGCGCAAGATTTCTGTATACATAGCCTCCAATCAGCCAAAGTCCTCCAAACGCATTGCCTGATACAAGGCTCCAAGCTATCCAAAAATTTTCATCCTTTAACATTAATCCCAAATATTTTCTGAAATCTGTTTGTTCCATTTTGATTCTATTCTTCTTTTTATTGCTTCTTTGCCCTTTTCAGCATCTCATTAATAAACTTAAAATAAGCATCTTTCTTTGAACTTGCCAGCTTTTCTACTATCAGCTCGGGAGTGGAGTTGGCAAGCTTGCCCAAAACCGGGCTATGGTCCACTATCAGCTCATACTTTTCATTAAGCCCCTTGGCTTCAATGCCGTCTATCCTAGAATACTTTGGCAGAATTTTCTGTATTTCGTGCCCAAGATGTGTTGCAACAACAAGAAAGCATCCTTTTTCTATAAAATACTCTGCCGTGGCAGAAATAATCTTGCCTGCAACGCCCGGCTCTGTCACTGATTCTATTTCATCAGCAAGGATAAGTGTTCTCTTGCCGGGCTTTATGCTTGACATCTGGCTTAAAAGATTTTCAAATGCCCCTTTGCTTGAAGAGCCTTTTGTTTTGGCAAAATAATACACCTCTGTAAAAATCGGAATTTTTACTTTTCCATTAACAGGCATGCCAAGCTGAAGCAATGTGATAAGCTGTATAATATGTTCAAGTAAAGTAGTTTTGCCTCCGCTGTTTGCTCCTGTCAATATAGAGCATTTATTTTCATTGTTCAAAAGAAAAGAAATTGGCTGCGCCTTATCATCAAGGAAAACATTCCTTGCTCCATAGAAAGAAAGCTCATCTGCAAGGACAGGAAAATCCTTGGCATTTGCCATAAACCCCGAAATCCCTGCCATGAAGTCATAATAAATCAGCAAGTTGGATAATTCTTGAAGTTTTTCAGGGATACTGGAAAGTAGTTCAACTTGTTTTTTGACGCTTTCAACAATCTCTGTAAACTCCTCTGCATCTTGCTTTTTCATATATCTTTCCAGTTCTTGCTCATCTATTGCTACAGGAATGCTTGGCTTGAATAAATGCGGCGGAATCTTGCTTTGCTCTATAGCATTGTCAACAATCTGTTGCACCTCAGCCGGCATTTTCCCTCCATGAAGCATTGCAAACAAATTCTCGCCACCAAGAGTGATTTTTTTCATCTCGCTTGAGACATAATTATTAATTCCGTCCAGCTTGTCTTCCACATGCTCTCGGCTTATTTTTTCAAACGGCTGCTCTTCAAGATATTTCAATAAAGGCACAAGTTCAGAGACAATCCCTTCTACCTCAGCGCTCGTCTTGTTTTTCTGCAAAATCTCTAGGTCGGCTTTCCATCCCGAGAGTATAGTGAGATATCTTTCCAGATAGACTTCATCCATATTGTTAAGAAAAACTGTTTGCGGAAGTTGTTCCAGCAAGCTTGAGAAATCATTGCAGTCTATCACCTGTATGATATCATAATCTTCAAGCCCGGCAACATCATCTTGCGAATTGATAAACTGCACAGGGCATTCAAGCTTCTGCAGTTCGAGAAAAGTCTTCTCATCGCTTGTAACAACAACAATCCCATATTTTGGCTTCCACCATTGTTTTGGCGCCTTCAGTTCTCGAAGAAAGCTATTGTCCTGCCACTTAATTTTTTTGAAAAAGTCCTGCCTTTTTTCTATTTCTTTGCTGTCCATTGTAAACCCAAAAAATTTCAACAGATTAGAAGTGTCTGAAAAACAGAAGTAGCCTGAAATCTGGCTCGTAACTTTGTTAAAAACTGTCTTAGCATCTCTTGTTTTGAATATGTCCACTTCGGGCTTTTCTTTAATCAATGCCTTGCTTGAACTAAAAGGCGAAAGTTTGTTCTCGCCGATAAATTTCAAAAGCCCCTCTTTTATTTCTGCCATGCTATAAAAAGAGATAAAGAGGTTTTAAAGATTATTGTATCGCAAACAAAATTCTTGATTTTGTTATGTCAGAAATGTGGTTAAAACCGCACCTGTCAGGAATACTTCTTATTCCTGAACACTCTCAGAAATCCGAGATTTCTGAAGCTTTAGGGTGCTGCATTTCTGAGCATCCAAAAGTCCCGAACAAACCTCGGCTTTTAAGCCGAGGTACACACAAGGACTTTTTGATGCAAATTTTGACAGAAAATTATTTTTCAAGCCCGGACAAGTTTGCCCTTTCCTCTTCTCTTCTATTATCTTCCATCTTTCCGTAGTTTTTTTCTTGTTCTCTTGCATTTCTTGACATCATCAATCCGGTAGCAACACCCGTTCCTACCCACAATCCAAACAATCCTCCTACGATGCTTGCAGGCACGCTCACTGCCATAATGCCCGCTGACTGATAAGGATGGTTTGCCCAGTCCAACTGGGAAGCAATATAAATAGGCGGAGCAAGAAAGCCACAAGCAGTTGCCCCTAGTAAAACAGCACTTTCTGTTCTGCTCATGCCGTGTTCTCTTAATGCTTTATACGCCCTAATCAACGCCATTTTAACTTTCTCCGAATTCATCCAAGGTTAATCGTCCTTTTTATTGATTATTTTTTTGAATTTAAAAGCTTTTCCAAAACCCTTAAATACAAGCTTTTCTTGTACCTTATATCAAATTCGAGGCAAAAGAGGTAAAATGTGCATTAAGAAGCAACTTGCTCTGCAGGTTATTTTGGTTATTTCAATAGCAGGCATGCTTTTCTCAGGCTATTTAAGTTATTATGAGTTATTTGGCGAGGCTTGCCCGTTAGGCGGCTGTCAGGCATTATTTGGCTTGCCTGTTTGTGTCTACGGATTTGTGATGTACCTTGCAGTTTTTGTCATATCTTTACTAGGAATTAAATCTAAAAAATAGACTGAATGTTTATATTAACATGGCGGGCATTATAAAATTTGAAGACAAAGTAGAAAGTTTTAAAAAAAGAAATAAAACCTGGCTTAAAGGCGGACTGACCGCATTAGGCATTCTTTGGTGCATCAGTTTGATATTCTTTTTTCTTACCCTTTTACTGAATGAAGAAACAAAACTCGTTTTCAGAGAAGTGGCAACTTTCCCCTTATCCCAAATATATTTTCTCATTACAAACATTGAGCTTGAAGGCTCTTTTGCCCATTTTTTACTTTTTTTGTTCTTGAACTCTCTGGCTTATTTTATCGTTGGAGCTTTAATTGGCTTAATTGCCCAAAAAATAAAGAAAAATAAAGGAGGCAGATAAGATGAACAACCTTGCGCTATCCGCCTTATTGGGCGGACTTGGTGGCTTGACAAGAGGAATAGTTGGCCTGCTAAAAGCTCTTTCCTTAAGAAGGCAGATTTTATGGCTTTACTATGTTGTCACTGTTTTGATTGCGGTAGTTATCGGAATTTTCGTAGGCATTATCTTCAACTTCGACCCTCGCTTGAGTTTGCTTGCAGGCTATGCAGGCACTGACATCCTTGAAGGCATCTATAAAAGTTTCTCAGTTCAAAAAGTGTACACCAAAAAATAAAATGGCAGACCAACGGCTTGTTAATTTTATAAAAGAAGCAAGAAAAAAAGGCTATGAGGATTGGCAGATAAGAGAGCCCTTGCTTAAGAAAGGCTGGCCAGAACAAGAAGTCGACAAAGCTTTTGCGATTGTTCATCAGTCCATGAAACCAAAAACAAAGATTTGCGTATACCTGGATAACGAGATTATTAAACTGCTTGAAAAAAGGGCAAAAAGAAACATCTTGACTCTTCCGGACCAAATCGAGGACATTTTAAGAAGAAGCTGCCTTGGGATGAAAAAGCCGCAGGTCAAGGAAAAAATAGATGACGCCCTTGTCTCGCTTTTCTCGCGAAGAAAATATGGCAAGAAGTAACTCCAAATCATTTATAATTGTCTTCTCAATCCTTATTGCATTAATCTTGATTTTAATTATGATTATATATTATACCCCTCCAAATTATTTTCAAACAACAAACAACGAATTTCTTGTCACAGAAGTTGTTGACGGCGATACTTTTGTGATAGGGACAGGAGAGTATGTAAGGCTTATAGGAGTGGATGCCCCTGAAAAAGAGCACGTTTTCTACAACAAGTCAAAGGATTTTCTTGCCTTTCTCATATTGAACAGGACGATAATGCTTGAAACAGATAAGGATAACAAAGACAAATACGGCAGGCTTTTGAGGTATGCTTACCTCGGCAACCTTTCTGTCAACATCGAGCTTGTAAATCAAGGATACGCAATCCCTCTTTTTATTTCACCAAACTTCAAGCATAAGCAAGAAATTGAGCAGGCAAGAGAAGAATGCCTGGATAAGAAGATGAACCTTTGTGCTTCTGCCTGACTTCCTCGATTCACAATCCAAATTACGATTAATAGCTCCAGAAGCTTATAGTTACTTTGCTCATCTTCTCATAAAACTCAAGGTCTGCCTTCTTTAAGGCAGAGATGTAAAAAATTCTTTCCAGTCCAAACCACGCCATAAACCAGCCCGCCGGCTCAAGCAGTACTAGAAGAAAATTATAAACAATTTTTGTATTTATGCTTGCAAGCCATCCTGCTGCAAACATCAGCAAAACCCCGACAAAAGTCATTATGCCCCCGGTTATTTTTATATTTCTTGCTTCTTCTTTCAGCAGATTGTAATGTTTCTTGAAATGCTCTTGAAGCCTTTTCTTAATAGTCGCTTCCTGCTCTACGCTTCTTAGTTTTTTGGGCGCAAGCAATTTAAGTTCTATCTGTCCTGAAACCTTTTCACGGCTTGCTTTCTTCGCCTCAATCAAAAAGTCATCTGACAAAGCCCTCCCGGAGTATGGCCTCGGGTCAAAGCTCGAGAAAATATCGTTATAAGTGTCAAGCCACAAGCTTATTTCGGACATCTTCAGAAGTTTTTCTTTTTCCTTTTCAAGAATCCCGCCTTTTACATTCTTACTTTTCAGCCCGCCCCTTTTCTCCATATTCACCAGATGTAAGTAGAATATTTAAAGCTTAGTAAACTATCTAGAATAAAAAGAGGCAAAACCCGAAAGATTAAAATGAAATTCAAGCTATCGCCAAGCTCTCTTAGTAGGATGCAAGAATGCCCTAGATGTTTTTGGCTCGAAAAGCACGAGGTCTGGCATAGGCCAGAAGGAATATTCCCAAGCTTGCCTTCAGGAATGGACAGGATTCTCAAGGCTCATTTTGACAACTTCAGGGACAAGGGAAAGCTTCCCCCAGAACTCTGTGGTAACGGGCATTGTAAAGAAATGCACTTGTTTGGGATTAATGAAGAAGAAAAAGGATTGCTGAAAGCCTGGCGCAACAATCTTAAAGGAATTGTTTACCAGGATGGAAAAGGCAATATCCTGCACGGAGCAGTAGATAATATCCTTGTCAAAGACAAAAAACTGGTTGTTCTTGACTATAAAACACGCGGCTACCCGCTTAAAGAAGACACCCCCGAGCATTACAAAAACCAGCTTGACATCTATAATTTTCTTTTGCAAAAGAACGGTTTTGAGACAGAACCCTATGGCTTCTTGCTATTCTATGTGCCTAAAGAAGTTTTGGAAACAGGCGAAATAATTTTTGACACTAACATAGTAAAAATGCCTGCCAACCCGGAAAATGCTGAAGGCTTGTTCAACCAGGCTTTAAAGCTTCTTGACTCAGAATGCCCTGAAGAAAGATGTGAGTGGTGTGAAAAAGTTGAAGAATAACCGTTTTCCAGCTTTTTTATTCTTTATTTACTCAACAGTTATTTGTCCTCTGACATAAGGGAAGAACTTGCACCTGTACAAGAAAGTTCCTTGCTCGTTAAATACCTTAGAATAAGTATCTCCTTTGTTCAGATATCCAGAATCTATTCCTGTAAACTCGTCTATATTATAATAACCACTGTATATCTGATGACTGACAATGTCATTATTAACCCAAACTACTGTGTCGCCTTTTTTTATTTTCAATTCTGCTGGCGCGACTTTAAGGTCTTTTATGTCTATTATATGCGTCCTCGGAATATCTTCTTCTCTTTCAGGCATTCCCTCTGCCGCACTCTCAGACTCCTGGCTATTTTTACCCTCGGTGTTTGTATTGGCATTTGCTACAACCTGCCCTGTAAACCCCATTTTAGTATTAAACTCTCTCGCAATTAAGAATGAAGTCCCGGCTATCAATAAAAGCAGAGCCAATGAGATTACTACAAGTTTCTCCATTTTCCTCTTTTAAACTTAAATTATAATAACTAAACAAAATAATCCTTTTTATATTTATAGGTTCACGAGTCTATATTTTCAGATTACTTTCCAAATGTTTTCCAGATTCCGAAATGCTTGAAAGCCCTTAAATCGCCGAGGTAAGGAAAGATATCTTTCTCAAGGCTTCCTTTTTCAGGCAGTTTAAAAGCAGTCTCTCTGTTCAAAAGATAGACTCCGCAGCTTGCCCACAGCTCTTTAATTATGGGTTTTTCTCTAAATGCTTTAATGTCCATGTTGTCTATTTCTATAATTCCGTAGTTTATTCTGGGATTTGCAACACAAATTGCATTTGCCCCAAATCCAGTCAATGCATTTAAGTCTATGTCTGTCAAATCGTCTACATTGCACACAATTACCTTGTCAGAACTTGTTTTCTCCAACGCTTTTTTCACAGCCCCCGCAGTCCCAAGCAGTTGTTTTTCCTTTGAAAACTCCACCCCTTTAATCCTTCCAAGGGCATCAGAAATTTCCTTGCATTCATTTTCATGGCATGCAATAACAATCCTGTTTACATATGGCTTTAGCCATTCTATCCTATGTTCAATAACGCTTTTGCCTTCGTGCTCTAACAACGCCTTTGGAAACAATTTCACTCTGCCCATTGTCCCTGCAGCAAGAATTATTGCATCGGGTTTTTCCCCCGAAGAATTTTGTTTTCCCATACCCTTTTTAAGACTTGCAGGTATTTATTTCTTGTGTATTCTATTTTAATACATCAACTTTAATGCAAAAGTTTATAAATAGATAAAATGACTTACTTTAAAGTTGAGGAGTTATAAAGAAAGATATGAAGATAAGTTTTGAGGATTCTTTTGATACTAATTTAAACTTGAAGGAGGATTTTTAGAAAATGGCATTTAGTAGAGGCGGCTTTAGAAGAGGCGGCGGGGGCGGCGGATTTAGAAGATTCGGCCCAAGAGAGATGCATAAGATAACATGCAGTGAATGCGGAAAAGAAGGGGAAGTACCTTTCAAGCCAAAAGAAGGCTTGCCAGTTCTTTGTAAAGAGTGCTTTATGAAGAAAAAAGGCATAACACCTAGAGAACAGAAACCACAAGCAGAAGAAAGCGAAGAAGCCGAAGAAGCCGAAGAAGAACCAGTAGAAGAAAGCGAAGAATAAATTTCTGAGTTTTCAAGTTTTAGTTTTTTTCTTTTTTTTCTTTTTTTGTTTTATATTCTCAGGGGTATATATTCTTTTAAACCCCTGGGGGATAATATCCGCATGCAACTCGGCAATTTGCCTTTAAGATTAATGAATGCTTACTTCAGCATGCCCAGACAAGAGGGTTTGGATTTTTTGGAAGAGTTTAGAATCCCGCAAATAATATTGCGAAAATACCCCTCTCCAGAAGATAGAGCCGATGCTTTTGACGGCGCATTTACCGGATTTCATGTTCATCTTCACTTGCAAGAAGGCGGAGACAAAGAAGACTGGTTAGAGGAAATAGGCGACTGGTACGAAAATTTTGGCCATAAGCCCGGAGGCCCTTTTCATTTTGGTTTGGCAGAAACATTAAGATGCTGCAATATGCTTAACTTTTATCATGAGGCAATACACTATATAAAGAGAAGGGCAAAAATAGGGGCAGCATAAGGTTTAATAATTCTTTTTTTTACATTACTTTATGAGAATAAGTCAGGAAACACCTGATACGTTGGTGATAGAAAAGAGGACTTCAGTTGGATATTTCATAGGCATAATGCTTGCTCTTGTAGGAGTGCTACTCCTTCTTGTTTCTATTATCTCTTTTACTATCCAATTTGACAAAGAACTTATAGTGCCTGCTGTTTTGATTTTGATAGGGTTTATTATAGTCGCTTTTAACAAGCAAATTTCTCTTACATTTGACAAGAAAGCAAATAGAATCTCTTACATAGAGGAAAGGCTGATAGGCACGTATAGTGAGGATAGGCAGCTAAATCAGACTAAAGCAGTCGAGTTAAGGGAAATGAGTACGAAAAAAAACAAAATTATGCATGTTATCGCACTGGTATTCAAAGACAAGCCTGAAATAGAGATACAGCCGGCCAAACTTTCGTTTAGTTTTTTATTTCTCACCCTGTCTAGTATAAAAAACACAGAAGAAATCGCAAACAGGATTTCAGGATTTTTAGGCCTTAGGCTTGTTAAAAAAACTTCTGGCCCAGCCGAAGTCGTTGAAGCCCCTGTAAAAACGGAAGCAGTAGAAGCGGCAAAAGAAGCCAAAGAAACCCAAGAAGAAAAAGAAAAGGAAAAAATAGAAGAAAAACCCGCCAAACTAAGTGAAGAAGAAAAAACAGAACTCTAAAAGCCATATGAAAATATTAGTTATAGGAAGCTGGGAAAAATGCAGGGCTGTCTCTTGTAAAGAAGAAGCAACAAAAATTGGAAAGTTGCTGGCAGAAAAAGGGCATATCCTTATTTCGGGCGGCGGCACGGGAGTTTCTGAAATTGTAGTCAATTCCTACAAAGAAAATAAAGGAAAAAAATACACCGCTTACTTGCCAAGCAAAAAAGAAATGGAAAAAGTTGGCGAGCAACTAGGTCCCGAACCAGACGAAATAATACATACTGAACTGGACTACCCCGAAAGAAATATAATTATGGTTAAAAATTGTGACTGTGTACTTGCATGCCCCGGAGGTCTCGGCACTTTTACAGAGCTAATCCACGCCACCGCTGATTATAAAAGAAAAGTTGCGCTCATAGACAAGGGAGACATAGTCTCTTGGGTTAAGGCGATTCCTTATTTAAAAGAAAAAGTTTTTATTACCTCTGATATAAACAAGGCACTAGAATATCTGGAAAAATGATGAAAACCCTGATAATCTACGATTCTCTGACAGGAAATACAGAAAAAATAGCAAGAGTTATGGCAAAAGCTTTGAAAGCAAGACTTGTAAAATTAAATAAAGCAAATGCAAAAGAAATTTCAAAATATGACTTGGTCGGATTTGGCTCGGGGATTTATGCGATGAGGCACAGCAAAAATCTGTTAAGATTTGCAGAAAAACTTCCAACAACAGACAAAAATGCTTTCATCTTCTCGACAGCAGGCTCACCTTCATTAAAATTTATTGGGCATTTTGCGTTAAGAAGACGACTGAAAGCAAAAGGCTTCAGGATAATTGGAGAATTTTCGTGCAAGGGGCTTGACAAGTTCGGGCCTTTAAAGCTTGTCGGAGGAATAAACAAAGGCAGGCCAAACGCAAAAGACCTAAAAAACGCAGAGAAATTTGCAGAAGAAACAAAATCTAGGGTTTGAAAAGATTAATCTTCACTCCTCGTTTGGCTATCTAAAATAGTTCTGCCCTTCCCCTCTCTTACCAATACTATTGGCAATCCTATAAGAGGATGCAAAACAGCATCGACAATTATCTTGTCTCTTGATAATCCTCCAATTTCCCCAAATAATGAATCTGCATTTAAACATTCTGGGAAAGGTGACATGCCTGGTTGATAATCCCAAAGTGCCAAAGGTTCTCTTGAAGCAGACATTCGTTTTATTGCAAAAGGCATTCTTTCTGAATCTACGAGAACAACTTCATAGTCTATTCCTTGTCTTTGGAGTTGTCTTTCTGCTTCCTGTAAACGTTTCTGCTCTTCTGTTGTGCATTCAATTGGACTTTTAAAATGCCAATATAAATTATCTATTCCTCTTACATGAGGTATTTCCCAGTCTGTCATGTCAATATAAACTTTTGGAAGTCCGGTTCTATTATATCTGACAACCCTTGCAGGAGTGTAAAAACTTCCTGACCCTCCAAAGCAATGTCTCACAACTTGCATAAGGTCTCCGGTTTTAGGGCATAATCCATAAGTTCTTACTTTAACATTGGTTTTGCAAAGCTCGCTTTCTTCTCTTGTGAGCCCGTCTATAACTACCACTTCAAATTCTCCTTTTGCTTTTTTTCTTTTAAAAGCGTTCCTTATTGCATCAATTATCATTTTTCTCCTAACTTATCACAGAACTCTCTTTGCCTTTAAGGTAAGAATGATAATAAAGCGAAGTTTTTAAACGTTTTTATGTCAGAAATGGGGTTAAAACCGCACCCTTTAGGGTGCTGCATTTCTGAGCATCCAAAAGTCCCAAACAAACCTCGGCTTTTAAGCCTAGGTATACACAAGGACTTTTTGATACAACTAACTCAGCATTTTTTTCAAATCCCTAAAATTCTTCACAATAATATCCGGCTTTTCTTCCATGACTTGTTTTATTGGGTTCCACGCAAACGCGCTTGCGAGAATGATGCTTATGCAGCCTGCTTTTCTTGACACTCTGACATCCTGGCCAATATCCCCAACATACCATACATCTTTCTTTCCAAACTTGTGTTTTTTCATCAGGTTTTTGATAAAACTTGCCTTATCTGAAAAGTCATCTGAACCGTAAAGCCTGTCAAAAATCTTTATTCTTTCTTTTAATATATGTTTTACAATAAATTTTGGAGAATTAGAGAGTATTATTTTCTTAATCTTAACATCCTGCAAAGGCGAGAGGTCAGCGACTTCTATCTTTTTATTCATAACAAGCTTGTGCACTTTTGTTCTTATGTTTTCTATTTCCTTCTTTGGCACATCTAACATCCCGAGAACATCCTGTATTTTTCTCCCAAAAGGTATTATTATGTCAGTCGCGCATTTCGGGCAGTAAAACTTCTCCTCTTTGAGCACTTTAAGAAGGCAGGAAATCCAGACTTTTTTAGTATTTGCAAGCACCCCGTCAAAGTCAAAAATAAGCAGCTTTGGCTTATGTGTTATTTTGATTTTTGATTTCGTTTTCATCGTATCTTTTTCAATAATACATATTGTTTTCTTTTTTTAGTCTTTACTTCCTTTATGAAACTGCTAACAACCTTATATTCATTTCTCTTATAAAACTTAAGGACTTCCTTTCTGCAATCCAGCCATATTCCTTTCTTTCCCCATTTTTTAGCATATTTTTCGCATGATTTCAAAAGCTTAGAGCCGATGCTTTTTCCGCGAAATTCAGGCAAAACCGCAATCCATGTTACAGAAGCATATTTGTCAAAATCAACTTTCTTGATCCTTTCATCCTCATCTCTTTCCTTCAATCCAACATAACCAATTAATTTTCCTTTTTCTTCTGCAACAAGAATTAATTTGTTCTTCTTGCCAATAAATTCAGCCGTCTTTTCTTTAGCCCAGTCTTTTGGCCTATTATCTGCCTCAACCATTAATTCCACAAATTTATCAAAATCTTTCTTAACAATTTTCCTTATTTTCATTCTTCACCTCTTATCTTTTTCATCTTAAGTATCAATAACAAAGGTATTCAACATTTTCTTCAGCCTCTTTCCAGTCCACTTTCTCTTTCATCTCACCCTCTTTTCTTTCAATCCCTTTTTATTTATAATTCTTTCAAATTTACTCTTATTTTTTAAATAAAAATCCCTTATCTGTTCAGCATCTTCAAAAAAGATTTGTTGTCCATAATACTTAGATCCGTTTCTTTTATACCTAAATTGATCAAGTTGCTCGATTATCGAAACATCAAATCCTTCTTTTGCGAGATACGATATAGAAGCTTGATGCGAATAAGATTTATATCCATTAATAGCGAGCAAGGCATCACAAAAATCTCTCAAAGCATCATATATATTTTCAAATATCATCTTAGCAAAAATTTTCGAATCAAGCATCAAACTCTTTTCTATTCTTTCAAACATATCTTTTACTAATGATTTAGCAAGATTCATATCCGGAGAGGCTGTTTTCACTTCTTTGTTCTGCAAAAAATATTCAAAAGGCATCATTTTTTAAGAGCTCCATATATCACTATACCATTTATCAAGTTATTAAAAAATTCTTCAGAGATCTCCTTTTTTGAAGGAATTAAAAGATGCATGTTTCTGTTTAAAATTTTTTCAAATTTTGCCATATCAACAACTTCTTTTTTTCTGTCTGTAAATAAGACAATGTCTATATCAGACCTTTCTATATCCTCTCCTCTAGAAAAACTGCCTATAAGAGAAATAGAAATTGGAGAATAAGTCTTAATCAAAAAATCAATGATCCCCGACTCATAAATCATTTTTAAGTTAAAAATCCTTTTTTTCCATATTACTTCTCTTTTATCCAAACTTAGATAAATCTCAACTAAATTTTTCTTTCTTTCTTTTTTAATCATGCCTTCTTTCTCAAGTATATTAGTTATGTTAATTATTGTATTGGGGTTAAGTTTGGTTTCTCTTGCTAATTCTCTTAGATGAAATCTATAAGTGGGCTTTTTGAACAGAATTTCCAAAACTTTCTCTTTATTGTTCATTTTATTATACACCTGTATTAATTTTTATACATTTGTATAATTTTTTATATATTTAAACCTTTCTATTTTCATCGCCTCTTTTCTTCTTTTTCCATTCTTCTTTTAACATCCCGTACATATTATCATCATGAATTTTCTTGTCAGCTTTTGAGCGAAGTCTTTTTCTTCTCATGCCCTCGTACTTAAATCCGAGCTTTTTTATCAGGCCATTTGATGCTTTATTGTCTGAAAATGCAGAAATATCCATTCTTCTGAGCCCAAGTTTTTTAAATGCAAACTCTAAAACCTTTGTCGCTGCTTCATACATAATCCCTTGCCTCCAGTAACCCTGCCCAAGCCAATAACCCATTTCAGCAGTCCCCTGAAATCTGTCGACATGATGCAAGCCAATAGCCCCAATAAACCTTTTCTCAGATTTTAATTCAATGGCAGAAGTATAATCTTTTCTTGGTTTTTCTTTTGCATTTTTAGAGCAATCTTTTATCCACCACTTTGCATCTTTAAGCTTATACGGGTAAGGCAAAGCGAGCAGATTTTTTGATACCCAAATATTATTTGCATTTCTTGCTATATCCTCTGCATCACTTATCTTTAAATTTCTTAATACAAGCCTTTTTGTTGCAAGCTTCATCTTATATCTTATAATGCCCTCTTTTTTTGGTATATAAAACAGAAATACTCTTTATAATTCTTGCTTTTCCCCTTTCTTTATTTCCCTTAACTGCCTTACTTATTGAAAAATTCTTTGTTTTTTTGCAAGAAATCGTGTATGAACTTGCTGTGGTCATTTTTCTCAATCAGTCTTTGAAGATGATATACCATAATTTTTTCTCTTTCCTCTTTCATTGCCTTTATCTCGCTACCTAAATTCTTATAAGCAGATTCAGAAATTAAGAATTCATTTTTTGCCATTTCAGAAAGTTTCTTCGCAAAGGCAAGAGTGTTATCTGAACTTGTAAACTTCAATTTTTCTGGAGTTTTTTCAAGAATTAAGTTGCCTGAATGTACCGCAAGCCCAAAATCTATTTTTTCCTTAAATTTCTGGTTATGCTCGTTCAAAAGCCCTTTTATCTCGCTTGCCAGTTTTACAACACTTAATTCATTCTTAAAAGATTTTGTGACAATGGGCGCAAAAATTCCGAATAAAAAGGTATCAGTCTGGTAAATTGTTCCTTTCTTTTCCAGGATTTTGTCCTTTACATTGTTAAGGAGGTCTTTAAACATCTCAATTTTCTCGACATTTTTGACATTAAGTGCAAGCAGACAAGCGTCTTGCTTCTCTCCATGCAGGGCAATAGTATGTTCGGCGTAATTAGGGCTCGCTGCATTTGGCGAGATAATTTCAGAAAGCTTCTTTACGCCATGTCCCTCTCGCTTTTCAGCCCCCTCTCCCAAAACTTTTATATCCGCTGGCTTTTTCTCTGTTGCACTTTCTTTTACATCATAAATCTTTTTTCTTGGCCATATCTTTCCAGTCGTTGTGTATATAAAAAAACCAAGTATCACAAAAAGGAATATCCATACAAGCAGGTACCTTCCAAAGCCCATGTCTAATGAGGCATCCTTCACCCTTATGGCATTTCCTGTCAAAGCGATTTCCCTGCTCGCCTCGTTCACACCGTCTGAAACCTTGACATTATAAACTCCGTCTGGCGCATAAAGCTTGAACTTTTTTGTGCTTCCCACTCCTATTCTTTCCACTTCTACAACTTTTAACTCTCCGCCGATTTCAACCTGTACGGGTTTTGTATAAGGAACATTCCCTTTATTTAGAATAATCAAAGTATCATTTTCTATCACAAATTCCGCTTTTTCAACTTTATTCACAGCAAAAGTCTTTGTGTTTATAAGTTCAAATGCAGAAGTGTGAATTTCCCAGTTTCCAGGAGTTGCTTTCTCCTCTACTGCCATCATATCTTCTGCCCCCGATTTTATTATCCTTTCTCCAATTAAGTTTCCTTCGCTATCCCTTATCCTTACAACAACATCTTCATCTTTAATTTCATCATTTGCCTGGTCATATATAACTGGCTTATAAGTAATCTTTTGCCCAGGATCTATTTCTGTAGAACTTACTGCGATGTCAAGTTTTCTTGGCACAGAAAGCATATTGATAATCACGTCACTATTTCCTCTGTTGCTTATTTCCGCATTTATTTTTTCATAAATAAAAGCTTTCAAGGCATATGTTCCTGCTTTCAGGTTGTTTGGCATCTTGACTTCTACTGAAAACTCGCCGTTTTTCACGCTTCCTGTAACATTTAACTCGCTGTTTTCAATGTAAAGATTGGCAAATCCTTCAACTTTTCCGCCGTTTTTCTTTACAGCTGTACCTAAAAGGACTAAAGTCTCGCCGGGCTCTGTATTTGCTTTCTCAGAAGACAGCACTACATTTATCTCATTTGAAACATTAAAACTCTGGCTTTTCAAGACCTCGCTGTTAATTACTGCTTCTATATTGCAGATGCCTGTCTTGGCAACAAACTGGTTGTTTAAAGGCACACTTGTTGTTATCTCCTTTTCTTCGTTTACATCAAGTGATATATACTCTTTATAGAAATTTCTCGCTTCTTTCTCGCAATTTAAGTTTAATTCGAAAAATCCAGACATGGGGCTTACAGCTTTTACAATAACTTTCAGGTCAATCTGGTCATTAAGGTTATATGTAGTATCTGTCTGGCTGAAAAGCACATCCGCCGAAACAAGCGAAGCAAGTGAAACTGAAATTAAGAAAAAAAATGTCAAAAGCAATGAAAAGTTTGATGCCCGCCTCATTTTATACAATTTAAAGAAGTAGTATTCGAGGTATTTAAAGATTTTGTCAAGCCAAAATATATTAAAATTCTAAAAACTTAAACAGAGTTGTATTCTTTTAAAAGTGGTAATACAAAAAGTTTATATATTAGAACATATTAATACCAAGTCATGGGAAACCCGCAAGAATATCAGCCACAGCCCGGAGCAGTAAATGCAGGGGATGTGACAAGCGCCAGAACCGGAAATACAGAAAAGGTTGCAAAACCCTCTGATTTGCCTGAAGAGTTTCAGAAATTTGCAGGCAAGCTTGCAAGGCTTAACGAAGCAACAGCTAGGTTTTATAATGAAAATTTTCAAAAAGCGCTTTACGAGTTTGTTACAACCGGGCTTCTAGGATTTCTTGAAAGAACCGTTGTTTCAGGATTGAATCAGGCAACAGACCAAAAACTTAATGACATGGCTAAGCAGTTTAGGATATATGTAGCTGAGGCAATTGATACCGCAGTTAAAGGGGTTGGAGAAAGAATTGGTGGGCTTGAAGCAAAACTTGATAAAGCCTCAGCAGAATTTGGCTTAGCAAGACAATTGAATCAGAGGCTTGCTAAAGATGTTAAAGAAATCCAAGATGATTATAAAAGGATGCAAGGCGAAGTTGTTAAATATGTCCGAGATGCAGTTGCAGAATTCAGCACAAAGCTTTCTCCTGAACAGATTAAGGATATTATTGAACAATTAACCCCAGAGCTTGTTGCTGCAACACTTTCTCATGTTAAAGAGTATGTTAAAACAGAAGTGTCAAAATATGTAGGCAGAACTCTGGAAGGAGCAGTCGCAGGTGTAATATCGCCTACCAAAGAGCAAGAGCTTCCTGCACCTTTTTATGCACCTGCTGTGCCAAATCCAAGCGCAAGCCCTGCGCCAAGAACAGCAACAAGAGCAGCAGTGCCAGGCAAAAGGCCGCCGACACAGGCAATTCCTGTTGCAAGAAGCCCAACAGGTCAAGCACCCTCTTATCATGCACTTGCAAGACCTGCTGATTTGCCTTCAGCCAAGCCAGCTGCGCCAGCATCTCAAGCACCTGAACCTCCAGCAAAAATATCTTCAACACCTGCGCCTGAAGAAGGCAGTGAGCTTGCAAAATTTATAAAAGGCTCTTCTTCAAGGCTGAAAAAAGCAGAAGAAGAGGGAAAAGGAGATAAAACAGGCGAAGGCGATGGAAAAAGCCCGGGCGAATAATAAAGAATTAATAAGAAAAAACTTAATGCTTTTGAAACAATTGTTTGCTTGGATAACTAATATTTAACCCAACAATAATTATTTCTTATTCAATAATCTTTCAATTAATGCTTTTGTATCTATATCAGAAAGCTGAACTATTTCAAGGTTTGAATAATTTTATAAATCTCATTATTCTTAAGTATTAATGAAAGCAGGCAAAAAAGAAGGTGAAGAGTTTAAGGTAACTCCTTGGGAAGTTTCCGGCAAGATAGATTATGACAAGCTTGTCAAGGACTTTGGTGTTTCTAAAATAGACCAAAAGCTGATTGACAGGATTAAAAAAAATGCGGGCGAAGTCCATTTCATGCTGAGAAGAAAAGTCTTCTTTGCCCATAGAGACTTGAACTGGCTTTTGGACGAATATGAAAAAGGCAATAAGTTTTTTCTTTATACTGGCAGAGGGCCAAGCGGCAAAGTCCAGATAGGGCATCTGCAAACCTGGTATTTTACTAAATGGCTTCAGGATAAATTTGATGCTGAACTCTGGTTCCAGTTTACAGATGATGAAAAATTTTTATTTAAGGATAAATCTTACGAAGAGATACAAAAATGGACTGCTGATAATATGCTTGATGTTGCTGCAGTCGGCTTTGATCCTAAAAAGACGCATTTTATTGTTGACACCAAGAATGCAAATCTGCTTTACCCGGAAGCGATTAAGTTTGCTAAAAAAATAACATTTTCAACAGTGAAGGCAGCATTTGGTTTTGATGATAGCTATAACATAGGAAGCATTTTCTATACTAGTATGCAGGCAGTTCCAGCAATACTTCCCAGTGTATTGAAAGGCAAAAACATTCCATGCTTAATTCCATTGGCAATAGACCAAGATCCGCATTTTAGGGTTGCAAGAGATGTGTATCCCAAGTTAGGATTTTACAAGCCATCTATAATACATGGCATGTTCCTCCCGCCATTGACCGGCGCAGAAGGAAAGATGAGCAGTAGTGAAGAATCTTCTGCAATATTCACCACAGACACTCCAAAAGATGTTGAGAAAAAAATCAAGCAGCATGCCTTTTCAGGCGGACAGCCGACGCTTGAGGAGCAAAGAAAACTCGGCGGAAACCCTGATATTGATGTCAGCTTTCAATACTTGAAAATGTTCTTTGAGCCAGACGACAGCAAGCTTGAAAAAATTGAAGCAGACTACAGAAGCGGAAAGCTCCTGACAGGCGAGCTGAAGGAAATTCTCATTGAAAAAATCAACTTGTTCCTGAAAGAGCACCAAAAACGCCGAGAGCTTGCAAAAAAGCAACTGGATAAATTTCTTCTGAAATAGCTAAAATAGAAACCTTTAAATAATGTATATACTAAGTATATACATGATAACTAAAACGCGGACAGCAGCAGCGCAACAAGAACAGCTTATAAGAAAGGCTTCTGAGGTAGGCAACGGCGCGCATATTTTTGTTCCAAAAGAATGGATTAATGAGCAGGTCATTTTAATCAGAACCCCTAAAAAACCCCTTGAAGAACAGATTCTTGAATTGCTTTGCCCTTACTTAAAAGATGTTGTAGCAGTATTCCTTTATGGCTCTTATGCAAGAGGCGAGCAGGCAGAAGATTCCGATATTGACATTCTTGTAGTTTCAGACAAAAAGTTTAGCATAAAGAAAGAAAAATTTGATATTTCAGTGGTTACAATTGAAAATCTTGAGAAATCCATAAAATTCAATCCTGTGATGTTTTACTCTATGATTAAAGAAGCAAAACCCATAATAAATTCCTACTTTCTTAAACAGCTTCAGGCAAGAAAGCCAAAACTTTATGAGTTTAGTGAATTTATTAGCTCTACAAAAGACTTGGCTAAAATAAATCAAAAGGCTATTGAGATTGACAGGCTTTCAGGCGAGAAAACTGCAGATCCCAGCACAATTTACTCCTTGATACTAAGACTAAGAGGAACTTTCATAATAAGCCAATTGCTTAAAGGCAGGGCTTACTCAAAAAAAGGATTTGAAAATTGGCTTTTGTCCAATTTGCCGGGCATAGATTATGAAAAAATTTATAAAATTTACAGGGCTGTAAGAGATGACAAGAAAGTCAGCGAAAAAGTCAAAATTGAAGAATCAGAAAGCCTGCTCAAACTATTAAAAAAAGAAATCAAAAAACTGCAAAAATAACATGACTAATAGATATTGCTGTGATGTTGATAATTGCAATAATTATGCCTATGCAGAATTGTATCACCTTGGCAAATCTGCATGGATGTATATCTGTAAAAAGCACTACAAATTGAAATTAAGTAAAAAAGGCATGCCAAAGGAAAAAGATGTTGGGTTCAGCATTCTAAAGCATGATGAAATTATTTATAGAAAGAATGTTTATGATTAAAAAACCCAGCTTTGCCGAAGCAATGCTGGGGGGTATATGATTATAATAACAAGAAACCCCTTAAAAACCTTTCTTTTTTATTTCTTTCCCAGCCAATCTGTAGTATCCCGTTAATATTTCCTAACGATATACTTTTTCGATTTTTCATTTCTTAAGTTTCCTTATGAAAGCTTGCGATGGCGTTTCAAGCTCATCAAAGTTTAAAGCTTTATGCGGCTTTAAGTCATTATACCAATGCATAAATTCCTCTTTAGTTTTAAATGCTTCCCTGTTTCTGTCATAGCAATCAAACCATTTCTCAACTTTTCCATTTGACTGAGGATGCTTAATCCTGCAGAGTATCTGCTTAATCCCTTTCAGGTTGAGAAAGTCTTTGAACCTCGATTCTCCTTCGGTAAAATTGCTGATAAATGTTGAGCCATGGTCGCTTATGCATTGCTTTATCCTGCCATGCTTTAATGCCAATTCCATTCCAAGAAGGGAATTATCTGTTGATTCTTTTTCATCTTCAATCAAAGCAAGCAGCTTTCTGCTTGCATCATCTTCCACGCCAAATACCCAAATTCCCTTGAAATAGTGCCAATCAATATGCACAGCAGTCAAGCTATGCCTTCTTTCATATCGTATCCATTTTTTCTTTCTTATGTCTTTTATTGGCTTTTTCTTGGCATGGCCAAGGTATACCAAAATCTTATGAATCCTGTTATGGCCTATATGTTTTTGGCAATCCCTGTCAATCAATCTTTCCAGAGTATCTGCAGATACTCTATATTTCTCAAATGCCTGTTTTACAGTTAGAATTTCCCATTCTTCGAAAGGTTTTCGAGGACGGCCAACATCTTCTCCTATCTTGGGTATCTCTCCAGTTTTATCAAATGCCTCTTTCATTTGATAAACTCTTCTTACGCTTATTCCAGCAACTTTTCTCGCCTGATAAACTGTCTTTCCATTGTTTAGCTTTCTAAGTGTCTCTGTTAGCTTAGATTTACTCAATTTCATAGAGCTGTCTATAACAGCCTTATGAAATAATTTCGGGATACTACATTTCCCAGCCAATCAATGCCTTTATAAACCAATATTCAGGTAGATAGGTATGAGAAATTTCAGGGAAGATAGTCATAGTGGATTTGGCAGAAGGCCTGGCAGGAGCTCCAGCAGGAGCTCGGGCAGAAGATTTGAAAGCCGGGATGATGATTCAGGCGAAAGAAGGTTTGAAAGCAGAGGCTCAGGCAGAGGATTCGGCAGAGGCGGGGAAAGAGGAAGAGGATTCGGCAGAAGAGATTCAGACAGAAGACCTCTTGAAATGCATGAAGTAATCTGCGATAAATGCGGAAAAAAATGCGAAGTTCCATTCAAGCCAACTGAAGGCAAGCCAGTATACTGCCGTGAATGTTTTGAAAAAAACGATGGTTCTGTGTCTGGTTCCAGAGACCGAGATTCCAGAAGCTCCAGAGATTTCAAGCCTTCTCAACCAGTAACCGCAATGTCTTCAGAGCAATTCAGGCAGATTAATGAAAAGCTCGATAAGATACTGGCTTTTTTGAAGACGATTGAGGTGGAAGAAGAGGGAGAAGAAGGAGAAGACGCTGAGGGTGAGGAAGAAGAAGAGGTAGAGGAAGAGCCTGAAAAAGAGACAAAGAAAGAGAAAAAAGGGAAGTAGGTGAGTGGGAAGTATTTTTAGTGAGGTTGATAAATTCTTGGTGAAATAAAATTATTTTTGAAAAATTTTGCTAATAAAAAGATTTAAATAATTTTAGATGTAAAATACATTATGACAAATCTACAACTCACAAGGCCTATTGCCTTTATTGATATCGAAACAACTGGTCTGAATTCACAGCAAGACCGCATTGTGGAGATATGTATAATAAAAGTCCATCCAGATGGAGCAGAAGAAATGTTAAATTCTGTTATTAATCCCAATATGCCAATTCCTATCGAATCTACGCAAATTCATGGAATAACAGATGCTGAAGTTAAAGGGAAACCAACCTTTGAAGAATTTTCCCCAAAAATAATTGATTTTATAAACGACTGTGATTTAGGAGGATTTGGAATAAAATTTGATTTATCGTTTCTTGAATCTGAATTTAAAAGGATGGGAATAGATTATTCGAGAGAAGGAAAACGGATATTAGATGTTCAGCATATTTATTATAAGTTAGAACCAAGAGATTTAAATGCCGCTCATTTAAAGTATTGCGGCAAACCTTTAGAAAATGCTCATAGGGCACATATTGATGCTAAAGCAACTATAGACATCCTTGAATCTCAATTAAAGCAACATGATACTTTACCGCGTGATATTTCTAGTTTGTATAAATTTTGTAACCCAAAAGATCCTACATGGATTGATGAGAATGGAAAACTTGCATGGTTTGAGGGAAAGGCCATTCTAAATTTCGGGAATAAATACAAAGGGAAAACACTTGAATTTGTATCCAAAAACGATTCTTCTTATCTTTACTGGATTATGAGTACAGACTTCTCTGCTGAAGTTAAAGAGATTGTAAATAATGCTATTAAAGGCGAATTCCCAAAACCTTCAGAAAGTAAGAATTCTGTGTAGAAAGCCACTCTCTCCTTTTCTTGCCAACTTTACCTTTCTTGAATTTTGTTTGTTGTCTAATTTTTTAGAGCCATTTACTAAGATTTGTACTCTGTGTAGGCATTCTCAGCTCAAAAGAGTCCAGATGTAAAAATTCGTCATTTTTCTCGTATGTTTTATCATTATTTAAGTCTAAAATAGATATAATTTTATTTTTGGGGAAAAAACTTATTTTTAAATATTTGACAGACCAATATTCTCTTTTTAAGTCTAACATGGCTTTTGTTAAAATTTTTGAGATTTCATTTTTAACTTTATCTTTCGAGATATAAAAAATATTTTGTCTAACCGTACCTAATATAAGATCAACTAGTTGTATTAATTGTGACTCTTGAATATAACTTTTTTCTAATTTATGATCAGAATCAATAAAAATAATCCTTCCTAGAAGTTCTATGTTTTCTTTTGATTCATATACAACTTTATCAAAGTTCAGATTGTTAAAAAAATAATGTCTTTCCAACTCTCCCTTTTTATCATAAAAAATGTTTTTTATTTTAACCCTATCATAATTACTGAAAAAACATTTTAAACCATAGTTAATAACTGTTCTAAAGAATTTATTATAGATATTTGCATTTACTTTTTTATCTCCAAAAAATGAAGTATCCAATTTTGTTAAGTCAATATATAAAATATTTATATATACTAAATTTTTATTAATAAAAAAATTTATCCAACTTTTAGAAATATTTATTTGAGATTTATTGTGTCTGCTTTCTCGTATTTCGTTAAAATGAATTTCAGTATTATTCATTTTATGCCAAGATTCTTTGCAGTTATTTTTATTTTTGCAATCAGAAAACTCTGAATCCCATCTTCTTTTTTTATTATTTTGACATCTAAAATCCAATAATTCTCTCAAAATTTTGTCTTTATCTTTTGTATTTATAAATAATGCCCCAAGAATTAAATAATTGCATTCTTTTTCTGGTTCAATTTCATCAAAAAAGATTTCCACTTCTGCTTCATTTTTACTATTTAAAAAATTTATATTTTCCATTTTTAGACTCTTTATGGTTTAATATATAAATTGATAGTTTTAAGGGTATTTAATGAAATCTATTATGAGAATTATGTTATTTTTTTCTTACCTTCTTTTATTAATTACACTTTTCACAATAACCCTCATGCCAAAGATATTGGTGCATGTCTACTTTGTCTCCACATTTTTTACATTTTAGATTATCTTCGGACCATTTTTTACGGCATTTATAACAGATAGTATTTTTTGGGTCTTCTTTTTCAAATTCATCCAAAAATAAGGGATTTAACGGAACTCCGGGCTTAAATTCAACGATATCACCACATTCTTTACAATAGATTATATCTTTTTTATCCATCATTTTCTCCTCAGCCTTATTTCAAATCTTTTAATATTTACTGTAGTAAGAATTTATTATGAAATAAATTATAGGGCCAAGAGCCCCAATTACAAGAATTATAAATGCCGCAGTTATCCAATTTGATCCAGTAATTAAATTTAAATTATATAAAAAATCATAAATGCCAATTAAAGCAAGTATTGCGGCGGTAAAAGCTATAATTCTATTAAACTCTTTTTGAGATTTTTCTGATTTAAGTTTATGATATTCCCGAACTCCTTTTTGAGTAAGTTTTAATTTTTCATCTACCATATAACGTGCTAACGGTTCTGTTCCCCCCATACAAAATTGAGAAAATTGATTGTATGCTTTTTCTCCAAATTTCTTTCTAACAAATTCTTCTTCATATTTTTCAGGATTTAAAAAAGCAAATTCCATGATTTTGATTATTTTTGATATATTCATTTTCTCCTCAGCCTTATCTCCCCCTTCTTCGCCTCTCCTTCAAGCTCATCGCCTTCTTTGAAGCCGGACTTTTCGACTAACTCTTTAGGTATAACCACTTCGTATTTAGGATATTTTTTATCTTTTTTAGTATAGTGTTTCTGTAATTTCATAATTTTATTAGTTACTACTTATATATAAATATTTAGACGCCGAAAGATTTATAAAGTTCGGCGCCGAACATTATATTATGGCAGAATGTTTCCACAAACAAGCCTTCGCATTAGGTTTATTAATAACAACAATCTTATGGTTTTGGATTGATGTATTTTGGGGGATAAAAAAGAATAAATAGTCAATAAAATCTTTTAATAAAAGGAGAAAAGAGGATGAAAACAACACATAAAATAATTTTAGGAGATTCTTTGAAAGTTTTAAAGACAATTCCAAACAATTCTATAGACCTCATTTTTGCTGATCCCCCATATAACATATCAAAAAAGAACGGTTTGGGATGGAAATATAGTAAACATATTACAATGCAAGAAAAATGGGATATGTTTAGTAAGGATGATTTTTTCAAATTTAATAAAGAGTGGATCTCTGAATGTTTAAGAGTTTTGAAACATGGAGGTAGTTTATGGATTTCTGGCAGTTTTCATAATATTTATCAAATTGGTTTTATAATACAACAATTTCATCAGGATATAAAAATAAATAATAGCATAGTCTGGTTTAAACCCAATGCCCAACCGAATATAACTTGCAGATTTTTTACAGAAAGCACCGAGCATTTAATCTGGGCGACAAAAAATGGTGAGGGCAAAAAATGGAAATTTAATTATCCTTTTACAAAAGACGGTATTGCAGATTCAATAAACCCCAAAGGAAAGCAAACGAGAAATGTTTGGGCAATTCCATTAACACCAAAAAAAGAGAAATGGGCAGGGGTGCACCCAACTCAAAAGCCGTTTGAATTGTTAAGAAGGATTATTTTATCTTGCACAAATGAAGGCGATACAGTCCTTGATCCTTTTGTCGGATCTGGCACTACTTCAGCAGTTGCTAAGTATTATGGGAGAAACTCAATAGGTATAGAAATTGATAAAAAATACATAGATATTATAAAAAAGAGATTGCAGAAAGAACAAAAAACCTTAGATGGGGTAGAACCAGAGATAATTTTTGAAGAATTTAAGGATTAGTCCTTTGTATGATTCTCTATTGCTGTTTTTAACATAGTTCTGCCGTCATAATTCCAATAAGTTATATCCTGCTCGATAAATAACCATTTCAATATTTTTAATAATAATTCTACAGAAAAACCATTCTTAAAATTTAAATTGATTTCCTTTAAACATTGATCTGGTTCTTCACAATTCCATACTCTGTCTATTAGCTCCATTAATACTTTAAAGTTTTGAGGATTTTCAGATTTCTTTAAGTTTAAGTCATTCATTACATCTTTGTGGCTTGGTCTTTTGTCTTCAATACCATCCATCTTTTCAACCCAGACTTGAAAATCAATTCCTTTATTCAAGAAAGTTGGTCTTAACAAAAAGATTCTTCGATTATCCTTTAATTTCTCTACAAAATATTTATACCTTGTAACATGCTTTTTGCCGTCTTTCCAATAACCACTATCTTCGTTTAAGAATTTATTTACTATCTTATCTCTTAACTCCTTTCTAGTCTTGCCTTGCAAAGAAAACTCTATTTTAAACTCATCATAAATTTTGTCATCTTTTAGCATAAAAAAGTAAGAAATTTGAACTTTTTAAATAGATCTCTCCATTTTTGCCTTTCTTTACTAAACTTTATAATCTCCAGTTGTTTATAATATTTATGAAGATCAAAGATCTACCAGATTCTTCTAAGCCAAGAGAAAGATTTCTAAAACATGGACCAGAAGTATTAAGCGATGCAGAGCTTTTCGCAATACTTCTAAGAACAGGAACAAGAGGCAAAAAAGGACAGCCAGGCGAGAATGTTATCGATATGTCTAATAGATTAATCAATGAATATGGATTAGACAAACTTCTTGAGTGCTCATTAAAGGAATTACAGGAGATTAATGGAATTGGGCCAAGCAAGGCTATGCAGATTTTAACAATAGCAGAACTCCAAAAGAGGATAAATCAAGCAAAAATGCCGATAAATAAGATAACCTGTGCAAAAGATGTTTTTGATTTATTTCATGAAAGGCTTAAAGACGAAAAACAGGAGAATTTCTATGTTCTTTTGTTAAATACTAAGAATCAAATAATAAAAGAAGAATTGATAACCAAAGGAATACTTGATGCTTCAATTATTCATCCCAGAGAGATATTCAAGCCAGCAATAAAGAACTCTGCAAGCAAGATAATCATTGTGCATAATCATCCAAGCGGGGATCCAAGTCCAAGCCAAGAAGACATCACAATTACAAAACAAATAGAAAAAGCCGGAGAT
>Ga0315289_10001078_pt1 | contig 42633 bp, 45 predicted proteins | sample YL17G11_40_MG_FD_203452 | JGI IMG/M metagenome (GOLD analysis project Ga0315289, IMG submission 203452) | Sediment microbial communities from Yellowstone Lake, YNP, Wyoming, USA - YL17G11_40 | ecosystem: Environmental > Aquatic > Freshwater > Lake > Sediment | place: USA: Wyoming | collected... | reverse complement strand
GGGCTTCAGCAAATTCCTGTGCCTCGTTGCACAACAATCGTTGTTCTTTTGCAGGTCAGATCGATTTGAAGATCCATTCGAAGGTTCGTACCCACAGTTGGACATAGACATAACACGCCAGAAGATATGCAAAGATCTGCCCCGTGATATGTGGTCGAGCGTTTCGGACGACCTAAGATGGCTCCGAGGCTGGACATACGTCAACTGCTGGCACATGAATCAGCACGAGTCAGCTGCCATGTGGAAGCTGTACTCCCAATCGCAGAAAGCCATAGCTATTCGGACGACCTACGGGAAGCTCGTGAGTGTTCTTCCTGGGAAGGCTTACGTCGGGTGCGTCCGGTACCTGGACTATAAGACGGAACTCATGCCGGAAGGGGACTCCGCGATGCTTCCGTTCTTCCATAAACGAAAGTCCTTCACGCATGAGAACGAGGTAAGGGCAATAATTCAAGATATTCCGTCTAATGAACATCTCCCCCCAAGCATTTCGCGTGATCCAGCCCTACGGCCGGAGAATCCTGACACAGGGGAGGGCATACCCATCGATGTACAAGCGCTGGTCGAGACGATCCATGTGGAGCCAATGTCGGCCCAATGGTACTTTGACTTGGTTAAAGAAGTGACCCGGAATTACCACGTTTCGGCACCGGTGCTTCAATCATCAATGGATGATCCAGCCATCTTTTGAGTTGTAGTGACCCATAGGGACTTGTGGGGGGACTTATGGGGTCGGGACTTATGGGGCAGCCCTTAACGGGCTGTTGCCCAAATGGAATTCGTGGGATAACCGGTCCTCCATCCGAACGAAAACCGCCGAAATCTGCCCAATATAAGGCTTGGGCTGCGACGGTCTCCAGTAGAACTGGAGCAAATCTGCTTTGGGCAACAGCCCGTTAAGTTGAGCTTTAAGGCCTGCCCCTGCCCTCCCCATATTGCTCGGGACAAATCAACCAAACCGTGTGGACCAGGGCAATCGCATCTAAATCAGAATCCTATTTCTTGGCTCCAAAATCGCCGGTCGAGCGATAGCCGCCGTGGGTCTGATGTTGCCCAACACGGAGGCCATCCTGCGTATTTGAACAAAGAACCGGCATCGACCAATTTAGATGCGATAGCCCTGCCGTGTGGACACCTGATCTTGCCTTTTCTGCGGCCTTTTTCTACAATGGCTGTCATTTGGAGGATTCCGACCATGACGAGAGACCCGATTATCGAGGAGGTGCACTCTGCCCGGCAGAAGGTCATGGAGGCATGCAACGAAGACCTCGACACCCTCCTACATCGATTGCAGGAGCAGCAGAAGCAGGATCGAGAGCGGCTCCTGTCCGACCTCTCCACACAACCACAACGCGGCAGGACGCGATCTGATAGGATCCGTCCTGAATGGCCAGATGTGCGTGAAACGCATGGGTCTGCCTACCATTCCTGGAAGAGGCTGACGGAATGATGACCGAACTTGATACATCCAATGTGATCAACCTCGGCATTCTTGTCGTCACCGGTTTAGTGGGAATACTGACGTGGCTGGGAAGCCGCCGCTCCGCGAGGGAGGCCAGGCGAGATCAGGAGGCTGCCAATGCCGCGGCGACTCGGAGTGCGGACGCAGCAGAAGAGGCAAACAAGATACAGATGCGGATAGTGAGACTAGAGGAGCAAACACGCCAGCAAGCGGATATGGATGCGAAAAAAGCCTCCCTTGTCGGGACGCTTGAGCGTAGCTCCCAATTCGGGAGTCTGTGCGATTTGGTGGTGTCGAATCAGGGGGCTGCACCCGCGCGTAATCTTCGGATCAAGCTGGGAGGCAAGCCAATTGATGTGCGCGGCTCTGCCGCCCAGTCTCCGTCTGATTGCGCGGACGTAATCGGTCCTGGGGCGCAAATCAGGTGTCTGCTCCAACAGAGCCCCAGCGTCCGTCGCCCCCTTCCGTGTGAACTCTCTTGGGATGACGAGTCGGGTATTCCTGGAACATGGAAGACCACATTGACGTAAATGGAGCGCGGGACAACCACTGTCCTCAGCGAACACGATGCGTCAGTAAAGACTGAACGCGTGGGTTACGCGGTTTCGCGGGGGCAGGTCTCGAATTAGGAATTATTCCGTTGGGAATTCCGCGGCCATGTTACCGATTTCGGCCGCGGATCGAGTCTGGTGTCCCCAGGTTCTCGGTGCCCCTCAAGCCCCACCGTATGCCGGCCGCACCCGTGGGATTCCTGTCTCCCTCCTTTTCCTTGTCTTTCCGCCTGCCTGGCCCTACAATGCCGCCATTGATTTGGAGACTACTGTGCTTTTGAAGTGGAGGTACATCAGCGTGCAACCGAATCGGTCGAATCTGTCGCGTCGCGATCTTCTGGCCACCACCGCCGCCTCCGTCGCCGCCGCAGGCATGATGGGGGCCGGCTGCATGGACCAGAACAAGCAAACAGCCAAGGATACCAAGACGTTGGCCGTATGCGGCCTGGATTGTGCGGCGTGTCCCGCCTTCATCGCCTATAAGACCAACGACCAGGCCCTGCGGGTCAAGACCGCCGCCGAGTGGTCCCAGCAGTTCAAGGTCGAGCTCAAGCCCGAGCAGATCAATTGCGTGGGCTGCCTGAAGACCAAGGGGGTGCAGTTCAGTCACTGTCGGGAATGTGACATCCGCAAGTGCGGCTTGACCCATAAGGTGAAGAACTGCGCCCTGTGCCCCGAGTACTCCTCTTGCGAGAAGATCGGCAAGTTCATCGCCGGCGCCCCGCCGGCCAAGGCCAACCTGGAGGAAGTCCGGCGTGCTGGGCAGAGGTGACCGGCCGGAATCGGGGCAGACAGCTATCGTCGCGTTCGCTGGGGCTCTGCCCCAGACCCCGGCATTTCCCGCTTTCGGCCAATAGCATGATGTACGAAACATGCGGTGACGGTTCTTGAGTACCTCCGTTGTGCAAGGACACTGGTTCAAGAACGACCCCCGAGGGCGGGGGTCCTACATGATCCGTCCGGTATTGCGGGACTGGCAAGGAAGGCTTGGGGACCTGGTTACAACCAGAGGGCACCGGGGAAACAACGCAGGGTGCTACCATATGCCGGCCGCACCCCCTGACCGACGGGAGGGGAAAATGTTGTCTACCAGGGCTGGGCCGCTCTATAATTAGGCCACGGTGGGGGGGATCAGGGCGTGGATTTGGCTACGGAGACCCGATGGTGGCGGCAGATACATTGGCAAGCATTGTGTCAAGCATATCCGTTCTTGTGATGCTGGCGCTGGCGGGATGCCAGGGGCAACGGGCGGAGGCTCCGGCGCTGAGGGGCGAGTCTGCTGATAATGCGTCCGCAGCGATGTCGAGTCCTGGCGCTTCCAGCACCGACCAGGCACGTCAAACTTCAAACCTCAAACCTCAGACTCCTCAAGAGCCGCCTGAAGGCGGTACTCCGAACGAGAGCAAGAGAGTGCCAGCGGAGGCGAGTAAGACGGAGCCGTCGGGACCGGCGGTGGAGTTGGCGTTGAAGTTTGTGCCGGGGCAGGCGGCGACCTTCAAGGTCACGACGGAGTCCTGGAAGAGCGTGGAATGGAAGGGCGCGCAGGATGCCAAGCCTCCAAAGTTCACTGATGGCCGCACGGGCAGTCATGTCGAGCTGACGTTCGAGCAACGGGTGCAGCAGGTGCAGGACGACGGCAACGCCATGCTGGAGATCACGATCGGGGGGGTAAAAGACGTGATCGAATCCGTGAACAAGGTTGTGCTCGATTTTGACAGCGGCAAGCCGACGGAGCCGGACAGTCCCTTGGCAGCGCTCGTCGGCAAGAGCTATCGGGTGAAGATGTCCCCGCAGGGGCAGGTCCTGGAGATATCGAACGTCGAGCCGGTCCGGCAGGCGGTGCAGGGGGTCTTGCCGCAGCATCGGGTGGCGGCGCGGCTTCTCTCGGATGACGAGATTCGCACTCGGCACGAGATCGCGACGCTGTCGGCCTTGAAGGATCGCCAAGTGCGGCCGGGGCAGACCTGGAGCAGCATCAAGACGTTCTCTTTCGACGATCTGGGCGCGAAAACGTATGAGCGGGTGTACACGCTCAGGCCGGCGCAACACGACAAAGGCCGGGTGGCCGTCGTGGAGATGAAGGCGATCCCGTCGGCGGCGCTGGCGGAGGAACTGCACAAGCGGCAAACGGTCAACCCCTTTGCCAGCATGTCCGACAACACCGACAGCTACGAGGGCCGGCTGGTGCTCGATCTCGACCGCGGGCAGGTCCGCGAGTACGTCGAACAGATGCAGAACGAGTGGGTCATTGCCGATCCGTCCGCCGTGCAGGCCGGGCGGCCGGCGGCGATCAAAATGGCCGCCCGGCGGCTGCACCGGCTGGAACAGGTGGAGTGATGAGTACCGTAGGTTGAGCTCGCCTTTCGGTCGCAGAGTGTTTCTGTGCCCAGAATTGCGTCAGGAAGTCGGATTTCATCGGAGATGAAAGGATACATGTGAAGACGGCAGGAGCGATCTTGATCGCCTCTCTTGCGGTTCTGCTGGCGGGATGCGGATCGTCCGGGCAGGAGGCCGGGAAGGTTGCGGGCACGGGAGCCCAAAGTGGGCGGGTGTTCCTGACGGTGGATTTCCAGCCGGGACAGACGTTGCGGTACAAGTTCACGTCGAAGAAGAACATCGCCGTGGACTGGGACCCCAACGCGGCAGCGAACGCGAACCAGGTCCAGGAACAGTCCGAAACTTTCGAGATGATGGTAGCGTACACACCGGTCGAGGTGGACCCCTATGGCGTGAGCACGGTCCGTGCCGCCGTCGAATCGGTTAAGGCGGTGCACCGCGGCGGACCGGGCGCCCGCAACTTCGGGACCGATGCCGTGGAATCTGCCCAAGGCAAGAGCTTCACCCTCAAGGTCGATCCACGCGGCAAAATCGTCGCTCCTTCGGAACTGACGGCGTTGATTCAAGAGATGGGCAAGCAAGCGTTCCGGGCCGGCGCGGCGATGGGACGGATCAAGGAGCCGGACATGATTGGGGATTTCGTCGCGAGCCAATGGTTCCTGTGGGATGCCCAGTCGAGCCTCGAGCGGCCTGCCGAGGGCGTGGCGGTCGGACAGACATGGCGGTCGGAGCTTTTCATGCCGACGCCGATGGTGATGCGCCAGGCCCGAAACGTGGTCTACAAGCTGGAGGAGGTTCGTCAGGCCGCCGATGGGCCGCTCGCGGTGATCACGAGCACCTACACGCCGGCGGACTCGACGCCGGCAGGCTGGCCGATTCCTTATTCCGGGCGGTTTCAGATGAGCGGCACCTTCGGCTTTCTCGGGCCGTACGAGGTGCTGGGCTTGGCAGGGACCGGCACGGAGCTGTTCAACCTCAAGACCGGCCGCCTCGAACAGCGGCAGGAGAAATATGTGCTGCGGGTCAGGGCCGGACTGCCGCCGCTGGGCATCAAGGCCAACCCGCGCATTACGATCGATCAGACGTTGACGATGGAACTGGCAAACAAGGAATAATGGAATCTTGGAACAGTGGAATGATGGGTGAACGACCCGGGCACTCTCCAATATTCCAGTATTCCATCATTCCAATGGTTCTTTTGGAGGTGGCGAAAGCTTGGAAAAGAATATTTTGTGGGCGCCTTGGCGTATTCCCTACATTCGGGGACTCGAAAAGGATGACGGCTGTTTTCTCTGCCGCAACCTTGCTCATCCTGACGAAGATGAACGCAACCTCGTCTTGTGGCGAACCGGCCGGAGCATCGTGGTCCTGAATCGGTTCCCTTACAACAACGGCCATCTGCTGGTGGCGCCCGCCCGGCACATTGCGGATTTCACCGAGACCTCGGAGGACGAGATGCTGGAATTGGTCAAGCTCGTCCGGGAATCGCAACGGGCGCTGTCGCTGGCGATTCACCCGCACGGCTTCAACGTGGGCCTGAATTTCGGCCGCTGCGCGGGCGCGGGGTTACCCGGTCACATGCACATCCACGTGGTGCCGCGCTGGGACGGCGATACGAATTTCATGAGCGTCTGCAGCGACACGAAGGTAGTCAGTCAATCGCTGACGGATTTGCTGGCGGAGTTGAAGAGGGCCAGCGCCGAGCACGGCTTGCCGAGATTGTAACGACACAGATGAAGACCTATTTGGGAGACACGGATTCACACAGATTGACACCGATTTCTGGAGAGCAGATTCCCGCTTCTCAGAGCTCTACAAATCCGTGTGAATCCGTGTTAATCCGTGTCTTAAGAAGACAGCGTGAATCCGTGTCCTGATGTCTGATGGATTGAGTCCTTATGCCGTTACGGAGGCGGTGAGCAAGGGGAGAGCTTTCCCGGAGCCGCCGCACGCGTACCGCTCCGACTTCGAGCGGGACCGCGACCGGATCATCCACTCCTCGGCGTTCCGGCGTCTGGAGGGCAAGACCCAGGTCTTCTCGCCTGGTGTCAACGACTACTACCGCTCGCGCCTCACGCACAGCATTGAAGTCGCCCAGATCGGGCGGACCATCGCCAAAGTGCTCGGACTCAACGAGAGCCTCACCGAGGCGATCTGCCTGGCTCACGATTTGGGCCACCCGCCCTTCGGGCATACGGGCGAGGAGGTGCTCGATGACCTGATGGCCGATTGCGGCGGGTTCGAGCACAATGCCCAGACCCTGCGGATCGTGACGCTGCTGGAGCATCCCTATCCGGGATTCATGGGCCTGAACCTGATGTACGAGACTCGGTTGGGCCTGTTCCGGAAGACGGATCTTGGAAGACAGAGGACGGAGGACAGAGAACGGAACGCGTCGCCGTCTGCCGTCCTCGGTCCTTTGTCCTGCGATTTCGACGAGGTCAATTGTACGCTGGAGGGCCAGGTGGCCGATGTGGCCGACCGCATCGCCTACAACTGTCACGATCTGGAAGACGGGATGCGGGCCCGGCTGATCGACGGCAATCAGATGCGGCACCTGGACCTCTACGCCGAGGCGGCGCACCGCGTCGCGGTCGAGCGGATTCCCGATTGGACGATCCGCCGGACCCGGGTGGCCAAGACGATCATCGACCATCTCGTCAGCGATTGCATCGACCACAGCCGCGCGAATATCACCAGCGCCGGCGTCAAGACCGCCCGCGAAGTCTGTGACAGAGCGGACGATCTGATTGCCCTGTCGCCTCAGTACGATCGATGGCTGGCCGATCTCGAACAGTTCCTGCTCCGCAATTTCTACCACCACAAGACTCTGGTGGCAGCGGCGGAGAAAGTCAGACATTGGCTGCCCGAATTGTTCGAGCAACTCTGCCGTGAGCCTGACCGGATGCCGAGCTACTTCCGAGGCTTCATCCCGGATTACGGTCTGCCGCGCGCCGTCTGCGACTACATCGCCGGCATGACGGACCGCTACTGCCTCAAGCTGCTCGGCGCCGCGAATCCGTAAGCCGACCTCTTGCCGCAACATGTCCGCGTCGGTAGACTTGTCATCGTATGCATAGCAGACAGGTGGCCTTGGAGTGTGGCCCGCGCATGATCGAGCAGATTACCATCAAGAACTTCAAGAGCTTCAGAGACGTGCCCCTCAAGCTGGGGTCCCTGAATATCTTCATTGGCGCCAACGCCAGCGGCAAATCCAACTTCTTCGATGCTCTGCGTGTCCTACAGGGCATCGGCTACGGGTTCACGCTTTCCGAGATTCTGGACGGCAAGCCTAAAAGTGCGACAAGCGAGGTCTGGGAAGGCATCCGAGGCGGCCACACACAAGTGCCATTTGCCTACGAGGATGCGAACATACCCACATCGTTCCAAGTGACTGGAAGGCTTCCGAATGGGGTCTGCAGTGACTTCGAGTTCACGATTGCCTTCCTTGCCAGCGGAGGACTTCTTCGCAAGGAGCGTTTGTCCGTCTCGGGGGAGATCATCTATGAGGATGAAACTGGCGAATGGCCATCGCTCCAGCGGGATCAGCCATGGTTGACAGTGATAGTTCGCGAGACGGATGAGCGTCGCCCAGAAGAGGCTGAGCGGGTAGCGCATATCTTCGCGGACATGCAGCGGATGGATCCTTCGCCGACGTTGTTGCGTGCGTACTCGCAAGCATTCAAGGTGAAGCGAATGGGTGAACGTGGGGAGAACTTTGCTGCACTGGTTCGGATGATCTGTGATGATCCAGGAACCAAGGAGGCATACTTGAGTTGGTTGCGAGAGCTTCGGCCTCGCGATGTGAACGATATAGGGATCAAGGAAGGCGCGATTGGCGAACCGATGCTGATGATGAAGGAGAGAGGCCATGAGTGGCCTGCGCCGGCTCTCTCGGATGGCACGCTACGGTTTGCCGCTATAGCGGCTGCATTCTTTCAGCCTGACATGCCCAGCATCCTCACGATTGAGGAGATCGAGAATGGTATTCATGCGAGCCGCTTGCGGTTGCTGGTGGAATTGATGCGCAGTCAAACGGCGGCCGGAAAGACTCAAGTCATGGTCACGACGCATTCGCCGGTTGTGCTCGCGTGGCTGAAGCCCGAGGAATATGCCACCACTTTCTGCTGCAAGCGCGACGAAGAGACCGGGGAGTCGCGGATCGTTCCTTTGAGTGAGATCCCGCGATTCCAGGAGGTTGTCAGCAAGCAGCCAATTGGCGACCTGTTTGCTGAGGGGTGGTTGGAGGAAGCCTTGTGAGCTTTCGGGTGCTGGTCATTCCCGAAGACCCGACCTATAACGGCTACATCCTCCAGCCCATTGTGGAGCGGATGTTGGCCGAACTGGGCAAGCCAAGTGCTCGGGTTAGGATGCTTACCAACCCCAAACTGAACGGCTATGCCCACGCTGTCAGTGCGATTCGAGGCGATCTGGTCGAGCGCTATAGGCACTTTCCTTTGTGGCTCTTCCTCCCCGATGGCGACCGTGCAAAGGGCTTGGGCCCTTTGGAGAGCGAATTGGCGGAAAAGAGCGTGCATCTCTTCTGTTGTGCCGCTCAACCTGAAGTTGAGGCATGGTTACTTGCGGGACACCGAGATGATTTGCCTATCTCGTGGGCGGACGTGCGTCAGCATCCTCGCTTGAAGGAGGACGTATTTGAGCCATTCCTCAGGCAGTTTGGCGATCCGCGCAGCGTCGGTGAGGGGCGCGCACAACTGACTCGCGAAACACTTTCGAATTATCGGGGTCTTCTGTCCGTCTGTCCGGAACTCGCCGAGCTTGAAGATCGCCTTCGAGTCTTTCTGGCGGAGAATGGGTGATCCGGGCTTCGTTTGTTTCCTTTGACTTGGCTGGGTCTTATGGGGTAGTGTTTTGGCCTGATGAACTGGAAACGATGGATCGCGACGTGCTTTGGGTTGGGATGGCTGCCGCTGGCCCCGGGATCGTGGGGTTCGCTGCCGCCGGCGATTGCGTTCGGGCTTTTGATGTATGCCGGTGCTCCCGCCGCGACGACGGCTGTGATGGCGGTGATGCTGGTTGTTGGGTGCGTGGCCTGCGTTCTCTGTGCGCCGGCGTCCATCGCCGCCAAGGGCGAGGATGACCCGGGGGAAGTGGTCATGGACGAGTTTGCCGCCCAGGCGCTGACGTTTCTGATCTTACCTCTGGTGGCGACGAGAGGTCTCTGTGGTTGGGAGTGCGTCGTCCTCGCGAGCGTGGGATTCGTGGCCTTTCGGGCTATTGATATCGTGAAGCCTTGGCCGATAAGGGAACTGGAGCGTTTGCCGGCCGGATGGGGTATTTTGGCGGACGACCTGGCCGCCGGGGTCTGCTCGGCGATTTTGGTATTCGTTGCCATGAAGCTGTTGGTCAAGGTGTAGCCATGGACGACTACAGTATCGAGGTTTGCGGAGAGCTTCAGGAGCGATTTCGCCGCGCCGGTGTGTGCCGGCCGATGCGCGTCAGCCGCTACGAACCTGGAACCGAACTGACCTGCCAGGTTCAGGGTTTTGCGGGTGACCGGACCGCAGACGTTCGTCTGGCCGTTGAGCGATTTGTGGGGGGCGGCTTTGCCGGGCAGGTCTACCGGGTGAAGGTCCTCGGGATTGAAGGGGCCCAAATCGCCGGATTGGAGACAGGCGGCTGCTACGCCATGAAGATCCTGGTCCCGCCCTCGGGCTTCTCCCGCCGTTTTCGCAATCTGGTTTACTGGGTCGGCTTTCAGGGCCCGTTTCAACTCCAAGTCAATCCCGCGGCGGCTCGCGCTGGGGCTCTGTGGCAGAAGATCATCCGCCGGGCGGCCCGGATCAGATTTGGTGATGAGCGGACGGTCGTCGACATCTATGGCACATTCGTGGACCGGCAACTCGGCAGTTGCGGCGAGTTGAGCGAATGGGTGGACGGGCGGACCTGGCGCCTCGAAGTGGATGACCGGCTGGACCTGTTGCGGCAATGGCGCAAGGGCCGGGTGGCGGACGAAAGCCGGCTCGGGTCACCCGAATATCGTGCGAAGAAGGCTTTCATGCGCGAGTTCGTCGAGTTGCTGCATGAGATGGGGGCTCATGAGTTCGCGCGGCAATACGAGTGGTCTACCTGCAAGAGCCAACCCAACTGTCTGAAGCGGCAAGGCGTGCAAGACAAGCCTGCGGAGGGATTGGTGGCCGTAGATTTCCGGGCCGGATTGGCGCTGTTGCCGGTTCTGCCGATGAGTCCGGGCGACGTGAAGCTGATCTTTCAAGGTCTGGGCCGGGGCTCTCTGGTCCAGTTTGACCGCGGCAGTCTCGACCGGCTGGATCGCTTCGTCGCAGAACACCGCACCGAATTTGCCGATATGCAACGGACCCTGGCGGAGTTGAAGGAGACAGAGCGCGTTTACCGTGATTCCGTCCCCGACGTTACCCACAATCACGTCCGGCTGTTCTACAGCGGCTGGTTGTGGGGGACGATGTTCGATAGCGCCGTAACCGGCTGGCAGGTCAGGGACCTTATCGATGAAAAGCACGCCCAGACCCTGCGAAGCAGCCGCCTGTTCACGCTCGTGTTCTTCCTGGTCGGCTGTATCCCCTTTCTGGGCAAGACATTGCGGCGCGCCTGGGGCCGGCCGGATTGGCGTGAGCACTATGTCCGAATGTTGAGCAGCGTGCGGTATTTTCAGCAGGCTCTCCGCGCCAAGGCAGCCGAGAAACTCATCGAATGGCACCGAAAAGGGCGGGTCGATGCCCAGCGTGCCATGAGGTTGGCCGACCAGATGTGGAGGTTCTTGGGACACTGGCCTTTGTCCATCCTTCCGGCAGGGCTGCACCGGTCCGTGACCGATTGGCGGTTCGCTCGGGAGAAACTGGCCCACCTGCTGGTCCGGCCGATCCGGCTGTACTTCGACGCCAAACTGCGGGAGCAGTGGCTGCAGGATATGGTGGCTGAGGGGCAACGCAAGCACATGCTCAGCGATGACGACGCCGAGACCATCTTGTCCCAGATTCAGGAACCGTACATACAAAAGTACCTCAAGAGCTTGGCCGTGCACCTGTGCACGCTGCCCATGACGGAAATCACATCTCTCATCATAGCAACGATTTACGTGTTGATGAACCCTGACATGCCCAAGGCGCAGGCCTGGCGCACGGCCTTGGCGGTGATCGCGCTATTCCAAGTTGTTCCTGTCTCGCCCGGATCGCTCGTGCGGGGGTTCTATGTGCTGTATTTGGTCGTCCGCGAGCGGAACTTCAAAGATTACAATATCGCGCTATTTGTGGGATTCTTTCGATACATCGGCTATCTGGCATTTCCGATTCAGATGACCTACCGGTATCCGGTGTTGGCTCGCTTCATGGCGGCCCACTGGGCGACGGAAGCGGTACATGTCGTTCCCGTGTTCGGCGAGCACGGGGCGTTGCTGGAGCACTGGGTCTTCTGCTTGTTCTACAACTGGCCTCTGACAATCCGCCGGCGGATGCGGCGACGTGCTGAACTGCGGGCTTCCGCACAGCCGCGGTACTGGCACGTGGCCGCATGTGTTGTGGCGGCGACGGCCATATTTGGCTTGGTCGATTACCTCTACCTGGGTCGGGCCGGTGAGTTGCCGGGATTGCGAGCATACTGGTGGCTCATCATCTCTGTGCCTCTGTTGGGCGGCTCTTTGGCGACCTTGGGCTGCGGCGGGGCGGCCCTCGGGCGACGGATCGTTGCCGCCGCCGCGACCGGGGCGCTGACCGCCTGGGTCGCCACGCTGGTATTGGCCATCTTGGGGGTAGCCAGTGGGGTGGCTGCTGCCGGCGCCATTCCCATAGTGATTTGGCGCACTTTTCTCCTTACGATCTTGGCCACTGTGGGAGCTGTCTTCACGGAATTGTCGCTTCCTGAGCCTCCTGCCGGATGATGATCAAAGCTGTTGCCGGTTCCCCGACCTCAAATTTGACCTGCATCTGTTAGATGTGTTGGGGCTTTGGCTCAAAATAGGTGCTTTGAAAGCTGCGCCCGAGGCGGGACTGGTAAAAATAGGCGGATCGCGAAATATTTTGGACTGGAAATCGTTTGAAATGTGAAAAAAACAGGTTAGAATTCGGCGGCTGCCTGAAAAAAGTATAGGGTAATTGCTGCTTGTGCGTATAATGGACAATGAACTGAGCCGGTACAGGCCCGAAGTCCGGGTGCTTCACGGCTCGACTGGATACCGAAAGAATTCTGTGGAGGGTTCTTTCCCTCATGCCGGCGAACAGTTATAGCTCTCTGTGCGACGACTTCTACATTGACATGTATGTGAACACGGAGTTGGATCTGCCCACGTCGCGCGATACGCTGCTGACGTTTTTCGAGCGCATCCAGAAGCAGTATCCGGGGATGGGCCGGTTTTCCCGGCGGGATAATGGGGAATACTGCCTGGAAGAGGATCCGGTGTCGGGCCAGTCCCGGTGGGTGAGCCTGGAAACGGACCGGATCGGCTCCGGCGTGGTGAATCCGTCGAGCGTGGAGGATGCCTGTCAACAGGACAAGGTGATCCTGGAGCTCATGCCGTACATGCTCGGCGTGACCCCGCTTGACGTCGATTCCATCGATGTAACGTTCGCGATGGATTTCGATTGCGCGGGCAATCACGATGAGGTCATTGCCGAGGCCCTGTTCGCGACCAGCGCCTTTGGCTGGTTGCTGGACTGGCCGCACGTCAAGCCGATCGTGTACTCGCCTTCGATGGTGATTACGCTGTCGGCGGACGAGTTCACCCAAGCCCGCGTGAACATCGAATCCAAGACGAGCATCTTCGAGCCCGGCGAGAAAGACCAGAACCGTGATGAGGCGATCACGCTCTCCTTGACGGTCCGCCAGTATCCGAAAGCGAGTGAGCGGTTCGATCCGGTGGCCTCTTTCGAGCGTCAGTGCCAGTTGACCGAAGAACTCATGAACGAGCGAATCATCAAGTACTTCGTGCAGCCGCTGACCGAGGTCATTGCCCAGCGACGCTCTCCGTAGGACGCGCACGGAAGGGAGTCCGAATTCCGATGCCTATTGAAGCCCCGCTGAGCAAGTACAAGCGCAACAACTTCCTCATTGGCATCGTTGCGTGCCTTGTGCTGGCAGTGATCTTCGCCTACGACGGCTACCTGAGCAAATACGAGTGGTCTCAGCGGCGTTCATTCTACGAGCAGCACACGACCGGGCAGGGCCGGCCGGATGGCACACTGGCCTTCAATCAGAAATCCCCGCTGTTCTTTGTCGCAGGCGTGTTGCTCCTGGGGGCTTACTGGTATGCGATTCGCCATCGCAAACTCGTGGCCGCCGAGGATGCCCTGGTCTTTGCCGGCGGGAAGAAGATTCTCTACGATGCCATCGAGCAGATCGACAGAACGTATTTCGAGACCAAAGGTCTTTTCACCATCACCTACAAGAGCGAAGACGGCCGTCTGGCTCGGTGCAAGCTGAGCGACCGCCAGTACGACAACCTCAAGCCCATCCTGGAGCACCTCGTGGCCCAGATCACGGAGCCCGGGGCTCAGTAGTCCTTGAGACCGCGCATCCACTTCGGCCAGTCCTCGGGTTTGACGCCGCCCGCTTTGGTCCAAGGGCCGCTCGTATTGAAGTCCCGGCGCCATTTCAGGATCCAAAGGCCTTTGAGTCCGAGTCTTCTCACGGACGAATCGAGGAACAGGACGTTGATGGTTCCGTTATGTCGGTTCATGCAGACTTGCCCGGTGGAGTCGGGACGGTCCTGCGCCGGCGGCGGCTCTTTTTCCGACCATAGCGAACAGGTGGGCGTGCTCGCATCGAGCAGCAGGGGCACGTTACCCTGACCCCGGCTGGTGAAAACATAAGTGTAGGGGGAGGGCCTTCCTTGTGGCGGCACGTCGTACATCCAATTGAACAGGTTATCATTCAATCCATAGCTCATGCGAAAGGTTGGAGGGGGGATGGTCATCTCCCACGCCGTGAAGGTGGTGCCCGTTGTGCCCGCCACGTAGATCTCCTCGCCGTGGTGGACTGTGAAAGACCCGTGTCCTTCTGCTGCCCTAGTCGCCATCGGGCAGCACGCGATCTTGTCGGTGCGCACGGGATTGTAGCGTCTGGGCGCGTTGGGGTCGGTTCCCGCGCCGAAGCATAGGCCTCTCAGGAAGGAGTAGTCGGCGATGCGGTCATCCCCCGTCGCCAGGCCCCGTCGCGGCAGGCGGCCCTCCTTATCCTCCAGGAACAGGGCAACCGTCGTCCCCCACTGTCTCAGGTGGGAAAGGCAGATCGCCGCCTTCGCTTGTTCTCGCGCCCGCTGCAGGCTGGGCAACAGAACCGCCATCAGCAAGGCGATGATGGCGATGACCACCAACAACTCGATGAGTGTGAATGCGGGTTTCTTGCCCATGTCAGTAGTCCTTGAACTTCCGCATCCATTCGGGCCAGTCTTCGGGCTTGACCCCGCCCGCGTTGGTCCAGGGGCCGGCCCGGTCGAACTGATCGTACCACTTGAACGTCCAGAGCTCTTTCAGCCCGATCCTGCGCACGGACCAGTCGAGGAACAGGCCATTGAGGCACCCGCTGTGACGGTTGGTACAGAAGGTCCGCATTGTGAAAGCGCCTCCCAAGTATTCCCTTGGCGGCGGCGGGTCAGAATCGTGCGGGTGGGCCCATAGGAATGCCGCATCCAATATGGCGGGGAATATCAGCCCTGCCCTTGAAGGACAGGAAGTCCGGCTCGAGCCAACCGCCGCGCGAGAGCCGGCGGGGAGGCCAGGAAAAGCCGCTGAACAGCCAACTGTTGTACCCATAGCTGCCGCGAAAGGCCGGCGCGGGACGGGTGATCTCCCAGGCCTCAAACGTCGATCCTGCTGTGCCCTCCACGCTCCCTCCCGCGGAGCCGAAATTCGCGGAGCCGCCAAAGTACCCGCGCCCGGGCCTGACCGCCATCGGGCAGAAGGCGATTCCTTTTGTCCCAAAATGATGCAGCGCGCTGGCATCCGCATTGGGGTCGTTCTTCCTGAGAAACACTCCGCGCAGAAACCAAATGCCACCGCCGCCACCGAGGTCGGTGGGAAAGCGCCCCTCGTAGTCCCGGGCGTACAGTTCCAACGTCGTCCCCCACTGCCGGAGGTTTGACTGGCAGACGGCCGCCTTGGCACGCTTTCTGGCCCCCTGCAGCGCCGGCAGCAGAGCGGCCATCAGCAGGGCGATGATGGCAATGACCACCAACAACTCGATCAGCGTAAAGCCCGTGCGGTCAGCTTCCAGCGTCCCGCCTCGGAGCCTTGAATGCCGCCGCTTGAATGCGTCTGCTTGTCCGGCCATCATCGCCTTCATTCCGTTGGCGTATCTATCGTGACAGGTCTCTCTCTAATAGGTGCTCCAGAGGGCGAGATCGTGCGAAGAAAATGGGGCCCTTCGGAGCTTCGGCTCGCCCCGCGGTTCCATAAAGTCTTTGGCCAAAACAGCTTACATCTGCGAAATCTCTTCGTCTCTGAAGTCAATAATCTCTGAACCTTCGCATCCATGGTGGCCAGTTCTCCGGCTTGACGCCGCCGGCTTTTGTCCAGGGACCGGCGGTGTCAAAATCGAGACGCCATTTCAAGGTCCACAGTTCCTTGAGGCCGACCGGCCGTATTGACCAGTCAAGGAAAAGGCCGTTGATGGTTCCATCGTGGCGGTTGATGCACAGTCCCCCTTCGATGGCGGAGGGCTCCGCTTCCGGTGGCGGGTAACGCTCGTCTGCCATCCCGCGAACCGGGTCGACCGCATCGAAAAGCAGCGGGATGTTGCCGCGGCCCTTGAGGGAAGATACATCTGTGTAGGGCTTTCGATATCTTCCCAGCGAGCTTGGGTTCATCCCCTCGAAAGGCGGAAGGGTAGTGAAAAGATAGCGATTCAGGCCGTAGCTCCCTCGAAAAGACGGGGCGGGTCGTGTGATCTCCCACGCGGCAAAAGTCCCACCGCCGTTTACCTCCATATAGGGGCTGCCGTTCGCCAGGGACGCATAAGCCCTTTCCCCGGTAGTCTTGGTGGCCATGGGACAGCAAGCGATGTCCTCCGTCCGTACCGGATGGGACCGCTCGGGCGCATTCGGGTCCGTCTTGTGGGTGATTTGCAGTCCTCTTACGATGGAGATACCGGGCAGCAACTCACTGGTACGCGGAAAATGGCCATCGTGATCCTCCAGGTACAGACTCAGAGTCGTTCCCCACTGTCTTAGATTGGCACGACATGCCACGCCTTTGGCCTGCTTGCGAGCCCGCTGAACGGCAGGGACCAACAGGGCCATCAGGAGGGCGATGATGGCGATCACCACCAGCAGCTCAACAAGCGTGAAGGCTCTGCTCGCGCGCATGGCTATTTGTCCTGAACGTCTTGCCTACGGTGAACGTCCCTCAACCCGAATACCCCAACCGGCCCCAGGTCGCTCTCTGCACTCTCTGAAGGTCGTACAAGCCATCCTCGGTCTGCGGCTCGTAGTCCCCGTTTCCCATCATTTCGCTGAACATGTCGTAGACCGGCATCAACCTGCGCGGCATCTTCACGGTTTCCCGGCCTTTCCATCTCCAATACTCGGCGTGCCCGTCCGCCATCGAGAGCGTGGTGCCGTCGGCATGGCGGATGGGAGGTGGGCTGCTCCAGCGCCACTTGGGAGATAGGTAGTGGACATCGAAATAATCGTAGGTCTGGCCGGTATCGATGAAGACTGCACGCTCCGAGGCCCCCGGAGTGACGATATCCGTGAGGCGCGTCAGTTTCAGCACGGTGGAACCGACGCGGAGGCCGGGCTGCGTCAACTCCTGGGATTGAAAGGTACCGCGCGGCACATACGTTCCTTCCACGTCGCGTCCGTTGGCCGAGGCGACCGTCGCGTACGTCAGCGCGTGGCCGGTCCGACCCCGGGGGCAGCGATAGATGTCGATGTCCCGCAGATACGGCCACAACGGCCCTTTTTGCCCGCTTCGGAGCAGGGCCGCGCGGTTCGCCGGATAGAGAAAAGGGATGCCCGCCCAGCCTGCCAGCTTCCGGCCCGTTGTCGCCGTCTTCACGTCAAAGGCCGCGCCGCCGACGAGCCGGCCGCCGTGCTCGTCGGCGTAGGCCACCCACGCCAGGGTGAGTTGGCGGAGGTTGCTCAAGCACACCGCCCGCTGGCCCCGTTCCCGCGCCAGGCGCAGGGCGGGAAGGAAGATCGCCAGCAGGATCGCTATGACCGCGATCACGACCAGCAACTCGATGAGGGTGAAGCCCTTGAAATTGATAATTGATGAAGGATGATTGATGATGGGATTAGAACACCGGCGCGGCCGACGCACATCCGGCTTGGGGCTCCCGATCTGGCTCTCTCCGCGACCCACCGCTCACGCTCCCATCCGCTAAACGCGCAGACTCTGAGGGGGGTAGACAGGCAGTTTCCAAAGGTACAAGAATCAAAGTCGGCCTATCCCTTGCTGTCTCAACAGCCTGACTCCATTGTGCCATCTGGGGCCGATTTGTCAAGACCTTCGCTTTCGGAGCCCAGGGCAACCGCAAAGTCGTTCGCTGGCACTGCCCTGTATGTCATTGCAAGCGAAGCGAAGCAATCTCCCATCCAACGGATTGAGATTGCTTCGTCGCTGCGCTCCTCGCAATGACATAAATGTGACCCGCCAAGCGACTTTGCGTGCGCCCTGTTTCGGAGCCTCCCCGTCGAAGATCGACTCGGACGAATAATTTGGTTGACCCGCGCAGGTTATGCCGGTAGCTTATGGCGGTTTGTTCTTTTTTGGGGAAGCTACGGGTGAGTGGTTCGGAAGGTACGAGTTCTCGATGAATATCTGTGTAGTCGGTTTGCAGTGGGGCGACGAGGGCAAGGGCAAGGTCGTCGATATCCTCGCGGAAAATAGCGATATCGTGGTCCGCTACGGCGGCGGCTCGAACGCGGGCCATACCGTCGTGATCGGCGAAGAGCGCTTTGCCCTGCACCTGCTGCCGAGCGGTTCCGTTCGGGCCGGCGTCGTCTGCATCATCGCCAATGCGGTCGTCGTGGACCCGGCGGTCCTGATCGGCGAGATCGACGGCTTGGCACAGCGCGGCATCACGCTGAACGACCGGTTGCTCATCAGTGAGAACGCCCATGTCGTCCTGGATTACCACAAGAGAGAGGACCAGTTGCGGGAGGAGTCGCTGGGCAAGCAGAAGCTGGGCACGACGGTCCGCGGCATCGGTCCGTGTTACGCGGACAAGGTGGGGCGCAGCTACGCCGTGCGCATGAGCGACTTTCGCGATCTGTCCGAGCTGAACAAGAAGCTCCAGACCATTCTCGAATATAAGAACAAGCTCTTTGCCGCCCTTTACGGGGCCGAGCCGATGAGCGTCGATGCGGTTATGGAGAACTGCAAGCAATATGCGGCCAGGCTGGCACCGCTGGTCGCCGATACCACGGAGTGGCTCCACACCGCGATTGCCGAAGGCAAATCCGTCCTCTTCGAGGGCGCCCAAGGCTCGCTTCTCGACCTGGACCACGGGACGTTCCCCTATGTGACAAGCTCCAATTCGAGCTCGCTGGGCGTGCCGGCCGGTTGCGGTGTCCCGGCCCGCATGATCGACAAGTACATCGGCGTCGCCAAGGCGTATACGACCCGCGTGGGGGCGGGGCCCTTCCCGACCGAATTGGACAACGAGATCGGGCAGTACATTCGCGACAAGGGCCACGAATACGGCACGACGACAGGCCGGCCGCGCCGGTGCGGGTGGTTCGACGCCGTTGCCGCCGCCTACAGCGTCAAGATCGGATCGATTGATTCCTTGGCATTGCTGCATCTGGATACACTCGGCGGGTTGAAGGACCTGAACCTTTGTTCCGCCTACGAGATTGACGGCCAGAAGAAGACGTTCTTCCCGGCCAATATTGACAGGCTGGCCAAAGCGCGGCCGATCTATGAGCACATGGCCGGTTGGGAGGAAGACATCGGTCAGGCAACGACCTTCAAGCAACTGCCGAAGAACGCGCAAGCCTACGTCCGGCGCATCGAAGAGATTATCGGCAAGCCCATCGAGATGATCGGCGTCGGGCCCAAGCGCAGCCAGACCATTCTCAAGCGATAGGTGGATATGAGCGATTCCCCAGCGCAGGGAAAGACGATGGAGCAAAAGCTCGGCGAGACCGCCAAGCGGCTGGGTCTGGAGCCGGAGCAGTTGCCGCGCAACATCGCCATCATCATGGACGGCAACGGCCGCTGGGCCCAGCATAAGAATCTGCCGCGTTACGAGGGCCACCGGCAGGGGGCCAAGACGGCGGAAACCATCGCGCAGTGCTGCGTCGATTTCGGCATGCAATCGCTGACGCTCTATTCGTTCAGCATCGAGAACTGGAAGCGGCCCAAGGCCGAGGTCAACGCCCTGATGCACCTCTACGCGGACTACCTGGTCGCGATTCGGCCGAACCTGATGAGAAACAACGTCAAGTTGATCCATTTGGGTCGAATGGCCGGGCTGCCCGAGATGGTCAGCGACTCGCTTCGGGAGACGCTGGAGCTGACCCGGAAGAATACCGGTATGGCCTTGGCCCTGGCCCTCAATTACAGCGGTCGGGCGGAGATCGTTGATGCGGCAAGGGCGATTGCCCAAGCGCACAAAGAGGGACGTCTACGGCTGGAAGACATTGACGAGGCTTGCATCGGCGAGCACCTGTATACGGCGGAACTGGCCGATCCCGACCTGCTGATTCGGACCGCCAGCGAGTTGCGCGTCAGCAACTTTCTCCTCTGGCAGATCTCCTACAGCGAATTTTATGTGACGGATACTCTTTGGCCCCAGTTCGATGAAAAGTCGCTGGAAGAGGCGTTTCTGGCCTATGCCCGCCGGGATCGGCGCTTTGGTGCCATTGACACAGCCGCGCCGGGCCTCAACCGAGCGGCCAAGACGCTGAAATCCTGAACCGGGCAGCGTTTGGGTCGACATTCTGATAGGGTGGCAGTTGGGAGTTGTCGAATCCGGCAGACATGCTCAAACACAGACTACTTTTCGGGACCTTGATGACCATCCTTCTCGTCGGCCTTGTCGTTTTCGACGGCTGGCTGGATGGCTCCTTGACCGCTTCAACCACCGACCATAGCCATGTTCAAGCGACGCTGCTGATGGCTCTGCTTGTCGTGCCCCTCAGCCTCGGGGGGATTGAGCTTTCCCGGCTGGCTGCCGGCAAAGGACTCGCGGTGCTCAATCCTGTCACCGCTATCGGACTGGTCCTGGTTGCCACGACTTGGTACTGGCCTCAGTTTATCCATATCTCCCAGAGTGTGTATCCTCTCTTAGCTCTGGCGTTTGTGCTTGCGGCCATGTTCTTGCAGCAGCATTTCCAGCTTGGCAACGACGGCGCGTTGGCCAACTGCGGGATCAGTTGTTTTTCTCTGCTGTATCTCGGTCTTCTGGGGGCCTTCGTATTCGGGATACGCGTTGACAAGGGACCTTGGGCGTTCTTGATGTTCATTTTTGTCGTAAAGTCTTCTGATATAGGGGCTTACACGTTTGGCAAGCTGTTCGGGAAGCACAAACTCTCTCCCCGCGTCAGTCCGAAAAAAACCTGGGAGGGCCTGGCCGGAGCTGTCGCGGCTGCTGCGCTGGTGAGTATGGTATTTGCTGCGGTTTTTGGTATAATGAAGGTCTGGGTTGCCCCGATCTTCGGCGCGTGCATGGCGGTGATCGGGCAACTGAGCGATCTGGCCGAGTCAATGCTCAAGCGCGATGCGCAGCAGAAGGATTCCTCGAACCGCGTGCCCGGTTTCGGCGGTATACTGGATGTGATCGATTCGCTGCTGTTTGCAGCGCCGGTGGCGTATGTCTTCTTCAGACTGACAGCATGAGGGAGGCGGGCTGAAGAATGGATTCGATAGTAGTGTAGCGAGAGACGAATTTGGAAGTAACGGTACAATTAGACCCCGAAAAGCAATTGGAGTTGTTCGGCCCCGCCGACAGCCACCTTCGTCTTCTGCGTCGTTCCCTGGGCGTGCAGATTACGGCGCGCCAGTCGGACCTGCATATCAGTGGGGCGGACGAGAGCGTCCACCGGGCCGCCGAGGTGATCGATCAGATGCAGAAACATCTGCTCAAACACCGGCGTCTGACGGCGGATGACGTCACGGAATTCGTCGAGCAAGGACCTGCGCCGGACAAGGAAGAGGGCGAGCAGGCGATCACGGTCTACTCCAACAAGGTGATCGAGCCTTCGACCGAAGGGCAGTTGCACTACATCGAGACAATGCTCCACAATGACGTCACGTTTTGCACCGGTCCGGCGGGGACGGGAAAGACGTATCTGGCCGTAGCGGTCGCGGTGTCCATGCTCAAAAAACGCCAGATTCGGCGGATCGTGCTGGCCCGGCCGGCGGTCGAGGCCGGCGAGAAACTGGGCTTTCTGCCGGGCGATATCGCCGCCAAAGTCAACCCTTACCTGCGGCCGCTTTTCGACGCGATCGAGGACATGATGGACTTCGCTCAGATGCGAAAGTTCATGGAACTCGACATTATCGAGATCATCCCCTTGGCCTTCATGCGCGGCCGTACCCTGAACGAGGCCGCTATTATCTGTGACGAAGCCCAGAACACCTCGGGCCTGCAAATGTTGATGGTGCTGACTCGTCTGGGACACGGCTCCAAGATGATTATCACCGGCGACGTCACGCAGGTGGATCTGGCCGCCAATCAGAAGAGCGGCATGGTCGAGGCCATCGAGATTCTCCAGCACGTGGATGGCATCGGTGTCGTGGAATTGAGCCAGCAGGATATCGTACGGCATCGGCTGGTCCAGAACATCGTGGAGGCCTATCGAATTCGGCAGGAGGCGAGAAGCCGTACAGGGGAGCGCGAAAGGTCGTGATGGCATTCGAACAGACATGGGTGGGCGGTCGGGCCACGAGTTTCCATGGCGGCTTCTCGCCGGGTGGGGGGTATGGCGCTTCTTAGAAAGACCAGCCCACGACGGGACCAGGTCCGCCGCAATATCGGAACCGAGCGGTCGCTGTGGTGCTCACGGCTGATGGATGCCGATGTGATTATCTCCCTGCTGATCTGGCTGGCATTCGTTGCCTTGTGCATCGGTGTGTTGTCCTTCGGCCTCGCCCAGCAGGGGCGATACCGAGCGCTCGCCGCCTCCTCGCTGATAGTGGTCTTCGCGGCGGTTGGGGGGGGTCTATATGCCTATCACTATCAGAACCGTCTGCTGCGGAATCACGCCAAGGCCCTGGCGCTGGTCGTGCTGTTTCCCGCGTTGCTGGCGGTGACGAAGCTGGGCTCGCTCTCGAGCGGCAACGCCCTCTGGGGGCTGGGGTGGGGGGTTGGCACGGCGGTCCTCACTGCGATCATCCTGGTGATTGCCTACGACCAGCGTTTCGCCATCGGCATGAGCGCGTTGTACTGCGTCCTCGCGTCGCTGGCCGTGGGGCCCAAGCCGGACCAGGCCTTCCAATTGCAGGGCATGCGGCTGTTCCTCACCATGATCGCCGGGGCGGCCGTCTGTTGCTTTACCCTCAAGGAAATTCGCACGCGGATGAAGCTGCTGGAGGTCAGCGCGTTGGCGGCGGCGGTGGTTTTTCTGACGGCCATGGCGGTGCCCTATCTGAATTTCCTCGGTGAGCCTCCGAAAGGGCTGACCGTTTTCCAGGCATCAGGTTACTACGCCTGTGCGGCGTTCTTGGCGGGACTGTTGATGCAAAGCCTGTTGCCCTTGATCGAGAAGCTCTTTCGGATCGCCACGAGCATGACCCTGCTGGATTATTCCGATGCCAACCAGGCGTTGCTCAAGAAGCTGGCGATGGAAGCGCCGGGGACGTTCAGCCATAGTCTGCTCATCGGGTCGATCGCGGAAGCGGCCGCCGAGGCGGTGGGCTGCAATGGGCTGCTCTGCCGCGTCGGGGCCTATTATCACGACATCGGCAAGATCAACAAGCCCAAGTACTTCACCGAGAACGAGATGGGCTCGACCAGCAAGCACAAAGAGCTCTCGCCCGCCATGAGTCAGCTTATCATCGTGGGGCACGTCAAGGACGGCCTGGAGATGGCCAAGGAGTTCGGCCTGCCCATCGTGCTGCACCAGTTTATCGAGACGCATCACGGCACGACGCTGGTGGAGCCGTTCTACCATGAGGCCCGACGGAAGTATGAGGAGTCGGGGCCGGGCGGAGCGAGCAAGAGGCTCATCGAGTCACCTCCCAGCGAGAGCGAGTTCCGCTACGCCGGTCCGCGGCCCAGGAGCCGGGAAGCCGCGATCATCATGCTGGCCGATGCGGTCGAGAGTGCGACCCGATCCTTGTCCGATGTGACGCTGGCCAAGGTCGAGGCGGTCGTGCATAACATCGCCATGAAGCGGTTGGAGGATGGACAGTTCGACGAGTGTGATTTGACGCTCCGCGAGCTCAGCCAGATTGAAGCGAGCATGTCGAAGTCCCTGGCGGCCCACTATCATGGCCGCATCGCCTATCCCACGGCGCCGGACGGCTCTTCCCGCCTGCCCAAACCGAGTGTGGCGAAGATGGTGGAAACGTGAGCTTGCCGTCGCGATGATTACGGTACAGATCACAAATCATTTCGAGAAGCTCCCGGCGGACGCGCCGAAGCTCAAGAAGCTGGTGTGGACCGTCTGCAAGCAGTTCGGGATCTCCCGGGCGAGGATCAGCATCGGCATCGTGGATGACGCCGAAATCACCGTGCTGAACAAGAGATTCCTGAGCCATGAGGGCACGACGGATTGTCTGAGCTTCGATCTGTCCGACGAGACGGAGCCCGAGGGGCGAAAGGTCTTCGACCTGATCGTCAACGGGGAGATGGCGCTCCGCGAGGCGGCCCGGCGCGGGCACGCGGCCCAGGCGGAGCTGGCGCTGTACATCACGCACGGGCTGTTGCACGATCTTGGCTTCGACGATGCCACCGAACAGCAGGCACGCCGGATGCACCGGACTGAGGATGAGATTCTTCAACATTTGGGCTATGGATTGGTGTATAATCACGGACGGCAGGGACAGTAGTACCGCGGTCTCCGCAATCGTGCGGTGGTAGATTGCTTCGTCGCTGCGCTCCTCGCAATGACATAACCGGGCGGCGTATGTCATTGCGAGCGAAGCGAAGCAGTCTACTCACCATGGTTGTGGAACATGCGAAGGGTAGCAGTAGACTCCGCGGTTGGGGCGGTATGTGCCGGAAGGAATATTGAAAAAGGGAGTTGAACGTGGGTTTTGTGGGTTGGGCGGTGCTGTTGACATGCCTGTGCGTGGGAGCGACTACCTTCTTTTCCGTCTGTGCCAACGCGCTGCGGATGTTCTCCCGCCTGCGGCTGCAGGAGGAACTCAAGGCGGTCAACGGCCGGGAGCGGCCCCAACTCGTGGAAAAGATCGCGGAGAACGCCGATAAGTTGATCATGGCCTGCGGGTTCTACCGGCTCGTGTTCAACATCGGGGCCCTGTTGTTGCTGATGGCGCTGGTGACGCATTGGCATGGGACGTTGGACGCCGCCGCCTATCTGCTGGCGTTCGTCGCGTCCGTAGCGATCTTCTCCGTGTTCAGCATGGCCATTCCGCACGCCTGGGCGAAATATGCCGGCGAGAAGCTGATCAGCCGCACCTATGGCATTCTGCTCGTGCTGGCCATTCTGGCGACCCCGGTCCTTTACATCTTGCAGCTTTACGACGTCTTCGTGCGGCGGCTCGCCGGGGTGCCGCCGGCCACGCCGGAAGAGCGGCAGGAGGAGAAACAGGAGGAGTTTCTCGAAGATCTGGAGCTGCACCGGATGGAAGGAACCGTGGATGAAGAAGAGCAGGAGATGATCGAGAACGTGCTGGAGCTGCGCGAGAGCACGGCGGGCGAGATCATGACGCCCCGGACCGATCTGGTCGCCGTCGATGTCGATGCCGATCTGCCCACGGTTCTGGAGACCATCCGCAAGGTGGGACATTCCCGTATCCCGGTGTACGAGGAGAAGATCGACAACATCGTCGGATTGATCTATGCCAAGGACCTGCTGGCCGAGATCGGGCGAAACGCGCAGGAGTTCCACGTGCGCGACCGGATGCGGGAGGTCTATTTCGTGCCGGAGACCAAGCCGCTGCGGGCGCTGCTGCACGAGTTCCAGAATCAAAAGCTCCATCTGGCGGTCGTGCTCGATGAATACGGCGGCACGGCGGGCCTTGTCACGCTGGAGGATATTCTGGAGGAACTGGTCGGCCCGATCGCCGATGAGTATGAGAAGACGCCGCCGGAGTCGATCCGGAAGATCGATGAGAACACGGTCGAAGTGGACGCCCGGATGTATGTGGACGATCTCAACGATGAGTACGCGCTGGACCTGCCCGAAGACGAGGATTACGACACGGTGGGCGGGTTCGTCTTCTCGCGGCTGGGATACATCCCCAAGACGGGCGAGCACTTCGACTACGACAATCTGAAGTTCACGATCGCCTCCGCCGAGCCGCGGCGCGTCAAGCGGGTCCGCATCCAGAAAGGGGTCGAGCGATAAGCATGCTGACCAAGGACCGGGCCATCTGTATTCGCGCAGTCGACTACTCCGAGACCTCGCAGGTAGTGACCCTGTTCGGCCGGGCGGCGGGCAAGATTCGGGCGATTGCCAAGGGCTCCAAGCGGCCAAAATCAGCGTTTGAAGGTCCGATTGAGCCGCTTTCGTTCGGCGCCATTGTCTTTTCAGGCGCGCACAAGGACAAGCTCGCCACGCTGACGGAGTTTCAGCCGCAGCCGGTGCGGGGCGAATTGCGGCGGAACCTTGCGGCGCTGCAAAGTGCTCTCTTCGCGGCGGAACTGCTGGACCTGCTGACGGAAGAGTACGATCCGCACCCCGACCTCTTCGACCACTTCCTGGGCTTCCTGCAGGATATTGAAGAGGGCAAGGCCGGGCCGGACCGCCGGGACATCATGATCCGCCTGATCCTGTTCCAGTTTGTCCTGCTGCACGAGGTGGGGCTCCAGCCTATTCTGAGCTCGTGCGTGAACTGCAAGAGACCGTTCGGAGCGGATTGGCGGGAGAGTTATTTCAGCGCGACGGCCAACGGGCTGGTCTGCCGGGACTGCGAGATGAGCTTTCCGGATAAAATCCGGCTCAGTCCCAAGGCGGCACAGGCCTTGGCCGACATCAAGCGAATCGCCCAAGCCGACCAGGCCACGCTCGATGAGATCGAGCAGGTGCTGATCTACCACTTCACCCACATCCTCGGCCGCCCGCCCAAGTTGGCCAAGCACGTATTCTCCGCTTGAGGTATTCTCTTATCTCGCGTGCCTTGCACCGCCTGTCATCCTGAACGTAGCGCAGCGGAGTGAAGGATCTGGGCCGCGAGTGAGAAAAACCTCCCATTCGCTGGCTAGATCCTTCGGCTTCGCCTCAGGATGACAGAGTCTGGGCGGGCAGGACCTTGCAAGTCGGCCCTATTCCGCCTGCATGACAAGGCAGCGCAGGTCGAAGGGCGGGATGGATACGGAGGAGCCGGCAGCGAATGACTCCTGCGTGAGAAAGTCCTCGGCAGACTCGTTCGAGCCCAGTGTGACTTTCCATTGCCTTTCCTGACTGGTGGAATTCAGGAGAAACAGCAGTTGCCTGCCTTGCCAGGTCCTGCGACAGACGAATACGTCGGACCCCGTCAGGGAAATCGCTCCCGCCGCACGGAGGAGTCTCTCCAGGGCTTGCTGGAAGTCCTTGCAGTGCTCGCCCATGATCGAATGGCTGAACAGTGTGCCAAAGAGGTACGCCGTTCCTTGGCCGAAGGAGTTCCGCGCGGCCACAACTTGGGTGTCCCACAAGAGCAGCTGACTTGGGCCCGGACAGTGAAGGTGTTGTTGTACCGGCCCGCGGCCATCTCCGAGAGGAAAAAGTGCCGCTCGTTTCCCGCCCACAGCGGGAGTAATTCATTTGGTACAGGCTCGACCACAGGTTCTGGAAGCGCAAATAGTCGTCGTCGCTCAGCCCGGCCGGCTTCCACTTCTGGTAGGTTTGCACGGTGGGATAGGCAGGGCCACCAGATGGGTGAAGTCATATTCGTCCTCGCGGGGGTTGTCCCACGACCACACCTCCTGGATGTTGACGAGGTTCATGCCGAGCTTCTTCATCGTCGCCATGTCGGCGAAGACGTTCTCCATCTCCGGCGGCGGCACTCGGTACACGTGCGCACCCACGAGATAGGTGCTCCTCAGTTTGCCCGCGATCTGTTGCGAGGGAGCAATCTCTGCCCATGCAGGCTGCACGAGGATCAGGATTGCCAGAACGATCAGACTGATGACTTCTCTCTTGGCGGGTGGTCGCAGCATCTCCTGTCTCCCCAATTCAGCCCATTACTGCAACAGCCTCGGAATCTACGCTCCGTTGAGGTCGAACAGGTCGCCTTGGTCAACCTGTTCGTCTTTCGGCTTGTGCCCCGTGAGACCGAGATGCTCGCATGCCTTCTGAGTGATCTCGCGTCCGCGTTTGGTGCGTCGCACGAAGCCGATTTGCAGCAGGTACGGCTCGACCACGTCTTCGAGGGTGTCGCGTTCCTCGCCGAGAGTGGCGGCGAGGGCCTCAATGCCGGCCGGCCCGCCGTCGTAGACTGTTGCCAGTGCACGCAGGAAGGACCGGTCCAGCTCGTCCAGACCGAGCGTGTCGATCTGCTCCATTTTGAGGGCGTTGTCGACGATTTCCATGCTGAGGATGCCCGAGCCTTTGACTTGGGCGTAGTCGCGGACCCGCTTGAGCAGCCGGTTGGCGACTCGCGGCGTGCCGCGGGACCGGGCCGCGATCAGCTCGAGCGTGCCCTCTTCGCAGATCAGTTTCAGCAACTGGGCGGAGCGGCTGAGGATCTCCGTCAGCTCGCCGGTCGTGTAGAACTCCAGATGGTAGAGCATCCCAAACCGGCTGCGCAGGGGAGCGCTCAGCAGACCCGCGCGGGTCGTGGCTCCGATCAAAGTGAACCGCTTCAACGGGAAGTTGATCGTTTTGGCGTGGAGGCCGCTATCGACCGTGAAATCGACTCGGAAGTCCTCCATCGCCGGATAGATGAACTCTTCGACCGGCGTGCTGAGCCGGTGAATCTCGTCGATGAAGAGCACGTCACCGGTGTTGATATTGGTGAGCATGCCCATGACGTCACCCGCCTTGACCAGAGCCGGGCCGGAGGAGGACCGGATCCTCGCCCCCATCTCGTGGGCGACGACGTTGGCGAGAGTGGTCTTCCCCAAGCCCGGGGGGCCGTAGAAGAGCATGTGCTCCAGGGGCTCACCTCTTCGTTTGGCCGCCGCAATGGCGATAGCCAGTTTTTCCCGGACGTTCTGCTGGCCGATACATTCCTTCAGGGACTTCGGACGCAGGGATACGTTGAACGTTTCCTCAGCCTCATTCAACGGTTGTGCACTAATGATTCTGCCTATTGCCATACCCTGAGCTTACTCATTTCCGGCAAGACTGCAAGGTAAACATGCACTTGACGCGCGGCAGAGAGGAGCTTATTGCCCAAGCGTGTCCGAGGCGTAGGTCAGCCGTAGGTTCGGCCGGTGTCGTCGACGTAAAGCTCGCTTTGGGCGTCGTTTATGACTTCGGTCGCGTCGGCGACCTCGGTCAGATTGGGGACTTTGAGCAGCATGAAGCACTTGCGGCAACGCAGACGGCGATCCGCCGCGGCGGCATCCAGCCACCAGCGGTAGCCGCAACGGGGGCACTGGGCGATGATATGCATCCGGTAACCTCTGCGTCAGACTGCCTGGAAGACAACCCTAATCCTTTGTATCGGTCCGGCCACGAGAGAAGCGTGAGTTCGCCCCGATCTTCCACTTCTTGCTTCGCGAGCCGATGACCCATAATCATCAGCTTCTCACGCCTGAAACCATCATGGGGAAGATCGCGGCGGCGTTGCGGTTCTGAAAAGGTGGCATTTGTCTTGATCGAGCGAAGCCATTGTGCTAAAATAGCGAAAATCGGGGATGCCAGTGATGATGAAGTTGATCGCCTGCAACGCTATTGATTTCCAGGGTTTAGATTCCACCTCCAGGGTGCACAAGCCTCTTACGTCCGGTGTCGGGGACACCCAGCCTCAAGAGCCTATCCACGTCCAGGTCCGCATCCGGCAGCACGCCGATACGCTGCCCGAACTCCGGCGGGCAGGTGCGAGCAGCCCGAACCCGGGCCGATTGCCCGTTGGCATGATCCTTGATTGCTACCTCTGAGCCGGCGCAAAAAGCATGGGGCCCTAACACCATCCATGGCGGGCCCCCTCGGCTGTAGTTCCCCTAGATCTAACGTCTTCAGATGCCGAATGTTACGATGTTCTCTGCAGCGGACCGGATGTTCTCCAAGCTCGTCAGTTGCCCGGACTCCAGCAGTGCCCGTGCCTTCCGGACGGCATCCATTTCCGTCTCCGATGCTTGGATCGCCTGGTTGATCAGGTCAGTGAAGTTGGCTTGGAGTGTGGCATCCGATCTGTCGGCCGCAGGTTTACTCGTGGCATCGGCATGGGGCAAGACGTTCCTCCCCATTGCCTGCGCGATCTGGTTGTTGCGAACGTTGTCGATCATAGCGCGATTCTTTCAATCTCCGTTTGCCTATCCTTGTTTTCGCATGGTTCTGCGAAATCTTTAGGTCTTGGCCCGGAAATTCGTTTCTCAATGTTATTATCTGCAATTTTCTCAGGAACGCCGTATCCGCGTGCTACTTCTTTGTCGTTCGCTCGAAGGTGCTGGCCACCTCGTAAGTCACGAATTTACAGAAGTTTAGAGGACTTACAATCACCAGCTCCTCGCGGAGCGGGGAGTGGCCGGCCTTTCGGTCTTCCTTGAGATAATTCCTGATCCTTCTTTGAATGCTCCTGTCCGAGCTATCCCAGACCTCCTCCATGCCCCAGAGGAGTTGGCCGTCGGTCAAGTCGAGCAGCTTCAGACGCAGCCCAATGACCATGTGCGGATAGGACCGGTACTTGGTGATCGCCCCCACGAGCAGGCCGTTGCACTTGAGGGCCTCGCGGGTGGCTGCCAACTGGCGAAGCGACTGCGACGAATCGAGGTTCTCCTGTAGGCCTGGCCATGCCGGATCATTCCGATGAACGACCATTACCCCGAATACCTGTTTCTTCTGTGCCTCCAGGAACAGTGCGTCGGTCACCGTCTCAGCGATTTGGGGATCGTCGGACATACTGGCCATTTCCACCAGGGCCACGCGACCGATCCTGCGTAAGTCTTTATGGGGACTCAAGTAATAAGAATCGGCCATCGGCCGGTTTTCCTGGTCGGATTCGCAGCCACAGGCCAGGAGAAGGAGGATGGATAACAGAGGACAGAGGACAGAGGACAGAGGGCAGAAGGCAGAGCCCAATTCCCGTCTGTCCTCGGTCTTCCGTCTTCCGTCTTCCGTCTTCTGTCTTCTGTCTTCTGTTGACCTACCGCGCTCCATTGGGCTCTCTCCTCAGCGGCGTGGCGGGCTTGCTCGACATCGCCACATCATTGGCGTCCGGGGTCAGGGTTGCGGCGTGCTTACGCTCGATGGCTCCCGCCCCTGCCTGGTCCCCGAGGATCTCAAGAACCTTGAGCAGTGCTTCAAGCTGTGCCTGGGCCGCCTGCCGCATCTCGCCTCGGAAGCCGAGAATGTTGCTCTTCCAGTTGTTGAGTTCCGTCAGCATTTCGATCAGCAGGTCGTTGGCCTCGCCGAGTTCCTTTTGCGTCTGTTTGAGCCTCGTTTCGAGCGATGCGACCTGCTGACGCAGGTTCTCGTTGTCGCCCGTGAGCCGCTGGTTCTCTTGTCGCATGGTAGCATTCTGATCGGAAAGCCTGGCGTACTTCTCCGACAGTTCGATCGCCGACTCCACCGCCGTGCGGCCTTCGAGCGGCGTGTCCTGGAAGCGTTGGGCCGTCGCTTCCCCTGATTCGGCGCCGGCGGTGTCGGATCGACTCGGGGAACTGGTGCAGCCGCCGATTGTCAGTGTCACCGCAAGCAACAACGCCGCGAGTCTCCTTGTTGCTGTCATATCTTTCCTTTTCCAGTATCATATTCACAGCGTATGTACGTCGTCTTGCCGCAGGGGCACTTGACCTCAATCACCGCGTATTGAGGGTGGTTCTGCGCGATCCGTACGCTCGCACGGGCCGCGGCCGACGGTGATTCCGGGCCGGCGGACAGCGCCGCCGGGTCGAGGTCCAGGTGATACGGGTCGCGAAAAGCCACCTCGTTGGCCTTCAGAATACGTCGTGTCGTCTTGAGCATCTTTCTTCCTTCCCCTTTGGCACTCTCTTGAGCGAGACCGGCTCACGTCAAGCGCGGTAATCGATCTTGTGGGAGTCGCTGTCACGTTCCGCGGCGGCCTTGTCCGGCGGCGTCGCACCGGGTTCCTGGTCCCGGCGGGGCGGAGTCTGCCGGCGCTTTCGCTCTTGCCGCTGCCCCGTGGGCGTCAGACCGGCGACGTTTTGCAGGTTCTCTACGGCCTTGATTGCATCGAAATCGTTATCTGTCATCTTTCCACTGCTCCAATCTCGCGGCCAGACAGAAAAGGGCGCTGGCGTGCAACTGGCTGACGCGGCTTTCCGTGATCTCCAGCACCTCCGCGATCTGTTTCATCGTCAAGTGCTCGTGATAGTAGAGAACGATGATTTGCAGTCGTCTCTCGTCCAGCTCCCGCATGGCCCGGGTGAGTTCCTCGACCAGCTCGGCCTTCTCCAGGAGACAATCCGGCGCTTCGGTCTGGGCCATCATCAGGAGGTCGCCCAGAGCCGGCTGCTCCGTATCGAGTGTGTCGAGGGAGACGAAATGCCCGGCCCGGGCGTTCTCGAACAGCTCATACACCTCTTCCACGGTGACGCCCAGCTTTTCCGCGAGCTGTTGGTCCGTGGGAGGAGTACCCGTCTCCTCCGCGATCTTGCGGCTGAGCTCTTGGGCGGTGCGAATCTGCCGGTGGACGCCCGAGGGAAGCAGGGAAGCCCGGCGCAACTCATCCAGGACGGCCCCTTTGATTCGGATGTAGGCGTAAGTCTTGAACTCGGCCTGGTGGGAGGCGTCGAAGTCTCGGGCGGCCTTGAGCAGGCCCACCGTGCCCGCCGACACCAGGTCCTCGAACGACAGGGGCGGCTTGAGATAGCTGACGGCCCGGCGGGCGATCTGACGCACCATCGGCAGCAGCCGCAGAATCTCCGCGTCGCCGACCTGGCTGGGCCGATGCCCGTTATAGGCACGCAGGGCGACCGTCTTCAGGTGGTCACTGTTGTCCAGGCTTGCCGGCCCGGCAGGCCGCGCGTCGGAGCCCGCATCCCCCATCGGTTCCGGGGCGGCCTGCGGCGCGCTGCTGGGCGGAATGTCTTTAGCCTTTGTTATCACCAGAGTTTCCCTTACGGATCCGGTCGGCGATCATCGCCTGGGTCAGAATCGCGTTGACGGCACGTGCGGCGGCGCCCGCCACGAGATAGGTAAGCGCGGCTCCCAGCACGGCTCTCTTGCAGCAGGTGCCGGGCGACAGGCCGCCCAGCGAGCCGACGATGCCGATCGCAAAGAAGCACAGAACGGCGCAACTGACCGCCATCGGCCGTATCTGCAGCATGGTCATTCGCTCCTTATCGTCATTTCATCCGGGCTCACTGCAATCGTCTCGATGGGTTCGACCTGCGTCCCCAGGACGATCTCATCGTATGCCACCACAGGCAGCATCTGCAGGGTTCGCGACAGCATCTGCGCCAGCGGTGCGCGCAGCCGGGCGTCACAGAGCAGGACGGCCTTGTCCTTGCCTTTGTCCATGGCCGACTTCCACGCTTCGGCGGCCCGCCGGTTCAGCTCCATGGCCGTCTCCGCCGGAACGTTCAGGACCAGCTCGCCGCCCTCCTGGCGCAGGGTGGAGGTCAACTGGTGCTCGAAGGCGGGATCGAACGTGATGGCCGTCACCTTGCCGCCCGTATCCCGGTACTGCTCGGTGATCGCGCGGCTCAGCGACTTGCGGACCATCTCGGTGAGCGTGGCCGCATTCTTGGTCTTCGAGGCATTCTCGGCCAGGGCCTCAAGGATCGAGGTAAGCTCGCGGATCGGGAGGTTGCTTCTGAGCAGGTTCCGAAGCACGCGTTGCAGCAGGCCGATGGAGACCTCGCCCTCCGTGCCGACGACCTCGCCCACCAGAGACGGCTGATTCTTGCGCAGCCGGTCGATCAGAAGCTGGACGTCCTCGCGCGTGAGCAGCTCATCGGCGTGCCGCTTGAGCGTCTCCGACAGGTGGGTGATGAAGACGGACTCCGGGTCGATGACCGTGTACCCGCTCAGCTCGGCGGTCTCTTTCTTGGGCGCCGCGATCCACAGGGCCGGCAGGCCATAGACCGGCTCGGTCGTCTTGATCCCGTCCACCTTCTCCTGGACGGCCCCGGCGTCCATCGCCAGGAACATGTCCGGCTCCAGGAAGCCCTTGGCCACCGGGACCTCGGAAAGCCGAACCTCATAGGCGTTCGGTTCCAGATTCAGGTCGTCCCGCAGTCGCACCAGGGGGATAATGATCCCCATTTGCTGGGCGAATTGCCGGCGCAGGGCGCCGATGCGGTCGAAGATCGTGTTGCTGCGGCGCGGATCGACCATGCCGACCAGGCGCACGCCCACGTGGACGGAGACCCGGTCCACGTCCAGCAGGTCCTCGACGGGCTCCTTCTCCGTTTTCTTCTTCTGGGCGGCCAATTGCTTGGGCGGGACCTTCTCGGCCTTGGTGGCCATTCTGCCGAGCAGGGCCGTACCGGCGGCCAGGAGCAGGAACTGCACCTTCGGCATTCCCGGCACCAGCGCCATCGCCGCCACGATGCAGGCCGCGGTCGTCAGCGGCGTACCCGTCCTGAGGAACTGCTTGGACAAGTCCTGGCCCACGCTGTGGCTGGACGAGATCTTGGTGACCAGAAAGCCCGAGCTGACCGAGATGATCACCGAGGGGATCTGGCTGACCAAACCGTCACCGATGGACAGGATCGAGTAGGTCGTGATGGCGGTGGTGATGTCCATGCCGCGCGAGTAGCCCATGGCGATGCCGCCGATGATGTTGACCGCCGCGATAATCAGGCTGGCCTTGGCGTCGCCCCGGATGAACTTGCTGGCGCCGTCCATGGCGCCGTAGAACTCGCTCTCCTTGACAATCTTGCCGCGTCGCTCGTTGGCCTGGGACTCGGTGATCGTGCCGGCGTTGAGGTCGGCGTCAATGGCCATCTGCTTGCCGGGCATGGCGTCGAGGGTGAACCGGGCGGACACTTCGCTGATACGCTCGGCACCCTTGGTGATGACGACGAACTGAATGATGACCAGGATCAGGAAGATGACCAGGCCGACCACGACGCTGCCGCCGGCGACGAAACCGCCGAAGGTCTGGATGATCCGGCCGGCGTCGCCTTGCAGGAGGATCAACCGGGTCGAGGCGACGTTCAGGGATAGGCGAAACAGGGTCGTGAACAGCAGCAGGGAGGGGAAGGTGGAGAGCTCGAGCGCCTCGCGGGACGAGAGCGTCACGATGAGCACGGCAATCGAGAGCGAGATGCTGCACGCCAAGAGCAGGTCGAGCAGCACCGTGGGCAGGGGCACGATCAACGTCGCCAAAATGGCCACCATCCCGATCGCCAGGATGATGTTGGTATACGAGGCGAACGGGATGTTCAGAATCCCCTCGTCGCCGGTGAGGCCGGCGGGTAAACTGGCGGTCATTGCACGATCGGAAGCCATTGGCATTTATGATTTACGATTTATGATTTATAATTCACGTTTCGCTGCTGGTGGACATCGGATACTCTGCCTCTCATGGATCGGCGGGCGTGCCCGCGCCGAGGATCTTCTTGATGCGCACCGCGAACCGGTCCTCGACCACGACGATATCGGCCTCCGCGAACTTGGAGTCCTTCAGGTACAGATCGGCGGGCGCCTCGATGGATTTGTCGAGTTGGAGCACCGAGCCGGGTCCGAGCTGCAGGAGCCGCCGGATCGGAATCTGGGTCTGGCCCAGCACGACCGAAATCGGGACACCCATGTCGAGCAGGATATCGAGTTGTCCGGCGGAGGCAGGCCCGCTGTCCGTCGGCGCCTCAGAGAGCTGGACCTCCTGGACCTGCGTCTTGGCCTCGGCTGGCGCCGCCGGTTCGCTTCGATCCTGTTGTTCATTCTGCGTGGGAGTGTGGATCGTTTCAGGCATCGCCCCTGCTATCCTTTCACTGACTCATTTGGTTGCTTTGTTGTGGCTTTCTGCGAATCGCCGCCGCCCACGGATTCGACAATGACCATGGCATACCGGCCCTGCGCTCGGGCGGGCCGGGCGCGAAACGCGACGCGACCGTTGAGGGTCAGCTCCGCCGGCCCCTCGACGGGCTTGCCGAGCAGCAGGATATCGCCCGGGCCGAGATCCAGGACTTCCTGGAAGCTCAGGGTGGTCGAAGCGAGCGTCGCCCGGAGAGTCACAGGCACCTCCTGCAGATGCTCCATCAGTACGCGGGACAGCTCTTGAGGCGAGACCTTCGGCGCCGTCGCCGTTGCGACCGTTTTGCCCGCCAGAACGGCCAGGCGGCTGCAAGGCAGGACAAAGGCGATTTCGGCGGGCTCACCTGGCTCCGCGCTCTGGGCCGCAAAGACAATCCTGGCGACCTCCTCGGACCGCTCGAACTGGAGGCTGGGCTGGCCCTTGCCGAAGGGGCCGGCGGGCCGGAGATTGTGCGAAGCCCGTAACGGGGCCAAGAACGCTTCGAGCACCGCCGTCACCAGATCCGACAACAGCGATTCCTCCAGCGAAGATAATGCCCGGCTCGGATCGTGGGCCGAGTCCGAGTCGCCCAGGAGCCACGTGACCCAGGCGAGCGCGGTCGGCGAAGCGATCGAGACAAAGCCACACGGGAGTCCCTTGTCCGGGGCGAAGGTCAGACAATAATCCAGATCGAGCTCCAGGCGACGGCACAGATCCCCCGCGTAGTGCTGTGTGAACGTCTTCATGGAGACCTCGAAGGAACTGCCGCGGGATCGGGTCAGGATCTCCCCCATGCGTGCCGCGACCTGCCCCCAGACCTGGACCAGCCGGCCGCGCTGGCTCGCATTGAAGGAGTGCGGGTCGTGCCAGTCGTACGGCGCGGTCTGCGGCGGCGTCTCGTCCGTGGCATGCGTCGAGCCGACGGCGGCCAGGAGCTGGCTGATCCTCGCGTTCCCAAGATGGTGGGCCGATGGATTCATCACTGAATGGCAAACTCCTTGAACAGGACGTTCTTGATACGCGGCTTGCCCCCGGGGAACAGACCGTTGTTGAGGGTGCCGGAAATCTGGGTCTGCATCCGCATCAGGTTCTTTTCGCCGCGCGAGTCCTCAATCGTCTGGTTGGACAAGAACAGCGTCAGCCAGTGCTTCATCAGAGGCTTCTTCTGGTCCAAAAAGGGCTTTCCTTCCTTCTCGTCCATCGCACTGCTGACTTCCAGGGTCAAGCTGATGCGGACATAGCGTGTCACGCCGGGGTCGTTCAGATTGACCACGACCGGATCAAGGTCGTAGTACCAGCTCTGGCCTGTCTCGGCCTTCAGGTCGGGTCCCTTCGGCAGGGCCGCTTCTGCCGGATTGTCCGATTCGGCGCCGGCCGCGTTCTGGGCCTGGCCCCGCGTTCCGAACGACCGGCCGACGAGGAAACCGCCCGCGGCAAAGAAGATGACTACCAAAGTCGGGACCAGCCAGGGCAGGACCCGGGCGAGCGGTCCCCGGGCCTTGGGGGCTTCCCACTCGGGATCTTTGTTCTTTTCGATGTTTTCTGGTTCGGCCATGTGTGGCTCTCTCTTTCAAACCCGTTCAGGATACCGGCTGCAGACACTCCCGCTGTCGGTACCGGCGCACCTTCTCACGCAGCGTGCGGTCGCTGATGCCCAGGACCTTGGCGGCCTTGGTTTGGTTGCCCGACGTCTGCCGCAGGGTCTCCAGGATCGCCTGCCGCTCGAGCTCTTCGAGGGGGATGCCGCCGACGCTCGTCGCCGATTGCCGATTGCGGATTGCCGGAACGACGCCGGGCAACAGGCGTCCGCCTTCGGCGGAGTTGTCGGATTTCGGATTAGAATTGCTGGCCTGATTCAATCCGCCATCCGCCATCCGCAATCCGCAGTCGGTATGGTGTTGTGCCAACGGCTGCAACTCATCGAACAGCCACGAGACGTCGGCCAGCGACAGCACCGGTCCTGTGCCGAGCAGGAGCGAGGTCAGCACGACGTTGCGCAACTGGCGGACGTTGCCCGGCCAGTCATAGTTGGCGAAGATTTCCATCATCGTGAGATCCAACTCGTCGATGCGGCGCTGTGTCTCTTTGGCGTAGAGGTTCACGAAGTGCCACACCAGTTCCGGCAGGTCCTCGCGCCGGTCCCGCAGGGGCGCCAGCACGATCCGGGCGGCACTGAGCCGATAGTAAAGGTCCTGGCGGAAGCGGCCCATCTGCACTTCGTGGAGCAGGTCACGATTCGTGGTGCTCAGGAGGCGGACGTTCACCTTGACGTTTTCGTTCCCTCCGACCCGCTCGAATTCCTGCTGCTCGATGATGCGGAGCAGCTTGGCCTGGAAGCGGGGCGGCGTCTCGGTGATCTCATCCAGCAACAACGTCCCCCCGTGGGCCATCTCGAAGCGGCCCTTGTGCTGCGTGTAGGCGCCGGTGAAGGCGCCCTTCTCGTGCCCGAAGAGCTCGCTTTCCAGCAGGCTGTCGCTCAGGGCGGCGCAGTTGACGCGCACGAACGGCCCCAGGGCCCGCCGGCTCTTGTGGTGGATCAGGAGCGAGACGAGCTCTTTGCCCGTTCCGCTCTCGCCACTGATCAGGACCGGCACCGAGGTGGGGGCGATCCTCTCCGCCAGCGTGATGGTCTGGACGAGCTTGGGGCTCTTGCCGATGATCTGATAGAGAGGATGATCTCCCTCCCGGGCCGCCGCAGCGGTTGCCACTTGCCGATTGGGCAGCAGACTCTCCAGCAGGTTGTCCACGGCTCGGCCGTCCAGAGGCTTGAGCAGAAAGTCGCGGCAGCCGGCCTGAATCGCGCGAACGGCGGTCTGTGTGCCACACTGGAGCAGGGACTCGGCGCCGGCCTCGACGCCAGGCCCGGCCATCATGATCACGGGCATCTCGGGAGCCGCCGTCCGAATCTCGCTCAAAAGCTGGAAGCTGCCGGCGTTGTCGGCGACCGCGAGGGTGGTGCTGAGGAACACCAGATCGCAGCCGTTGCCGTCGAGGGCGTCGAGCGCGGCTTTCCGATCGGCGGCCAGGCGCGCGACGATCCCCTTGCGGGCCAGGATCTCGAGCAGGAGCCGGATGGTCTGGGGCTCGCTATCCACGAGGAGCACCTTGGCGTTGTCGCTGTGCTGCTTCATCTTGCTTCTGTCGGTGCCGATTCTGCTCACGATTGAGATCTCCCGCTCGGTTATCCCCGTGGGGCCAAGCCCATCCTACGGCTTGGGCGGCGCTATCAGTTGATCCGGCCGCGTGCTCTGGTACCAGGCCAGAAGCCGCCCGCTGGCCCGGGCCATCTCGGTCCACGGCGAGTCCGGATACTCGGCAATCAGCTTCATGTAAGCGTCCTGCGCCTTGGTGGCGTCGGTCTCACGCAGGCAGTTGCCGAGCTGGAAGAGAATCCAGGCCCGGTCGGCTCCGGACGCGGCGGCGCCGGTGCTGGTGCGCCGCAGGGCTTCTTCGTAAAAGGGAACGGCGTCGGTGGGCCGGCCGCTCAAGAACAACAACTCCGCCACTTCCAACGGATCGCGTACCCGGGCGGCATTCTTTCGCAGACCTTCGAGCGTCTTCTGCACTTTCGGCGAGAGTGCCGGTGTAGCCTGGGGCGCGGCCGAGGCGACAGGCTCCGGTGGGGCCGGCGCAACGCTCGCGGCGTTTGTGATCACCGGCGTCGGCGCTTCTGCCATCGCCGGCGCTGCCGCCGGCGCCGCCGAGGGCGGGGCGGGACTCTTATCGTTGAGTGTCAAACCACGCACTTGCCGGATGAGCCGCTTCAGCGCGAGGCTGGTCTGGGCATCGTCGTTGACCTGGGGCGCCGCGATGCGGCTGGACCACAGCTCGTGGGCCAGCGGACCCCGCGTCTCCCGTCCCGATTCTGGATTCCGGCTTTCGGTTTTCGGATCCGCCACGCCCCACGAGTCCACACGCGCGCCCGCAGGGGCATAAGGGTCGGTCACGGCCGCGTCACCTGACATGCTCGAAGCATGCTTGGCTTGCGGCGCTGGACGCGGAGCCGTGGGCCGAGACCGGCCCGCGCCGGCCGACCAGGACATTGTCGCGCCGCAGCACGACAGCGCAAGGAATATCGAGATGACCCGCGTCGATAAGAGATAGTTTCGCTCTTGGTCCATACTCAGTTGTTCCTCCTCAAGGGAGCGGCGTTGGGGTCGGCAGCGACCTCGTACTGGTTCAGCGTCGCGGCCATCGCCTGGTCCAATTTGCCTTCTTTGCGATAGGCGTCCGCCAGCAGGGCCAGAATCGCCGGCCGTTCGGACGCGGTGGCTCGCGCCAGCAGCAGCGAGCAGATGGACACCGCCTGCGCCGTTTGGCCCAGACGCAGGCACACGAGCGCCAGCTCCCGGCCAATCTGATCGGCCAGGGGGCCCGGCTCGGCCGTCTCGAAGATCGGGCTGAGCGTTTGTCGCGCCGGCTCGAGGTTGCCGCTCGCGCTCTGACAGCGCGCCAATTCCAGCGCCACTTTCGCTTGCAGTTCGGGGCTCGGCAGGTATTGGCTTTTCTCCTGGAGCAGGCCGGTGGCTTTCTCCACCAGTCCGATCGAGCGCAGCGCCTGCGCCCGCAGCAGAACCAGCTCGACGGCTTCCTGTTGTGACAACTGCCATCCGCCGGCGCTCTCCAGCACCCCGAGCGCTTCGAGAAACAGCCCCTGCTCGAGATACGTCTTGACGAGTACGGCGATGGTCTGGACATGCTGCTGATGAGAAAGCTCGCCCCGGAGAGCCAGGCTCAGGGCGGTCTGGGCCTGGGACGGTTTGTGCAGGGCCAGATAGGTCTTGCCCAGCAGCAGGCACGCGGCGGAGAACGCGGGCCGGCTCCGGTCCCGCGCCAGCGTGGTGTACCGGCTCAACCATTGGGCCGCTTCCTCGTACCGGCCGGTCTCGTACAGGCAGCGGCCCGCGCCCCACGCGGACTCCGTTTGCGCGGCGACGGACAAGCCCAGATTGTACACTTTGCGGTACAGCCCGCTCGCCTCTTCGTAGAGTCCCGCCTTCATCGTGGCGTCGGCCAGATGCAAACAGGCCCGATCCGACAATTCCGTTTCCGGGTACAACTCCACGAGCTGCTTGAGATCTGTGTGCGCCCCCACGTAGTCGCGCAGGCGGACCTTGAGCGTGCCCGACTGCAGCAGAGCGTAGGGCGCCAACGCGTGCTTGGGGAACCGATTGGCGAGGAGCTTGTATTCCGCGGTCGCCTGGTCGAACTGTCCCCGGGCGGCCTGCAGCAGCGCCAGAGCGAGATGGGCGTTGGCGGCGCGCGGGTCATTCTCGGCGGCCAGCAGGAATCTCTGCCACAACGTGATCGCCTCCTCCGCCAGCAGGCTCGTGTGGTCGGCCAGGGAAGAATACGAGGTCGGGTCCAGCAGCCGGATGCCGCCCTTGTCCTGGGGCTGGGCGAGGAGGCCGACGCTTCCGGCCGCCGTGGTGACGACCTGCGGCGTCGTGGCCGAAGTGAGGTACAGGTGCACGGGTCTGGCCCGCACATTTTCCTCCGTGGCCGCCGCCTGGGCGTGGTCGGTCCAGTGGATGTTCACGCCGGCGTTCGCGGCGAAGCGCGCCAGCAGTTCCTCGAGCGGGGCGCCATTGCAGATCACCGACCAGTGCGGCACCGCGGCCTTGTCGTCCGTCGGGCGAATCTGCGGGCTCAACACGGTGGCCTCGAGCTGGTCCGCGCCGGACGACAGGAAGACGCGCAACTGCGGCTCATCCATCTCCACGAACGGATCGATATCCGGGTACTCGCTCCACAGCTCGCGGGGCAGATTGGCGTCGGCGTCACACAACGAAAGCAGGTTGCGCGTCATGGCCTCGGCCGTCAGGAACGCGCATTGCCGTTGGACGGCCGACGTCCACTTCTTGTCGTGGTTGGCCACCTCGATCAGGGCGACCGTCTGATAGGCTTTGGCCGTCGCTTCGAGGTAGCGCTGGCGGCTCAGGAGCGTCGTGCTCTGATGGTAGCGCGCCAACGCCCGGAGAATCGGGAGCCGGCTCAGCGACACGGTCCTCAACATGGCATCCGCCTGCGCGACGTTGCCGCTGTTCTTGCCGCACAAGGCCATGCGCAGAAGCAGAAAATCCCGCAGCGGCTGGTTGTCCTCCGTCGCCTGCAGCCGCCGGTAGAGCTTGTCGTACATGACCAGGGCGTGCTCGAAGTCGCGGCGCAGGTAGAGCTTATCGGCTAACTGCAGCGAAAGGGGCTCCGGACCGGGCAGGGTCTCCAGGCGGAAAGAGTCGCGCGGGGAGTCGGCCAAGCCCTGGCCCTCGGTTTCTATCGATGCGGATGGTGGTGCGAGGGGAGCCGGCCTCCGCGCCGTACGCCCTGTCCGCGCCGGCGGGGGCGACGTATAGTCTTCGCCCAGGGGCTGCATGGAAGCCGCTTGGTCGGGGACCAGAGGGGCAGGTCTTCGGGCAAGCTGAACATACAGTACGGCGACGGCATTGATGATGATGCCTGCCACCAGAATCTTTTGGACGCGTGACAGGCGGCCCACGTCCCACATGTGAAGCATGGCATGGGGAAGCCTGCTCATGCGTGACAACGGCCACTCTCCCTGGGGGACGGCTCGCGCCCAGGGACGCGCATCCGCAGGGCTTGCCTCAGACCCAAATTCTGCCGGGGGCGAGAAATCATCGCTCTGTCCCGGCTCCCGATCGAAGGGAGTCTCGAAGACTTCGCCATCCGCAGGTGCCGGCGCAGCTTCCCAATCGGGACCATCCCCATTCGGGGCCCCCGCGGCGGGCTGCGTCTCTTCGTCGCGACCCGGTTGTTGTTTCTCATCAGCCATGCGGCAGTACGTACCCTTTCGAGGTGAGTCCGTGTACGCGGCCCACCTCCTGTTCCATGAGCGCGGCCCAAAACCATCGGTTCTTGGAGCAAGCGCCGTGCCAGGGGAGTAGATGCTTGATGAGGGATAATCGATAGTGGATTATTGGAGAAGGAGGCGGACTCTATTGCCAATCATCAATCATCAACTATCAATCATCAATTCCAGAGGGTGTCAGGATTCTATACGGCCCGCCCGATTTTCTGACAACGGCGGAGGGCAGGTGCGCGTGCAACAACTTGCGGTGTTGAGGCATCGGAGAAGTGGGGGGGCCGGGGGGCGACGTCAAGGCCACGGCTCGGGGCGACGGTCAACAGGCGGCGCCCGTCACGACCTCCTCGGGCTGCGGCGTGTCCTCCACGGGGAGCCCCT
>Ga0315289_10001077_pt1 | contig 42639 bp, 62 predicted proteins | sample YL17G11_40_MG_FD_203452 | JGI IMG/M metagenome (GOLD analysis project Ga0315289, IMG submission 203452) | Sediment microbial communities from Yellowstone Lake, YNP, Wyoming, USA - YL17G11_40 | ecosystem: Environmental > Aquatic > Freshwater > Lake > Sediment | place: USA: Wyoming | collected... | reverse complement strand
GGAGCCGGGGGAGTTACAGCGCCGCCAGTGCAAGCGGTGCGGGGAAGTCGCGGTCAAGCCTGTGAACTGGGTTGATGAGTCGCTCGCGATCGCGGGCGAGAAAAAGGAGGAGACGATGGCGAAGGAATCATTCGACTGCGACCTGTGCGACCGGAAGGGTTTCAAGCACGACCAGGGGCTCAAGCACCACAAGGCGAGCAAGCACGGGCTGAAGAAGGGGTGCGCGCCCATGCGGATCGAGGGAGTCGCCAAGGTCCCACTGCCCTCCGTCCCCTCGTCCGTCCGCGAGGAGATGCTCGGGCTCCTCAAGCAGCGCAAGGAACAGGCCATCGCCGCGGTCGTCGAGATCGACAAGCTGATCGAGACGCTGGAGGGATAGGACGATGGACAGGAAATCCTTCGACCGCACCATGCCCCGGGGCTGGCGCGACGTGCCCACCTACTGCCAGGCGCAAACCCTGGAGAGCATGGGCAACGTGGGCCACGATCTTTTCGCCGTGCAGTCGTGGTATCTCCCCAGCGTCCTCAAGGCCATCCTCGTTCGCGGATGGGCCATCAGCCGGAAGCTGAAGGTCTATCGCACGAACAGCGGGATGGTCGCGCTCGCGAGATACCGGAAGCAACACGGGAGCGCGATGTTATGAAAACCAAGCGCCCCCTCTCCGTAGTCCAGCCCATCGCGGACGAGCTGCTCGCCCTCCTCGCCCCGTCCTGCCAGCGGATCGCCATCGGCGGGAGCGTGCGGAGGAAGTGCGCGGAGTGTGGTGATGTGGAGCTGATCTGCATCCCCCGCATCGAGTTCGTCAAGGTCCAGCCCGAGGCCCCGAATCTCTTCGATGACCCGCAGGAGGAGCGCGAGGTCAACCTCCTCTGGGCCCAGTTCGACGGCCTGGCCGCGAAGATAGGCCCCGCGTTCGAGAAGATCCGATGGGGCGATAAGTACCGCGCCTTCCGCTGGCCGCTCATGGGCCACGAGTCGATCCAGGTGGACGTGTTCACGAGCACGGCGGACAACTTCGGCGCGATCCTCCTCATTCGGACCGGAAGCGCGAAGTTTTCCCAGCACGTCGTAACCCAACTCAAGCGGAGAGGCACGCCCTCGCAGGGAGGATTCGTCCGCGGCTCCAAGGGCACGCCTATCTCGACCCCAACCGAGGAGGAAGTCTTTCGCCTCGCGGGGATGAATTACTACGCGCCGGAGGAAAGGGGATGGGGGAGTTAGACGCGGATGGATAGAAAGAAGACGAGGGATATATGACAGACACGGAACTGATTGCGCTGGCCGCATTGGTAAACGCCTATGCCGCCGAAACCAACGCCGCCAACGATGCTCGTAAGTCGAGGGGCGAGGCTATTGCGTACAGTGGTTTCGCTGGCCCCGAAGAAATGCGTCTGCTGGACGCCGAATTGCGGCGGAGAAAGATTCTTGGGTCCTAGTAGGTTAATAAGGTGAGGTATGAATTGCAAACACAAATGGGTCCGAGACAGGAAATGCGCAGCCTGCAAACATCGCCATTTCTATTGCCAGAAGTGCGGGAAGCTCAAGGCAAAACAGGTCGTGTGGTTAACGGGCGTTTATCGTTGTTGATCAACAAGGAGAAGGATATGAGTAGAGAGTTGATCCACCACTGTGACAAGTGCCACCGGGTAATCGAGGGTCCGGTCATGACCCTCAACTTGGACGGACTCCCCACGGCCACCCTTCCCTGCGCGAAAGACACCGAACACAAGCTGTTCGACTTATGCTCCGATTGTTGGATGCGACTCTTGTCGTTTCTAACAGTGACGCCATAGATTACAAATAAGACCCTCCCCCGGCAAGGCCGTAGTGGGGAGGGCTTGGTTGGACATGAAGAGTATACCACGGGGATGGCCCCGAAGCAAGGATGGAGGACAGAAATGAAGTTCGAAAAGCCCAACAGAGAGAAGGTGTGGGAATTTACCGGGCTATTCGATAGGGACGGTAAGCCTATTCGAGAAGGCGATATTTTGCTGGAAACATACAACCACGCTTACGGTACGGTCGCTTCCGTTGTCTACTGGAATCCCGAGAACGGGGCGTGGTGTTCTCGTGGGGACTTCGCTGACGGGGGTGGTCATAGTTCCATACACGGAGCCCATTTCCGTAACTGCCTCAAGATAGGAACCATAGACGATGATCCCGGACTGTTCGTCCCAGCGAAGAAGATAATGGCCTAATTGTTAGGAAAGGCGAGATATGTTGACGGACTACTGGCCTTACTCGGTTCTGTACGATCCGGGGACGGCCTGTGATCGGGAGGCGTATGCCAGGCTGGGATGCTTTCCGCTCTATAATTGGATCACCTGAGCTATGTGAGGTGACAAGTGGATCAGACTAAGGAACAGGTTTACGACGCCAAAATCTTCCCTCTGATGGCGCAAATCATTGAGATTTGCAAGCGGGCCAAAATTCCAATGGTTGCCAACTTCCAGCTATCTCTTCCTGGCGAGGAAGACCTCCGGTGTACCACCGCGCTGATCGAAAAGGAGTACGGTCCCAGCAAGGATCAGGAACTTGCTACCGACCTCTTTTTTAATGGGTATATGGCGCTTATTACCGTAAAGAAATAACCCATTATAGATATACGAGGACAGGATGCAAAACTTGGCTGGTTGCGACCCGGAGGAAGGGACCAAGATCGCCCGCGAGGAACTTGAGGCTGCGGGAATCAACATCGAGTGCTTCCCGATAGGGTTCCTCCCCCAAGGAGAAGTCATGATTCGCGTCTTCGGCTCTCTACACCATTGGAGATTCGAGCGGGCATGGTATTACTGGATCGCCAATGGCCCCGGCCTATCCCTAGAATACGCGATGCCACTCCATGAACTTCACGGGAAGGAAGTCCGCGTGGACGGACATTGTGGATGTCCCTCCCCGATTGAATGGTTCAAGGGGAGTCCAGTTTGCCACTACCACGTTGATAGTCAGGTCGGGCTCAAGGCCCTTGCGGATGCCATCAAGAGATCGGTCATGGAAGCGCGGGTGAAGTTCGGGCTCCCGTCATCCGAGCTTGAAGAGGGTCGTCGGCTTTGAGGACTAGTCGCCTTTGGGTGGTGATGCGATGAAAGCAAAAGAACGGGACCTGTGGAAGAGAGCGCTCATAAGGGCCTCCGATTCGGCCCTTCTCCGGCACGACCCGGAGACGTTCAGATTCATGGAGATGTGGTTTAGCTCTTTATGAGGGCAACGCGCATGACGTGTTGGAGTTGCGGTAGGAAGTGGAAGACCCAGCGTGGGGTTGACGAATCCTACTGCTACGGGTGCGGACACCATGTCTGCCTTACCTGTGCGAGGCGGTACGGTCACTGTTATTGCCACGGAGATCATGGTCGAAAGGGTCGCAAATCAGGCGTGAGGTGAGATATGAACAATCCGTCCCCGGTCCCGGCGGCGGAGTCAGGTAGGGAGCCTGTTGCTCCCGGAGGCATGGATTCGCCGGGGCTGGGGATCTAATTCTTTTTCGAGGAGGAGATATGCCCGGTGAAGGCGAGTGGCCCGAAGGAGCGGTACTTCGCATCGGCGAACTGGAGGGGGAGCTGGACGCCGCCAGCAGGGAGAACTCCGAGAAGGACGACCAGATCGAGCAGCTCCGGCAGCGCATCAAGGAGCTGGAGGGCCTGATCCACGAGGCGAAGCAGAAGTTCGACGAGATCGCGGACGGCGCACGGGAAATGCTCAGAGCACTTTAGAGGAGATTGGAGGAGACGATGACAGAAACGTTCGGCGCGATCGTGAAGAAGGCGCGGCTCGCCAAGGGGCGGACGCTCGACCAGGTGGCCCACGCCATCGATGGACACAAGGGCCACGTCTCGGGATTCGAGAACGGGAAGATCCGGGCGCCGTCCCCGAAGAAGATCCGCCGCCTCTGCAAGTATCTCGGCCTCGACTACCAGACGATGTTAGCCCTCGCCTGGTGGGAAAAGCGGCCGAAGGACCTCGGTATCCTCCCGGCCTGGAAGCTCCTCGAGCGCCTCAAGAACGAGAGCGAGCTGCTCAAGGCCGAGGAGGAGGTGAAGGCGGCGACTCCCCAGATCAAGGACAAGATCGACGGGGCGGCGGTGCTCGATGCGGTGAAGGGGGGATAGGCCATGATCGGCCCCGAAGAGGAAGAACTCTTCCCCGAGGAGGAGGAGTACGAGGATCGCGAGGGCGCCGAGGAATGGGAGCCCGAGGAGGACGACGGCTCCCTCGATCGGGCCGAGGATTGCGAGGTTCCGCTCTACTGTTACGAAGGGGATGATCTCATGGAAAAGTATTCGTGCTTCTACTGCGGCGCCGGCGACCAGACGGTGCCGGGGAAATGCTCCAACTGCGATCGCTGGCTCTCGGGTCCCGTGGACGAGATGACCGTGAAGCAACTCCGCGAACTCGTGAACAAACAGGGGTTGATGCTCCAGGTCACGGTGACGGCGGAGGGCGACCCCCGTTTCAGCCTCGCGAGCTAGAGGAGGGATAGGCCATGGACAAGAGAGCCGCGAAGATACACCGCCACAAGCTCCGGCGCCTCGCCCGCCGCCGGAGGCTCTACTGGCTCAAGCGGAACGGGTGCGACGAGAGAGACGGTGGGAAATGCCCGAAGGGGAGGTTCACGATCGCCTCGAGATAGGAACGGGATCATGGTCGAGGTCGAGATGGAATTACTGGGGCTCCTGGGGCTGCTCATGGCGATCGAGCCCTGTTTCACCATCCTCTCCCAGATCCGGCTGCGGCCCCCCGAGATCCGCGCGGCGAGAATCAGGCCTTTTTATTTCCCTAATCAGTTTCCTATGTCGACCAACCCCTCGAGGGCCAGCCCTCCCCCGCCGCGAGCCGGACGAACGGAAGACGACCGGCCCCCTTTTTCGTGTGATCGGAAAACCATTACGGAGAGACGGACATGACCGAAGCCAAGGATGTGAAGGAACCCAAGCCGAAGCAGGCGAAGTTACCCGGGTTCGTTCCCCAGCGGATCGCCGCGATCAACACCTGCGCCGACACGGTCAAAGAATTCGAGACCCAGCGCCTCGAGGCCCAGGAGCAGGAGATCAAGGAGCGCGCGAGGCTCAAGGGCTTGATGAAGGAGCACAAGCTCCAGCACTACGCGCTCGAGGATGATATGGAGGTCGTCCTGGAGGCCAGCGAGGAGAAGGCCTTCGTCCGCCGCGCGAAGAAGAGCGCCGCCGCCTCCAAGCCCAAGAAGGAAAAGAGCGAGAAGGAAAATGCCGAATAGCACGCGGCGACTCATCGTCGCCCTCGACCCCGGGACGGAGTGGCTCGGCTACTGCGTCCTCCGTCCCGGGGCCCGGACGGCCGAGAAGATCGGGGCCGTCCACCTGAAGGGCCGTCTCTTCTTCCGCATCGGATGGCTCTACGATGAGGTCGAGAAACTCCTGGCGGCGTACTCCCGCGAGCCCATCGATTGCGTGGTCGAAAAGGCGATCGTATGGGGCGGCAACCTCGCCACGATCGCACTCGCCGAAGCCCGCGGCGCGATCCTGGCCGCGATCGTGCGCGCGAAGGGCAAGGCCAGGCCTCGGATCTACGAGTACCACGCGTCGAGCGTGAAGAAGGGCGTGGCCGGACGCGGGAACGCCAGCAAGCAGGAGCTGGCCGTCATGGTCCGCCGTCTGCTCTCGATCGACGACTCGACGGACCTCCAACTCGACGCCACGGACGCCGGCGGGTTGGCCCTGCTTCACGCCTTTCGCGGGCCCGCATGGGGTTCCGAAAAGGCAGATCAAGTCACCACGGAGACGCAAGAGGGATAGAGGAATGGCAACAGAAGGAGGAGGGGCTTACATCAAGCTGTACCGCTCCCTCCGGGATCACTGGATGTGGAAGATGAAGCCGTTCTCTCCCGGTCAGGCCTGGGTCGACCTCTTGATGAGGGCCAACTGGCGGGAGGGCTCGATCCCCCATCCATCCAAGATCGGTCCCACGAAACTACAGCCCGGCGAGTTGATCTGCTCCAAGCGTGCCCTGGCCGTGACCTGGGGGTGGGACAGAAAAAGGGTCGATCGCTTCATAAACGCCGCCACCAATGACGCCATGATCGTCGCCACCAATGACGCCACCCACACGCGCATTAAGATACTGAATTGGAACAAGTTACAGAAAACATACCTTCTGGGCGGGGCCACCCAGGGGCCACCCATGCCCGGAGGGTGCCCCAACGAAAGGGCTGTTTTTAACAAAAACGCCCCCACCGACGCCCCCACAAACGCCGCCACCCACCAGGGACGTAACATGCTTAGCAGTGGTGGGTTACATGAAACGCGACCTCTCGGCGGGGCCACTAACGGGGCCACTGACGGGGCCAAGGTAGGGGCCAAGGTAGGGGCCACCCTGGGGCCACCCTCGCCCCCCATCCAAGAAGGTAAAGAAGGGGAAGAAGGTAAGAAGGACAAGAATACCCTACCTCTTGCATCCCCCACGCCTTCCGACCCCATCCTGTTTGAGCAGGCCGACAAGAGGGTTGAGGGGGGAGCTTCGGCTTCGCCGGCGGGGACCCCGGAGCAAGGACCGGAGGCCGAGGTCGAGCGCCAGCTCCTCCAGCTCGCTCAACGCCAGAAGATCATCGGACGCCAGGATACCCTCCGGAGTTACCTTCGCGGGTGGATCGCCACGGCCGGAGCCGCACGAGTTCAAGCTGTCCTCTCAAGTCCTACGGTCGTTGGACGAGCGATCCTCGAGATCCACAAGCAGCACTTCGACGGGACGTTCAAGGTCTCCACTTCCGATAGTCTCCGAGCCCGTGCGCGGCCGGACTGTCCGAGATGCCGAGGGACAGGAGTTGATCGAAGCCAGTATTCGCCCGGGTCCGGGAAGTTTTCGAGCTGCGATTGTGTGAAGCTGGGAGTGAAGCTATGAATCGTCGCCGCCGGCGGAAGCCCTCGGGGGATAGCCCGGTCCGCGATCCGGATCCCCGCTGCCGGCGCTGCCTGGGGACGGGCTGGGTGCGGATCGAGGAGCTGGTGCCCGTGACGCGGGAGACGCCGGAGGGGATGGCGAAATACGCGCCCGGGATGACCAGGTGCTCGTGCATGACGCCAAAGCCAGAGATCAGGGAGACCGAGGACATAGACCGCGCCCGAAAGGCCGCGGGAGAGAGGAGCGAGTAGGATGGCTGCAGAACCCATCAAGCCGCTGCGGATGGTCCGCTGCGACGTCTGCTACGGGAAGTCCTTCATCGGCGGGATCTATCCGCGTAACGGCATGACCCGTCAGGAGCTGATCGAGCGCGTGCGATCGAGAGGGCACGTCAACGCGCTCTGCCAGCACTGCGGCAAGGTGGCGACGCTGCGGATGGTGGAGGATATTTCATGAAGCACGGCGAGATGAAGACGTTGCTCCAGGATTGGCAGGCGGCGCTGAATGCCCTGGGGTCCGATGCGTTGGAGCTTGATCGCAAGCGTTGCGCGGTCTTCGCCAAGCTGATGGATCCGGCCGTCGGCCAGCTCCTGCCGAACGGCCTCGTCGCCACTACCCAAGCGGCCTGCGAGGACCTGGTGAAGATAGCGCTCTTCAAGGACGTCGCCGACGCCGCGCGCGAGGCCCTCAGGCACATGGAGCGCCACGGGTCTACGATCGCGGGGAAGAATCTGAGGGAGGCGCTGGAGAAGCTGGACGCGTAGGAAAGGCTGAAGGGAGATTAATCGTGGACATAGACAAGCTCGAGGCGGGACGGGAACTCGACGCCCTCGTAGCGGAGAAGGTGATGGGGATAACGGTTATTCGCTCATGCGGTGAGTACCTGTTCGTCAACCCTCCGATACTCACACCGGAAACGGTGCATAGGTACTCCACCGATATCTCGGCCGCGTGGAAGGTTCTCAGATGCCTTGCCTCCCTGCGGATTGGTGCTGATAGGCACCCGGCCAGGGATGGTCGAACCGGACTATACAAGCCTGTCTTTCGGATCGAAGCCTACGAGCATGACGACGAGTACAGCGTGGTAATCGGGAGGTGCAAGTGCACGGGCATGGATGATGATGTCGTGTGTCGTCAGATGGGCGGAGACTTCGATTCTGTGGTGCCGTTGCTAATCTGTCGCGCCGCATTGAAATGCGTGGGAGTGAACCAATGTTAGAAAAAGAACTGGAAGGCAAGATGCGCCTGTGTTTTAACCGGCTCGGAGATAAAGCGCGGGCCTCACTGTTTTTCGCCGTTGGGCCAGAAGGACCCGAACTCTGCAAGAATGCGAGGTGCGGACAGCCTGCGATAGTGGAGGTCTGGGGTGCGCGATGGGACATAAAAGAGCTGAAGTGGAAACGTCGCAAGCTCGGTATTAAGTGCGTGCTGTGTGGGATTTATCAGGCCGAAGAGGCGGAGGGAGTGAAATGATAATCGTTCGGACCTGGGGTTTCATCGATCGGGAGATCGGGGGCTCCATCTGGGTTGCCAGGGATGGCCAGGGCCTCTTCATCGACCAGAACGAGTGGATTTATTGCTACGCGGATCATGAGGCGGCGAGGGTGATCCTGTGATCCACTCGAACCGTATCATCGGCTGGAAAGCCATCGCCCGCGAACTCGGCGCGAGTGAATCCAGCATCAAGTCCATGTTCCGCCGCGCCGGGGTGCGCCTGCCGAAGATAGGGCGCCGAGGCCGCACGAGCGCCGTCTACCTGGATCGCAGCCAACTTCTTCGCGCCGTGCTCAAGAACGGCCTACGGGCCTTAAAACGCCGTTTGAAGGCCGTGTAGCAGAGATACGATCCGCTACTCGAGTCGTCACGCCTCGACGTCACGTTGACGCCCCCGTCTCCACGAGGGATAGTTCCTTCGTTAGCGCGCAGTATCTCGCGGAGGCCGCATGAAGTAGCTCGGGGAGAGGACGTGCATGGATCAATCCATTCCCGCGAATCCAGCGGGAGCGCCTCTTCCCCCATCGGCCCTCGCTCCAGCCCACACGGAGAAGCACAAAGAAGCCCCAGAGTTCACGTCTCACAAGTTCCGGCCTGGGCAGAGCGGGAATCCAGCGGGCAGGAAACCCGGCCGGATAATTCTGCTCAATCAGCAGATCCGGAATGCCTTGCTGAAACTCAAGTGCGGCAATAAGTCGGCCGCCGCGCAACTATGGCTCACGGCCCTTGAGTGTTCCAAAAAAGGCGATCACGCGCTCACGATCGAACTCCTGAAACGCGTGAGCATCCTAGCCTCCCCCGAGGTCGCCGGTGTGACGAACATCCAAATCAACCAGGGCGTGCCGGTAGGAGGGGTCTCCGGGACGCCTGTCCTCTTCAACCCGACGGCCGAGCAGCTCGTGAGCGTCATCGACCTTGCGACGCGCCTGCGCCTGGCCGACCAGATCGTCCATCCTAGGGAGACCGAACTCCTCGAGGTCCAGGCGGAAGTCGTCCCCGCCGGCGGTGGAAACGGGAATGGCAACGGGAACGGCAACGGCGGCGGAGACCACGAGGGGGGCGCGTGAGATGCTGACCCCCGAGATATCCAGTCCCCTTGATCTGGCCTGGCGGATCTATCGCGCCTTCACGCCCAAGTGGTCGAAGTACATCAAGGGGACGCCGCACCCGAAGCAGCACCTCTTCCTCTGCCTCGACGATGTCGAAGAGCTTTTCTTCGGCGGCGCCGCGGGCCCCGGGAAAAGCTGGGCGCTCCTCGCAGCTTCTCTCCAGTACGCGGACCAGCCAGACTACAACGGCCTGCTCGTCCGCCGCAACTATCCCGACCTGGCGCAACCTGGCGGTCTGCTCTCCCTTTCGCACGAGTGGCTCGACGGGAGCGATGCGCACTGGGACGGCACGAACAAGCGCTGGGACTTCCCCGTCGGAGGGTCCTTGAGCTTCGGCCACATGGACAACCCGGCGGACCTCAAACGCTACAAGGGCGGCGAGTATCAGTTCATCGGGATTGACGAGCTCACCGACTTCCAGGAACGGGAGGCGATGTTCTTCCACTCCCGCCTCCGCCGGCGCGTCGGCTCGAAGATCCCCCTTCGCTGGCGCGGGGGCTCGAACCCGGGCGGCCCCGGCCATGAATGGGTCAAAGTCCGCTACGTGGACGCCGAGCCTTCGGCCGACCGCGCGTTCATCCCCGCGACGATCTACGACAACCCCTACGTGGACATCCAGGCCTATCTCAAGGGCCTCGCAAAACTCGACCCCGTGACGCGCGCGCGGCTCATCAAGGGCGACTGGGACGTCCGCGATCGCGGTGGGATATTCGACCGTTCGTGGTTCACGAAGTTCCTGGACTTCCCGCCCGTCGAGGTCATCGCGCGTTACCGCGCGTGGGACCTGGCGGCGACGGACACTCCGACCTCGAAAGAGACCGCGGGGGTTCTCATGAGTCGGACCCTGACGGGGCAGTTTGTCGTCGAGCACGCCATCCACGGGAAGTGGACCCCGGGACCGCGCGACGGCGTAATCCTTCAGGCCGCGATGCTGGACGGGGAGTCAACGCGGGTCCTCATCGAGGAGGAGCCGGGGTCTGGCGGGATCACCCAGAATAGCGCGCTCATCCGGATGCTTGCGGGATACCGCGCCGAGAGCGTGAAGGTCACGGGCGACAAGTTCGTGCGTGCGGGGGCGCTGGCTTCCCAGGCCGAGGCGGGAAACGTGACGCTCGTCCGAGGACGCTGGAACCATGACTTCCTCGAGCAGCTCCACGTCGCGTCTCCCGAGGGCGACATGCTCATCGACATGATGGACGCGGCCAGCCTCGCCTTCAACCGCCTCCTCCTGACCCCGCTCTCGAGTTCGGCCATCGAGACGCCGGATCCGAAGAAGTCCGAGGGCGAGGACCGCGGCGACGACGAGGATCTCGACGAGCGGGGCGAGCAGGGGAAAAGAAAATTCGACTTCACCGACTCCCGAGGATGGGAAGGGGCCGGCGAATGGTGATTTGCTCTACGAGGTGACCGATGTCCATGCCCCTCCAGGTCCGGCACAAGACGCACAAGCAGCTCTACGGGAACGCCCTCGGCGCCGTCCTCGAGTCGGGAAACCTCTTCGACCAGTCCATCGCGCTCGCACGGGATCCCGCGGCGTATGAGAAATTCGACCTCGACGCGACGATCATGCACCTGAAGCAGGTCCGCAAGCACATGGTCGCCGGCTCGAGGTGGGAACTCAAGCCGGCATCGACGAAGCCCGCGGACAAGACGGCCTCTGCATTCCTGGAGCAGATGATCCGGGTCGGGACGAAGCGATTGGCCGTCGCGCTTTTCAATCTCTCCGAAGCCGTCTTCCGCGGATCCGCCTACGGGAGGATCGTCGGCGAGAAGAAATGGGTCACCTGCCCAGATGGTATCCCCCGCCAGTGCTGGGTCCCTACCCTGATCGAGGACGTCGACCGCCGGCGGTTCGACAAGACCGTCGAACGCGTGGACCTCGGGACGCCGAACGAGCGCTACGTCGCGACGTGGAAGATGTTCTCCCCGATCACCCGGGGCTGGGAGAAATGGGAGCACCCCGAGTGGTACGTCAAGCACATCTACTCCGACGCGGAGGCTTCGCTGGGATACGGTCAGGGCCTCTACGACTCCATGTTCTTCCTCTGGCGCGCTCGGGAGGTCCTGCTCAAGATGGGCCTCCAGGGCGCCGAGCGGTGGGCCCAGGGATTCATGGTCGCGAGCGTCGACAACGCGCGGAGCGCCTCGACGGGCAAGACGAACGCCGCGATCGTCAACAGCTTCATCACCGAGCTTGAGAAGCAGAGGAGCCAGCACTTCTTCGTCAAAGACAAACTCGATCTCCTCGACGTTCTCCCTGGTCCCGGCCAGGGCCACGAGATCGTCATGAAGATGCTGGAGTATGTCGATATGCAGCTCCGGCTCCTCGCGCTCGGGTCGAACCTGCCGACGAAGGCGGAGGGCGGCGGCTCCTACAACCTCGCGGAGATCCAGCAGGGGACGACGGATGCTATCGTCAAGTACGACCGGAAGATCCTCGGCGAGTCGCTGACCCGGGACTTCCTCGGCCTCACCTGGGATCTTAACCGGCCAGCGCTCTTCTCCATGGGCCTCGCGGCCGCGGAACTCCCGGGCTTCACGGTCCTCGACGACAAGGTCATCAACCCGATGTACAACGCCCAGGTTTCGGCGATCTTGCTTGGGGCGGGCTTCAAGATCAAGGCAGACGAGGCCTACGAGCTGGTCCAGCGCACGCAGCCCGGGCCGGGAGATGAATACCTCGAGAAGAAGGACTTCAATCCGACGCCGACTGCCCCAGGATCCGGGAATATGGCCCTTTTGTGATTCAGGGAGACACGACGATGGCGACGACAACGAAGCGATTCCAGGTAACGGAGAAGGCCACGGGCCGGAAGCTCGAAGCGGTCCAGTACCGCCTCGACCGCCTCGACCGCGTGAAGATGACGACGCCCTCGAAGCACGGCTGGAAGGAAGTCGAGCGCGTCGTCGAGGAGAAAACCCTGGACCCGAAAGCCGTCCTGAAAGTTCCGGATCCGAGCGGCGTTCTCCCCAACAAGATCGCGCTCCTGAAGTTCAAGGACCAGTCTCCGGACTACGATCCGGCCCGCGGGGATCACCACGGCGGCCAGGTCTCGCTCTCGAACGGCGACTGGCTCGTCCTCGACGATCCGGCCTACGGACTCCACGACGACAAGATGCGTGAACGGTTTCTGATTCATGAGGAGGTGGACGGTGGGATCGCAAAGCCCGACAAGCTGTAGCGCGGTGAAGGTGGAGGTGGCGGTCCAGGCGGAAGTCCCCTGGAAGTGGTTCCTCGGCATGGCCCCCGGGATCGGCTGGGACATGGCCTTCCAGGCGCGCGCTCTCAGGGCGGAAGACCTGCCCGAGAAGATCGTCATGCGCCGGCCGTCCAAGCTCGAGGTGGGACGGCTGCGGGAAGACGAGGAGGTCAAGCTCCACTGCATGAAGTACACTCCGGCCGCCTTCGGCGCCTTCGGCCCGCAGGAGGAGTTCGTCATCGACCGGAAGCTCTTCGTCTGGCTCGGCGAGGCGGGCAAGGAAGGCGCCGTCGACTTCGACGAGGAGTGGATGAACCCGAAGTCGTCGTCGGCCGTGCTCATCGCGAACGCCAACGACGCCGTGAAGGAGCAGGACCGGGCCAAGGGAAAGGCCGTCGTGGAGCAGCTCCTGCGGAATCCCCGCAACCTGGCGCTCGTGAAGAAATAATCCCGGGAGGGTTCGTGCTTTATTGCTTCGGTTCCTGCCCGTACTGGGATCGCCCGGACCGCGGGTTCGTAGTCTACGCCGATCTCATCTACGCGGCCGGAGACGACTTCTTCGCGAGGGTAGTCCTTTGATCTTGACCGCACAAGACGAACTGGAGCGGATGCTCGCTCGGTCCACGTCCGAGTTCGTTCGCCGCGTCCAGGCCATCGCTTTCGAGCAGGCCAAGCCGATCCCGTCCAACGAGAAACTCGAGGATGCGATCGAGAGCTTGGGCCGGCTCATCGGGGGAACCCGGGCGGTGGCCTGGATGCTCGGCCGGCGGAGGGTCCTCCTCGAGTCCGACCGGATGAAGCGCGTGACGGGAAAAGACTGGCGCGATCATCAGGGCGCGGCCCTCGTGGCGATGGCCTACGTGGCCGACCAGACGCTCATCCCCCGCGTCGATCCAGACGAGGCGATCGCGGACATGATCGAGCGGGACCCGCGGCTCGCGAAGGGCTACAAGGCGGTCCAGGATCTCCTATCCCGCGAGCGCGCGTTCGCCATGGCGAAGTCCGAGAGCCTTATCATCACCGAGCGCGTCCAGGCCGAGATGGGGCGCTTCCTCAAGGAGGGGGTCCTCCACCCGGCGGCCGAAGACCTTATATCCGCGATCGGCAGCTGGTCGCAGGCCTACGCCTCGACGGTCTTCCGCACGAACATGACCTCGGCGTATGCGAGCGGGCGCTTCCGCGAGGCCATGTCCGACGAGCTAAGGGGATTCATCGTCGGCCTCGAGCGCATGGAGGTCATGGACACCGAGACGCGGGAACGGCCGGGCCACTGGGCGGCCCATGGACTCACGGCCAGTCCGCACGATCCGATCTGGCATCACCTCTCCATCCCCGGGGGCTACAACTGCCGGGCCGCCTATCGCCTCGTCGATCTCTACGAGGCGCGCCGCCGAGGCCTCATGGACGGAAACGAGATGCGCCGCGCTTCGTGGCCGGCGGGGGCCTTCAACGACGACGGTTTCGCCAACAAGGTCATGCACCCGTCCTATGGTCTGATGTGAAGAGGAGAGGGACGATGGCGGGATTTGCTTCAGGTCGCGTGACGACGACGGTCCGAATCGAGAACGATCTCTATCAGGAGGTCCACGAGCGTCTGACGAGTGAGGGCCGCGTCCAGAACGTAGTTATTTCTCTGCTCCTCGCCCGCTGGGTCGCCGGAGATATAACCCTCGATTCTTCGGTTAACGGGTCTGAAACCTCCGATCCTGGCCGAAAGACGAAGTAAAGCCATCTGAAGCCATGTGGCATCAGGTGACATCAGCTCCCGATTCAGGCTTGTAACTTCCCGTTCGTGGCGTATTTTCCCGGTAGATATGCCCGCGAACGTAAGAACGAATCCGGCGCTCCTGGCTTCCGCCGAAATCCTCGTCGGCCAGTGCGGCCTTCACTGGTCCGAGTTCACGCCCGACGAGCAGAGCTGCATCAGCCGCCGCATCTCGAAGTGCGTGAGTGACGGAAAGCCGGAGGATCAAGCCGTCGCGATCGCCATCCGCCAGTGCGCGCCATCGAAGGCCATGTCGGATTCCGCCGCTCAATCCGCCGCCGCCGGAGGTTTCGGTGGAAAGTACCTGTGGTCCCGCAACACGGACGGGACCTACAACGTCTACGACGTGCCGGTCTTCCTCAAGCACACCCGCAAGCTCGGAATGAAGCTCGAGGCAGACGGCGACGGCGTGATGAAGGTGACGGACAACGTCGTCAACGTCGACGAGAAGTGGCTCTCCCGCGCCGTCGAGATCAACCGTACCCGGCGCGAGACCGGGAACTACATCGGGCCGCTGCACGTCCACCACCACCCGCGCGTCCAGGGCGAACCCGACAAGTCGGAGCGCGCGGGACACTTCCTCCTCAAGTACGTCAAGCCCGTCGAGTACGAGGGCGAATCCCTCCCGGGCCTCTACGCCGACTTCATCAAGGTCCCCGCGCACATCTTCGAGGAGATCCGCAAGGGCCTCCTCCCGTACCGTTCCGTCGAAAGCCTCCCCCCGAAGTACGAGGAGATCGACTCGATCGCGCTCCTCGATACGGAGACGCCGTGGTTCCGGCTGCCGCTCCTGACCCTGGGCCAGGAGATCAAGCGCGAGATTTTTTCCGCGTCGGCCGCGGAGCAGGTTCTCCAGGGGTACGCCCGGGCCGGACAGGCCTGGGGTGCCCTCTGTTACTTCGCGGGCGAGCAGTTCGAGGAGAAGAAGCCCAAGAAGGACGGGGAGAAGGACGAGGGCGACGAGGCCAAGGAGAAGGCCGCCGCCGGTAAGAAGGAAGACGCTGAAGCCGGAGACGCGAAAGACGAATCCGGCAAAAACGTAACCGCCGGGGCCGAAGGTCAAGAGGTCCAGGCGGATGAGGAAGAGTCCAAGGAAATCTCCGAATCGGAAGGGAGCGACGTCATGCCGAAGATCCTGGAATGCCTTCAGGCCATCGCGAAGCAGAACGAGATCATCCTCAAGCACTTCGCCGACCAGGCGGCCCCGGGCACCCCGCCCGCGGACGCTCCCGTGATCGAGCCGAAGCCGGCCCTCCAGGCCTCCGCCGCGGCGGCCGAGTCGCTCGCCCTCAAGGCCACGGTCAACAAGCTCCAGAAGGAGCGCGACGTCGAGAAGAAGGTCAAGGTCGCCTTCGCCGGGCTCGCCAGCTACAACCTGGCGCCCGACGAGGAGCCCAAGCTCGTCGCCGTCGCGATGGACTCCGCCGATCCCGACAAGGTGATCGCGCGCTTCGTCGAGACGGTCACGAAGTACGCCCAGAAGATGCCGAGCCAGGACCCGCTCCACGGGGCGGCCGGCGACGCGCCTCCGGAGGTGAAGATCCCCGAGGGCACCCCCGACGAGGTCCGGGCCTACGCGGCCAAGGGGCCCAAGGTTCTCCAGCGCGCCATCGAGGTGTCGGCGCAGTACGACAACTGCCGCGAGATGGGGGCGATCCCCGCGGTCATGACGAGGACGGAATTCCTGGGCTACCGGGTCCGGTAGTCGCGGGCTTTTTAGGAACGATGGTTTTTAGAGCGAGGGACTGACCATGGCTCTTGCAGCGAACGCGAACTACACGGTCCGGGACACCGTCCAGCTGGCCTGCCAGGCCGTGACCACCGCCGAGCTCTACAACGGCGCGTACCTCTACGGCGGCTCCCGCGACCACGCGACCGCCATCAACCGCGGGCGCATCGCGCCCTGGGGCAGCATCGCGGGGCAGATCCCGCTCGGCTTCGCCTCCAAGCGGGCCACGGGCAACACGGCCCTCGTGCCCATCACCGAGGGCGAGGTGGACCTCGGCGGCCGCGTCATGAAGAACATCGCCGTGACGGGCCTCGGCGGGACGATCGCGGACAACTTCCGCGTGGTCTACGCCACGGACGATAACACGTTCACGCTCGTCCGGCCGACCCCGGGGCACCCCGTCGGGATCGTGACCCGCTTCATCTCGGGCACGAACTGCGACGTCTACTTCCTCTCCTTCGGCGAGCTGTGCGTCCTCGGCATGTCCGGCGCGGGCCGGGAGTCCTGGCTCGTGGGCGTCGTGAACGGGCTCTGCTCGTCCGCCGACCACGCGACGGGGATCGTCGCGCCGCATCACGGCCGCATCCTCTCGACCTACGGGATCGTGTTCGAGCCGATCACCGACGTGGACGCCAACGCGACCATCCTCCTCGAGATCGGAGGCGTGAACGTGACCGGCGGCGTGGTCACCTTCGACTTCGCCGACATCCTCGGGGCCAAGAAGGCGGGCACGGCGGTGACCGCCACGGAGGTCTTCCACGAGGGCGACCTGATCGACATCGAGGTCACCCAGGTCGCCGCCGGTACGGCGATCGACGGCTACATGGCTCTCTACGCGGACGTGCTCCTGGAGCCCGGACTGTAATTCGCGGTCCCTGATCGGGACCCGTTGGAGGAACGACCATGGCTCTTAACCCCGTCCAGGCGAACGCGGCCCTCACGGCCGGACTTCAGGCGACCTTCGCCCACACCTACGCCGAGAGCATGAAGCCCTCGGTCGACCGGATGCGCCTCGTCATGGACCTCGACCAGGCCGCGACCGCGCGGGTGACGCCGCTGGGCTACTTCGGGTCCGCGGAATACCCGGAGCACTGGCCCTACGGGGAGGACATCCCCGAGGGGACGAACGAGGCCATCGGCTACACCGTGACGATCCGTCGCTGGGCCAAGCGCATCAAGTGGTTCCGCGACGACGTCACCGACGACCTGACGTACACCCTGAAGCAGCGCGCCACGCAGCTCGGGGAGCACTACGGCACGCTCCACGAGCGGGTCTTCTTCCAGCTCCTCCAGGGCACGGTCGATCCGCGCCTTCTGCCCGCAGTCCCGAACGCTCCGGACGGCGCGGCCTTCTTCGCGACCGTCGCCGGCGGCGTGAACCGCTTCGGCGTGGCCAGCGGGAACCTGCTCACCGGGAACGGCGTGGCCGACGTCGCGAGCATCCTGCGCGACTACTACCTGGCGATGGCGCAGTTCGTCCGGATGCTGGACACGAAGGGCCAGCCGCTCCATCAGCCCGGCGTGGGGGACCGCGGGGTCCTCGTCATCTACGGAGCGGCGAACAAGGAGATCTTCGAGCGCGCCTTCTACGGCTCGATCCAGCAGGGCGTCTGGGCGGGGATCTCGAACCCCGCAAAGGACACCGGGAAGAACTTCACCCTCTGGGAGACGAGCCGCATCACGACGAACGACTGGTTCGTCTTCCTCACCGGCTCGGCGCTCAAGGCGACGGCGGAGTTCACGAAGCTGGCCCTCGAGCAGACCGAAGCCGACTGGTCCAACAGCGACGAGGCCCGGACGCAGGACATCGGGTACATCCAGGCGAAGGCCCGGTACGGCTACTGCATCAACCTCCCGTACCAGGGAATCCAGGTACACCAATAGGCGAGGCAGGCAGCGTAGGCCTCCGAGCGTGTAGGAGGCCGGTTTCCACGGCCGAAAGGCCGTGACCGTTTGACGGTAATTGAGGAGGTGGATGATGCCCGAGCAAGAGACCGTAGTCCCGAAGGCCCAGGCGAACCCTTACGATCTGCTTCCAGTCCCTCCCGACCAGGTCGGCCATCCCTACTGGTTCGGGACTCTCCCGACCTGCCCGCAGTACAACGTCGCCATCGGCGGGATGATGTTCCACCGATACACGGACCCGCCCGTGGGGACCGAGGCCGAGACGGGAGAGACGAAGCGCGCCTACGGGAAAGGCTCCGTCGAGAACCTGACGCTCCGCCAGATCGAGGCGATCAAGGCGAACCTCAAGAACAAGGTCGTCCGCTTCCACGGCAACTCCGGCCGCGGGTCCATCCACAACTCGGACAACGCGAAATTCTTCACGCCACTGTCCGACGATCAGCCGCTCGCCCGGCACGTCTATCTCGTCGCCTTCGACCAGCAGACCGTCGGGTTGAGGTCGCTACCCCAGGGCGGTTATCCGCCGTCCGTGTACGAGATGGCTGGCGGGGCCCCGCTCTCCACTCCGGCCATGAGGCCGCAACCGGACATCGCGCCCGAGGTCGAGGACCTCGATAAGCCGGAGACGATGAGGCACCGGCCGCCCCAACTCAGCGAAAGAAGGAAATAGATGGCTCCAAGCCGGGCAGAGGTGGAGACCCAGTGGAAAAACTCGGTCAAGCTCCTCCATGAAGCCCGGCTCTTCGGGAGCGTCAACGCCCAGAACTGGGTCACGCTCCAGGATACCCTCGACCAGTCGGTAGAATCCGACTACGCCGCGGCCATCCTGTCCTCGGTCGCCCGGTCGAGGTCGTACCTGGCCGCCCTGCTCTCCAACGACAACGCGGCGAACCAGCTGTTGCCCCACCTGCGTTCGTACTGCCGGCACATCGCGAACACCCCGGAGGCCTCCGACGCCCAGTCGATGGCCGACCGGCTCATCCAGTACATGAGGGACAACGCCTTCACGGTCAACGCCCGGGAGTTTACCTTCGGGGCCCCAGCGGCCGGCGGCGGCATAGTCGGGACCGGGGCGATCCTGCGATTGAACGTCGACGACTACGGGTTCTCGATCGAGTCGCAGCACGCCGACGCCAAGACCGCGAAGTGCAAGTTCGACCAGACTTCAGGGACGGCCAAGCACGAGGAAATCTTCGAGTTCCGCGGCCAGTCCCCGGGACAGGACGGACTCCAGCTCTCCGGCTCGGGGAAGATGAAGTACATCGCGTCCCTCTCGGCCCGGCAGTCGTTGCTCTCCAATCCCAGTTTCAGCCAGATCGGCGGGACGTACGCGGCGCCGACCTCGCTCACGGGCTGGACGTCCTCCATCACCGTCGACTCTACGGGGTATACCCTGGACCCGGTGAACTACTACCGGGACTTCAAGGGCGACTCGATCCCCTACGCGCTCAACATCAAGCTCACGGCCTCACTCCATCAGCACTTGAGCCTGCTGTCGACCTCGCTCCGTTCCGACGTGCCGTATATGCTCCAGGTCGCCTGGAACCGCCAGGTCGGAGCGGCCACGGGAACGCTCGTGGCGAGGATGGGGGCCGTCAACAACAACGTGGTCGTCGCCGCCCAGGCGGGATGGCAGCTCCTCCGGGTCCCCGTCGCGTTCGGGTCCAACAACTGGTATCGGGCCTTCAAGGAGAACGATCTCGACATCTCGCTCGAATGGACTCGCACGGGCGGGGAACTCCTCATCGACGACGTCCTGCTCGTCCCCGCGACGAGCTTCGACGGCTCGTGGTACTGGGTGCTTGGCGGCGCGACGCCCTTCTCGTACGACGATTACTTCACGTGGGCCGATACCGAAGTCGGCTCCATCCTCCAGTATTGGTTCTGGCGCGCGTACGGGCGATATTTGCCCGCCGTGACCGGGGCCGCCGAGACCTGGACCGATCCATAGAGGTGCCTGAATGTCGCAGACGAGAAGGCGGGTGGTACGGCTCGTCCCGGGCGTCAACTACGTCGCCGCGGCAAACCTGGCGGGCGGGGATGTCGTCCCGCCGCTTTCCTGCGCCTACCAGATCGAGGTCGCGGTGGACTCGAACGTCACCTTCTACCAGCGATACGTCGCCCAGAACATCGAGATGAACGAGGGGGTCGCCCTCCAGGCGAACAAGTCGTACACCTTCGAGATCCTGGCGGACCCCGCCGACACGACGATCGGCTTCAGGTTCTCCGCCAACTGCGTCATCCAGAAGTTCATCGTCCACGAGATCACGGGGGACGTCTCATGATCGGACCCGCGCAGGGAATCAAGGGCCTCTCCAATCTCCTGGGGATGAACCATCTCCAGGTCAACATCGACTTCGCGGTGGCCGCCTGGAATACCGTCCTGAGCCACGAGGTCTTCACCGTCACGGGGCTCGTTCGGGCCCTCGTGATCTACAGGATCACGGGCGACCTGGCGGGCGGGGCCGGTGCGACGATCCAGTTCGGACGCGAGGGCGACACCGACGCCTACAACGTCGCGAGGGTCGTCACCGAACTCGACGCGGGCGAGGTCGTCAGCCCCATCGCGGCGAATACCCCGGTGGGGGTGATCGCGTTCGAGGACTTCTTCGGAGACGCGGCGAACCTGGCCGACCTGATCCTGGACGGCCTGGACCTCGGCTACGAGATCGCCGTCAACCCCGCCACGGGCGGAGCCATTCAGGCGCACTGCTTCTGGACGCCTATTTCGACGGACGGCCTCGTGGCCGCCGGCGCAGGGGGCGCCCTGTAGAAAATAGGGTCACAGGCAGGAGGAGGTGGACGATGGCGAAAGTCTTGGAGCTCACCGCGGCGCAGGGCAACTACATTTTCCGATTCTCGCACGTCGTGCAGTTCCCCGAGAAGATCGGAGAGAAGGCGACGTTCAACCACCAGCAGCGCGCGACGTTCAACAAGGAGATCGGCGAGGTTTACAAGGCGCTCAAGCGCGAGAGTGAAATCTCCCGCCAGAAGAGCAAGCTCTTCTTCGGCCCGGCCAAGTGGTACGACGCGAAGAACGCCGTCCCCAAGGGCGACGATCCCTCCATGGCCGAAGATGACGGCGAACGGTACAGCCTCAAGGACGAGTTTCGCCATGCCGCGCATCCCGTGACGATCAACTCGAACGCGCGGAACGGGCTCTTCAGGATCTATTACCTGTTGACCCATCCGGACTCGAAGAACGTCCTCGGGCCCGGCGTCCAGGAGGAGCTTGTCTGGCCGGTGGCCGAGAAGGTCCGCTGCGTCAAGGCTCTCGAGACCGCCATCGGGCTCTCCGAGAACCAGACCATCAAGATCGTCTACGACGACGACGACGCGGAGCCGGAGGCCGAGACGCCGAAGGAGGCCTCGAAGCCCACGCTCGCGAAGCCCGAGCCGGTGCCACAGGAAGAGACCGTGGAGGCATAACGTGGCCCTTATCGACCGCGTCCAGGAGCGCTTCTCGGTCCCGTTACTGGTCGGGCTCACGAACGTCGAGACCCCGGGGGCGACGACCGTCAACGCCGTCTACCTCGCGCGGCTCTGCGACGACGCCGAGGCGGAGTTCGCCGACCGCGTGGGCCAGACGTACGACGAGACGATCCGGTCCCACGTGAAGTGCGCGTGCATGATCGTGAAGATGCTCGCCTGCGAGTACGGCGCCGCGGCCGACGAGGCGATGGACACTCTGCGGGAGCGCGTCGAGAAACTCTGCGAATCCGTCGCCCAGGTGAGGGCGCGGGACCGCATCTCGCCGAAGTCGTCCTCCGATCTCACCCCGTCCGAGGAAGTGACCAGCTCCCGGACGGTCGAGCCCAAGTTCGACGACAGCCAGTTCGAGGACCTTATCCCCGATTCGGATTCCGTGACGGAGGACCTCGACTGATGGACCGTGGAGGCGGGGCCGAGATCATCAAGCGCGGGATGTTCCTCCGCCTCGAACGCTCGCTCTCCAGGCCGGAGATCGCCCTCTCCAGGATCGGGGCCCTCGTGACTTCGAGGTCGCAGAAAGCCTTTGACTTGCAGGCCCGGTTCGGGCGACCATGGCCCGATAGATGGACGCCCAACGTCCCCGGAATCCTAAGCGACCTCGACCGGGGCGTGTCCGTAAAGGAGCGCCGCTTCAAGCCCCGCCCGGTGCTCATGGACACGGGCCGTCTCCGCCAGTCGATCCAGTGGCGGATCGAATCGGCGGACACGGTGGCGATCGGGACCAACCTCCCGTACGCGAAGAAGCACCAGTTCGGCCTGGCGGACTCGATTACCGTGACGCAGAGGATGCGGGACGGGCTCGCCAAGTTCCTCCGGTCCAAGAGGGGAAGGCAGTGGAGGGTCGCCCTGGGGTGGATCTTCGGAATGAAGACCATCGACTTCATCATCCGCAAGCGCCCCTTCATCGGGGTGGACGAGCTGGACAAGAAAGACATTCACCGGATCATCAGGGAGGGGATCCCGGGGAGGCGGTAATCGAAGGCTCGGTGTTCGGGATCACAATATGCAAGTTCGAGGATTGCCATGCTGGAAGGCATGATAAGTGCAAGGGCGACGAGGTGCAGGGCGGCGTGATGCTGTTCTGCACCTGCGAGTGTCACGATGATACATGACGTTCGGAAGATTCTGGCGGTCCCCGGAAAACTCTGCACCTCGCCCACCGACTTCACCACGGCCTACCCCCACGGCGGCACAGCCCTCGGAACCATCCGCGACGCCCAGATCATCATCGAGCAGCCCTACCAGTTCATCATCGCCGAGGAGTACGGTAACTCCAGGTACGAGGGGGTCATCACGGGCGAGGGGGTCGTCTTCGGCGCCACGCTCCTCTCGTGGGACAAGGACATGCTCGGCAAGGTCTTCCCGAATACCTCGGTCGGGGCCTCGAGCGGAAAGACCCTGGTAACATCCCCGGGCACCATCCGGCCCGGCGAGCCGATGTCCTCGCGCGCGGTTGCCCTCTGTTTCTCCCCCGACGATCCGGACCGCAACCCCGGCCTCCTCATCCGGAAGGCGATCCCGGCCATCAAGGAGACGGCGGAGCTCGCCTGCCGGATCGACCAGGAATTCGGGATCCCCGTCCTCTGGTACGGCATCCGGGACGCCTCGGACCGCGTCTACAGCGTCGGACTCCTGAGGGATATCGTGCTGCCATGATCTTCCTTCCGAAAAGCGCGAAGCTGGAGATCCCCGAGGCGGGCCTCGAAATCCTCTACCGCCAGATCGAGCGCTTCATCCGCGCCGGGGGGCTCCTCACCCTCGCGGACTACAAACTCCTCGACGACGTGGAGATCGAGGCGTTCGTCCAGGCTCGGCGCGTCATCGACTTCGAGCGGGCCTGCATGCAGCAGAAGATCGCCGAAGGGGCTCCGATGGACGAGCTCCTGCGGATCGTGGACCCGCCGGCCGCCGCCAAGCTCGCGCTCGACGGCGCCCTGAAGGCCATGGCGTCGAAGATGAACACAGCGACTTTCGCCAAGGAGACGAAGCCGTGAACCCCTGGCAGGATACCCAGCAGGTCAAGTACATCCTCCGCGCCTGCATCTGGCCGGAGGCGGGAGGCCAGAAGGTCTTCGGCTCCGTCTACGTCTCCCCGCTGCCGCTCGCGCTCCTCTATCATATCTGCTCGATGCCGTGCTGCATCATCCGCGCGAAGCCCGACAAGTCGGACTCCCAGCTCCCGGACTACTTCGATTTCCCGATGGAGCTGGAATACGCGGTTCAGGTCGCCGGCGATCCACGTATGGAGAATACCGTCCTCGGAGCGAATCGTATCTCGGGTGCCGCGGGGTCGAGCGGGAAGGGAATCCAGGAAGTCGGCGAGGTTCTCTCGAGCGCCGTCGGCAAACTCCTCGAGACGAGCGGGATCAAGATCGTCGGCCGCCAGGATGCCGACGAGGATATCCTCCCCCTTGAGACGACCGGCTATGTCGTCTCGCGCAAGATGCGGCTTCTCCTCCGGTGCGCGAAGGCTCGGTACTATCATCCGCCCCTCCGGACCGTCGCCATCGTCGCCGGGGCGAACGTCACGTTCACCTGGGGGGATCCTCCGGACCGCTTCGACCGTACGGCCTCCTCGCGCATCCGGATCCGCCGGGCCGCGGGGGCCGTCGCGCCGGCGACCGTGACGGACGGGACCCAGGTCGCGGATGTCCTGATCGGAGTCCAGACCTACGTCGACGCCCCGGGGGCCGGCCAGTGGTCGTACTCCCTCTTCGCCGGCTACGACGAGTACGGCCTCGGCGCCATTGGTCGCTGGAGCGAAGGGACCGCGACAGAGGAAGGCATCAAGGCCACGGTGAACGTATGAACGACGCGGGCGCCGGCGACGAGGTGGTCGTCCGAGTCAAGCTCGACGGCTCGGCCGCGAAGCAGGAACTCAAGAGCATCGAGAGCCAGACGAAACAGACGTTCGGGATGGCCTCTAAGCTCTCGACTGCGGCTCTCGGCTACTTCTTCGGCGGCATCGCGAGACAGGCGACGGGCGAAATGCTCGCGTACGGCGATATCATCGGACGCTCGACGCCGATCGGGAGGGTCGCCAGCGAATACTGGGCGCAGAAGGGGGCGACGAGGACGGCCATGGAGCGGACCGCCGACGCCTTCGGCCTCGCGGGCAAGGCGGCAGATGAGCAGCAGATCAAAGGCGTCTTCGGGGCCTTCAAGCAGATCGAGGAACTCCGGGCGTCCTCGCGGGAAAACGTGCTCCGGACAATAGGGTCGGAAATCACGGACGAGGCCGCCAAGTCCGGCTGGAAGGACTTGACGTACGCGATGAACAACCTCGGGGCCGTCATGAAGGAATTCGTCCAACTGATGAAGCTGAGATAGGTATGTCCCGCGAACTCACCGTCACCTACGGCTCGGTCGCCGTGGATTCCGTCGCCGCGGCCATCGGGGCCAACACCGCCTACACGCTTGAGAACACGAACGCGGACGGGACCGCGCCAGACTGGATCCGGGCAGGGATCGAGATTGCGATCTACGACTGCACGAACCCGGTCAACAACGGGACCTTCACGGTCGTCTCGGTCATCGGGCTCGTCCTCACCGTCGCGAACGCCGCCGGCGTCGTCGAGGCCGGCTCTCCGGGCCTCGTGGCCTTCATCGTCGCTGGCGCCTCGAACTTCCACCTTCACGAGAAATCCAAGTCCAACCGGGCCTACAAGACGGCCACGGTCGACTTCGACTTCGTCGTCACGACCACGACGGAGGCGAACTTCGCCGCCCGGGTCCTCGCCGCCGAGCGGGCCTTCCGGGTTCCCCGCCAGCGGGTCCGGATCATCCAGGGAGCGCAGACTCTCCCCGGTTACAACCCGGCCAACGCCGCGGGGGGCAACACGGGCTTCAACGCCGAGCCCTCGATCGAGAAGATGGGGGACGACTTCGACAGCGGCCGCTCCAGGCGCTACCACGTCCGCATCGAGGTCCAGCTCCCGGCGGACCTACCCGGGCAGACCGGACGACAGGACTCGGAGGTAGATCTCTCCTACGACGCCTCGCGGATCAAGACCGTCACGATCTCGGGAACGTACACGGCCCTCGGATCGAACGGGGCCCGGGCCCAGTACGCGGCGGCCTCCGGGACCTACTTCGCAGCCGTCAAGACCGCGCTCGGCGGGACCTACGACACGGTGAGCGAGAGCGTCATCTCCGACGATGCTGACAAGATCGTCCGATTCAAGGTGTCCTTCCTGGAGATCATCTACAGCCAGTCCGGATCGGGACTCGACAACGCCTCGATCGTGAAGGGCGTTTACAACTACCGCCGGCAGCAGGTGGCCCCGGGGGATTCGGACGCCGGCGCGCGACGCCTGGAGACCCTCGAGGTAGACTTCAACTGCTCGGTCGATCGCAACGTCACGACCGACCTGAACTCGCTCTGGAACGACACCGTCAAGCCCTACATCAAGTCGCAGATCACCTCCCTCTTCGGGGCGACGTACATCGCGCTCGTGGACGCTCGGGTGCTGGAGAACAAGGACGGGAACGGCATCCACGGGACTCTGACGATCCAGGCGGCAGCCTCGGACGGCGGGTCGCTCGTGCAGATCACGCGGACGACGGAGGTGTACGCGCGTAGCGGAAAGCTTCTCGTCCCGGTCTGGAACGGGAACCCTTACGCGAGGCACGTTTACGACGGGCCCGCCGACAAGATCCGCACCACGACCGAGACGAAGTGGATGCTCGGGGCCGGCGGGGCGGGGGGCGGCGGAGGGCCGAACAGCGCGGCCGGGTCCGGAGGCGGGGGGGTGCTCCTGGTCGGCATCGGCGCCGGCGGAGCTTCCCATAACGTCGGGGTCATCAACTTCGGCGATTTCCAGGTGAGCCTGTTCGGAACGCTCTCCGGGGCCTCTCAATCGGCCCTCGTCCAGGCGGCGCTCGGGGATCCGGAGAAGGCCGCGCAGGCGGCGGCCGGCGGCGGGGAATCCGGGTGGATCCTCATGTCCGACCGGACCTCGATCACCCCGATGGTCATCGGGTTAGGCGGGGATCAGATCGAGATGCAGATCGTCACCCGAGAAGTCATCGAAGCCTATGTCGAGGGCGCTGGGGGCGGCGGTGTTGGAGAGGCGACCTAGCAGGATATGGCCCAGTGCTACATCAACGGGATGCACGCCGACGCGCATGGCGCGGCCGGATGGAATTTCGTCTGCGGTCCCCATCCCTACGTCCACGAGTACGAGATGGACGCAGCCGAGGCGGCCTCGCTCCTCAAGGGCGGGAAGGCCGCTCTCACCATCACGGATGCAGGGAGAACGCTAAAGGTCGAATACCTCGATGTCATCGGCGAGGGGCCCGCCTCCAACCCGTATCTCCGGACAGTCGTTCTTGCGGATCTTCGCTGGCGCTGGAGCCGCGCCTGGGTCTACGGGGGGTATAACATCCGCCGGAGGACCGGGAGGAAGACCCTCTTGGACCAGGCCGTCGTCGAGCTCGCCCAGACGGCCGACGTCTATCAGTTCGCGAAATACTCCCTGAAGAACTCCGAAAAGTGGAAGCCCGGGGAAGTCCTCGAGGACGTCTTCGGAAAGCTGATGGCCGTCGGGGCTTTCCACTACGAAATTCCGGGGGAGCTTCAGGACGCGCTCGAAGTGAACGACCTCGATATCGACGATCCCGGACCCGAGGCGATAGGGATCGCTCTCCGGCATCTCCCCGGATACGACCTCTTCGTCAACCGGGAGGGCTCCGTCGTCGTCCAGAGCAAGGTCGACCTTTCGGAGGCCGGGGTCCTCGAGTCCGGAGCCGGTTCCGGAGCCGAGATCGTCGGCGGCGGCCACGTCTCCAAGGTGAGCTACAAGTACACCCGGCCGTCCAAGATCATCGTCTACTTCACTCGCGAGCAGGAGGTCCGATTCGACTCAACCGTCGAGGGCTCCGAGTTCGTCCAAGGCGACGAATCGCGGAGCATGGAGAATGTTCTCCAGGTGACGGACCCGACCATCCTCGTCGGCGAGGAGCAGACGAACCTCGGCTCCTGGGTCCCCTTCCAGATGGCGTTTCCCTACTGGAATACGACGAAGGAGATCGCGAGCGCGTTCGACATCGGCTACGACGTCATCGAGGCCGCGTTCTTCGAGGACAACCTCTACAACGTCTACGTCCCCTGGGGCGGAGAGGATGCGCAGCCGATCTGGATTGGACGGATCGCGTCCGTCAAGGCGCATTTCCGGCAGACCTACCAGATCAACCGGCAGTGGATGGACCGCGCGCACAAGGCGACGCCCTTCCGCGCCGGAGTCCTCGACGTCACGAACATGAAGCGCGCGCGCGCCCAGGCCTTCACGGACTACTGCGTGAAGCTCTCGACGCGCCACATCGGGAAGGACCCGGCGCGCCAGTACCTCTACAAGAATGTGACCGGCTACGCGGCGAGCCTTGCCGATGCCTGGGTAAGCCCCGCCATCATCCAGATGCTCGACGATGAGGTGGGGATTTTCCATCTCGACTACCAGGTCGATCCGTTCGGCGTCGGGAAAATCATCTTCCCGTCGAAGATGGACAACATCCCGTCCGCGAACATGGGGGACATCAATACTCGTGGACTCGGGATCCGTTATGGCCGGTTCGCGAACTTCCCGAAGCTCTCCGCTAACCACCGGGTAGCAGTAGTCTTGACCCTCGTCCCCGCGGCACCGAACTCCATCGGGCAATTCATAGCCATCGAGGTCAAGCCCGAGGACGTGAAGGACAAGATCCACGGGATCGCGATCGAACCCGCGAACGGCCCGGCCTGGCATATCCACATCGGCCACGGGACGATCACGGCGCGGACGGCCTGGAAGGACGACTCGGCCGCGACGATCGAACGCTCGTTCGGGATCGGCATCCAGGAACCGAACAGCCCGGAGGCGCGCGCCGCCCTCGATGAGCAGATCGCCAAGGACGTGAAGATCCTCCAGGAGCTGACCATCAATTACGACGACCTCGAGGCCGCGGCGAAGGCAATCGCCGCCCAGGTCTGGGCCAAGCTCGCGGACCGCTACATCGGGTCGCGGACGATCCGCCTTAACCCTGGCGTCGAGCCGAAGGGCGCGATCAGGACCGTCTCCCATCGGGTAGAGCCGGACGGTCGGGTCGTCACCGAGATCAGCCTCCCCGAGGAACTCCAGGAGCGGAATTGGATGGCGATGCTCCCGGAGGCGACCCGCCGATTCATCTTCAGGGAGGTGCAGGCGTGAGCCACCTCCAAACGATCGACAAGGCGGGGCTGAAGCCTTTCCGCCATCACGACCAGGAATACGCCCAGGAACTCCGGATGGTTCCCTGGGGCGGCCAGGTCATCGGCTTCGATGAGTACGGGAACAAGATCCTCGAGGAGGATTCGGTCGGCGACGAGATCAACTGGTTCCTATGGAAACGCTCGTCGAGGCAGACCTCCGGCTGGTCCATGGCCTGGCCGGCGATCGTTGGGGGCGGCGCCGGCGGTGGGGGTGGAGGCGGCCAGGAAGAAAATCACGCCGGCTTCACCTTCGAGGGAGTCGAGACCGACTTCTCGGCCGGGGGCCCGGAGGCCGGGGCTTCGTTCTCCGGAGTCAGGACGGACTTCTCGGGTGGCGGCCCGAGCGGCGGACTCGACACGGACCTCCTGAATCAGACTCTTGCGGACGACCCCGGAGAAACCACGGACGCGGGGGGTCGCCCGAACGTAGCCTCCGGCGGCGGCGAGGGAGATGAAACGGAGCCGGCATCCCAGATGATGCTCCCGATTCGGGGGGCGGACTTCTTGGCCGACGCGCGATTCCGGGCGATGAGCCTACCGCGGCCGAGGCAGGGAGACGAGGATCTGTGGCCGAAATTTCCAGGCGGGACTATCGGGGTCGCCTTGGCCGGCACGTACGAATACAGCCAGGAAAGCCTGTTCCTTCCCACGGACCCGCGCCTCGTCGCCGTCCAGGAAGCCGGTGACTGGAAGTGCGGATCGATGGTCTGCGACCTGGACGGCGACAGCGCGATCGACCCGACGAGGATCGCCAGGCTCCAGTCGATGATGTGGGTCCTGCAGAAACCAAGCGGCGGCAAGAGCGCGCTCGCGTGGAACATCGGGACCTCCGGGCGCGGAGACGTGAAAGGCGGATTTGTCATCGACGCGGCCTCTCCCTCCGGAACCGGAAGAAGGGCCGGTAGGCCGGACACCCCAACGGGAGGGACGCACGCCACACCGACGAGCACCTATTCCGATGCCGACTCCGGGCCCGGGCAGACCACGAGCCAGGACGTCGCCGGCGCCGGCGGGATCGTCGCCAAGGTGAGCATGAACGACGGCGGTTTTCTGGATGTCGGGAGCGCGTCCGACAAGCACAAGATCGGGCAGACGGCGGACGGAAAGCCGATCAACTCGGGCCACATCACGACGAAGGCCCTGTTCCGGAGGAACGACATCGAGGACGGGCCGCTGCGTTTCGAGAGCAAATACGAGGAGGGTCAGGACTACCACAATTACGTGAAGGTCCACCTGGCCTGGAGCGGCGTCGACTGGGCTTTGTATTCGTCGACCCTGCTCTGCACTCACCCCGATCCATACGACCCTCCTCCCCCGCATCGTCCTCCGCCGCCTCCCCCGCCACCGCCACCGCCACCCCCTCCCCCGCCCCCTCCGCCTCCAGGGAGGATTGGCGAACTGACGTTGCCCACCCCTATGCTGATTAGTCAGGGAGTGTACACGCAACCTACTCCTTTGGTTGGAGGCGGAGATAGACCTCCTATACCAACGGTCGATCAGAACCATCCCGGTCTAAATCAATACAGACCCGGAAGTCCGTACGCGCCTGGGGCAGATGGAGGACAGGACGACTTCGACATCAACGACGAGACGCCGATCGAAGAGGAATTTCCGGATGCGGCGGAGAACACAAGGTGGAGAAATCGGAATTTAAGGAATTGGGGAGCCCCGCTTCGCGGTAGGGATGTCGGAAACTTCGGCGGCATTGGGACGGTGGCTCAGAGCGTCTCCACCTCACCGGTACACGCCGTGTCGAGCAACACCAATCCCCTCGTCCTGGCGACGGCGTTCTCGACCATGGAGATATCCGCCCCCGGGATCGTCAGCCGGCCCCAGGGGTTCGCGGTCAGTTCTTTCAACATCGCCAACACTCCGTCTCCGACTCCGACCCAGCGAAGCAAGTACGGCGATACAAGCCCGGTCTGCGCCCAGATGACGGCCTTCGGGGCCCAGGGCGGAGCCACCGGAGCTATCTCGGGCGGTTACGCGGAAACGGTCGGGGCCCAAGGCGAGCCCTGGGTCTACAACCGGATGCCCGGCGAGGCCAGGTACGCAGGCGGAACGGCCAGCGGCGGATGGTGCATCCTTCCGCCGGAGGTGAGTCTCGCCGACTCCGACTACGGGTTCGTTCCTCCGGGGGTGACGACCTCGGCGTCGGTGTTCGGCGTGGGGCCGGGGGCCTGGTTCTTCGCCGGCGTGCCATGCCTCGCGAATGGGTCGATCCTTACCGGGTTCTCGTGGGGCATGGACACGGCGACGGGAGACCTCATCTGGAATGCCCACGACAACGGGACCGTCTCGACTTGCTACAAATTCGATCTCCTCGACAGGCGGATCAGCTGGAAGTCGGATACAAATTTCTGGGGATCAATACTTCACTTCAATACGGATGCCAGGTGGTGGACGTTCCCGGACGCGAGCGGGACGCTGGTCCTCGGCGGAGGAAGCGGTGTCGCCAACAGGGTCGCGTTCTGGTCCGCGGTCCACACCCTCAGCAGCGATGGGGACTTCCTTTGGGACCCGGCCACAAATACCCTGGCGGTCATCGGTTCGGTGGGCATCGGCACCTCGGCGGTTCCCCATGGCGCATTAGGATATGCCAAGATTGCGGTTGACGGAACGGACAGAAGCGCCTCGGGTCCTCATTTCCAGTTCACGACCTCGGCAGACGACTACCCCGTGTTCAGCGGCCTCTTCTGGGAACACGGTTCTATCGGCCTGATGTTCGACGCCTACTACGATGGACAATACAAGTCCAGTAGCCCCGACAGCAACTTCCAGATCTACAAGACGGACAGCGCGTTCATCATCCAAGCGGACGATTCCGTGGCGGCAGGTGGTGTCATTTCGTGGAACGACGTGATGACCCTGACCCCCGCCGGGAATGTCACCTTTTCGGGCACGGTCACGTCCTCGGGATTGACCCCTACCCACGTCGTCTATGCAGGTGCGGGCGGTCTCCTCACCGGCTCCGCGAACATGACGTTCAGCGGGACCAACCTCCTCATCACCGGCACTGAGCAGGTGACTCGACTGGGGATAGGCGCGGCGGCGGATGGGACGGCCGAACTCCTGCTCAACACTGAGGGCATAATAAAAATCAACACGCTCGGAGTTGCCTTCGGGATACAAACCTGGAGTTCCGTCTTCAATGGAACCCGGGACGATATAATGGTGACTGGCTATAACTATCAAGATGGCACATCCAGGGATGCCGCCGAGCCGATGCTGTACTTGGTATTTGAGGCCAACTACGACAATGGGCCGGATAATTTTTGTGAATACAACCTGGACTACACGGCTATTGGCGGGGCACCAAACAAGCGGTTTATGGGGCTAGCCATTAACAGAGCTACCCACGTAGGAAATTGGGCACACAATGCGAGCCTTCATTATTACGGTGACAACAATGCCGTTACGCGTGCTGTGTGGAATCTCATGTCCGCCACGGATACCAGCCTCCAGATTTATAGCAACAGCGCCGTCACGGGATTATCCGGGAGAAGCCCAGAGCTCTATCTTGTCAACCAGAGTAATACGGCAAACAATTATACGTCCATTGCGTCGTGTTCGGTCAATCTCGGCGTCGTTGCGCAACAGCACTTTGTGACTACGGATCACGCCAACCACTACGGATACATTGATTTTAGCACGCGGAACGCCACCAATATGGCACCCCGGTTACAGATCGACTCCGGAGGGGACGGCTCGGTCTACGTGGTCAGTAAGTTAGGCGTCGGAACCTCCGTTACCCCACACGGTGGGGTGGGGTGGGCTCTCTTGGCAATTGAGGGGGCCGACAGCAGTAGCGCGGGGCCGCACATTCAAATAACAACGGCCGCAGATAATTATCCGCTGATGCAATTCCTTTATTACGCGCACGACAACATGGGCCTACTATTTGATGCCTATTTAGATGGCGGCTGGAAATCCTCGGACGCGGGCTCCAACTATAGCATCTACAAAAACTCCGACCAATTCATGTTCCAATACAAGACGGGGGTTGCGGCGGGTGGCGCGATCTCCTGGACTAACTGGATGGTCCACTATTCCAGCATCAACCACTTGTGGTGGTTGACCACGACGATGGGCATCAATAACCCCAATGCCCGTCGCCGCCTCGACGTGCTGGATGTGTCGAATCCGCAGATCAGGTGGACGCACACGGACGGAAGCGTATGGGGTGAGGCTCAAGTAACATCCGCCGCTAACTGGGTGTTCACCCTGAACGGGACAGGAAAGAACTTCGCCTTCCATGCGGCGGCGGCGAACTATCAGACCATGGTGGGCGGGATGTTTGTGGGAGAATCAACAACTGCCCCCACGGGCAATCCCGCCGCCGGATTCTTCCAGTACGGCGCAGACTGGAACGGCGCGGGAACATGCGTCCCCTTCTTCCGTGGCGAGGACGGCTCGATAGTCAAGCTCTACACGGGGACGCACATCGCGGATGCCGCTGGCGGTGCCACGGTGGATGCCGAAGCCAGAACCGCAATCGCTGCCATCAATGCCAGACTGGAAGCCCTTGGGTTTAACGCAACGTCTTAGGAGGACCTATGGCCATTGACATCAAGATCGAAGGGCTCACCGTGGCGCAGAAGACCGCGTTGATGGCGAAGCTTCTCATCTACTACGGGCCGCCGCCCACCGTGCCGGGTGTCAAGCCGGAGGATCCACCGACGCCGCAGTACACACCCAAACAATGGGTCACCCTCAATCTCTGGCGGGAGATCAAGAACAAGTGGAAGTCTATTATATCCCGCGAGAAGGATGCCGAGTTGAGGGCGGCACAGGATGCCGTGGATGCCGAACTCGGGGATGAGGTGGCGTAGATGATCGCGGTGACGATGCACACGAAGAGCTACGAGGAGAAGGCGAAGCGCCTTGCCCTCTCGGCGCTCCGGGTCGGCGTCACCCTCATCGACCGCTACATCGAGCCGGGAGAGAGATGGCGGTTGACGACGCACAAGAAAGCCAGGGTGATCCTCGGAGCCCTCGACAAGCTCCCCGGCGCCGATATCCTCTGGATCGACGCCGACAGCGAGTTCCGGCGGCATCCCATAGAATGCCTTCGCCTCCCCGAGACGATCACGGTCGCGGCCTTCAATCACGCGGGCTTCCTGTGGGGCTCGACGATCTTCTGGCGGAATAATCTGGGGGCGCGCGCGATCCTCGAAAGATGGGCGGCGCAGAACGCGGAGGCCCCGCAGTATAGCGCGGACAACAACCTCTGGCGGGTGCTCGAGGAAGGGCGGCTCCCGTCCTATGCCCCGCTCCCCCAGTCGTACGCGTCCTGCATCCTCCCGGGAATGTGGGGTCTCCCTGAAGTGGAAGACCCGGCGATCCTCCATTACGGCACTCTCACGGGCCCCGAGAAATTCTCCGGCATCCGGCATCCGGGGGTGACATGAAGACGATCAGTTTCTACACGAACGCCGAGTACAAAGAGCTTGCCGAGCGCATGAAGTACACGGGCGAGCGCGTCGGGCTCGACGTCCACCTCTACGACCTCTCGAAGGAGACGGTCGATCAGAGTTGGGGGAAGATCCTATTCTGGAAACCGCACCTCGTCCTCCGCGCGATGGAGGAGTTCCAGGGCCAGGATATCCTCTGGGTCGACGCCGACGTACAGTGGCAGAACCATCCGACGCTCCTCTTCCAGGTCCCGGACGATAAATACGTTGCCTGCTACGTCGAGGCGATGCGCTACCTCTGGGGCGGCCTCCTCTGGGTCCGAAACGGCGACGGCGGCCAGGATATGATGAGGGCCTGGATCGCCGAGAACGAGAAGGCCCCCAACGGGCTCGACGATCACAACGCCTTCTGGTCCTTCATGAAGGGCGGATTCAAGACGCGCATCCACCGGCTTCCCCCGACGTACTGCTGGACCGAGGTCGTCATGCGGAGGAGATTCCCGACCGCGGTCCCCATCATCGAGCACGAGCTCCACGTCACTGTCGGAAACAAGGGAGTCCGCGCCCAGACCGTCGACAGGCCCTATCTGGAGTAGATGAGGATGGCCACAAGATCCCGCCGTACCGCCACCCACCTCCGGCGGCTACAGGGAGAAATCCTTGTGCGGCGGGATCGTGAACCCGAGGGAGTAAAAAGATAATGCCGACCGCTTGTTTCTACTGCGCCTTGGCGGGGAACTGGCCCGAGTGCTGGGCGTGGTGCGGGCTACCACTAAAGCTAGAAACGACGGTCGGTCTCGAGCTAATCGTCCCCGTAGTTACCGCCTTAGCCGCGGTTATCGTCATCCTCTGGCGAGACAACCTCAAGCTCCGTGGAGCGCTCCTCAAAGAGAAGGAGACGGCCCTGAATACCTATAGGGAACTTCTCGGGATCGTGAAGCGCCGGAGGGACGGACCATGAATGGACAACCGACCGATACGCGGCGTGTCGAAGTCGAGAAACAGAAACTCCTTACCGACGTGGTGATCGAACTCTGGAACGCGCCGGAAGATGCGGTCGAGAAGGCCAAGAAAGTCCTCGAGGCCGAAATCAATCGCCTGGACGCGGAAGTCAACGGCAAAAAGAAATAGGTTCCCTGGCCCTGGAGATGAAAGGAGGTCTGAAGAATGGCCAATGAGCTGAAGGTGGAGCTGGGCGACCTGGCGAAAGTCCTGGGCGCCGAACTCCAGGCGACCTGCGCGGAGATCCTCGACGGCACCGAGGAGGACCTGAAGGCCTTCGCGCTCGCGATGGCGGCCGATGCCCTGCGGGTGCTCCAGGGGACGGCGGCCGAGGATGTCGACGAGCACCTGGAGGCTCAGGCGGCCCTCCTCGCGGAGAAGCACCGGATCCGGATCGAGGACGGGGCGCTGGGCTGGTTCCTGTCCGCGCTCAAGCTCGCGGGCAACGTCGCGCTCAAGATCGGGGAGAAGTACGTGTCGGCGTTCATCGAGTCGAGGATGGGAGGGTAGAGCCATGAAAGAGCGTTCGGGCATCAAGACGACGGAATTCTGGATCACCGCGATCGTGGTCCTCGCGGGCCTGCTCCCGACGAGCGGGCTTTTCCCCGAGGGACACTGGGGCGTGAAGGTCTGCGGCCTGGTGGTCTCGGTCGCGGCCGCCCTCGGCTACACGATGGCCCGGGCCGGGGTGAAGAGCGCCGCGGGGAAACTCCTGGTGCTCTTCTGCCTCGTTGGTCTCCTCGCCGGCTGCGGGGGCCAGGGGATGATCCGCGCGGAGGCCATCGAGCCCGCGGTCAAGCTCGTGACGGGGCTGCACGATAAGCTGCTCATGGGCGAGGTCGATCCGGCGAAGATCAAGCCCGAGGACAAGGCCACGTACCTCCGGACGAGCGAGCTGCTCCGAAGTACCGTCCGGGAGGGCGCCGAGAAAAAGTAATCCCCAGCTTTCGTCCGTCTCCTGCCCGCTCCTCTCGTGGTGACTCCGGGAGGGGCGGGCTTTTTATTAGGCTACTTTTTCTTTGGAGTTACCATCGAAAGCCGGATCGGAAGAGGGTTCGCGAGGATGGCTTCCAGGAGGATGGAGTTTGGAAACCAGGTGCAGGAGCCGTCCTTGTTGGTGACGTAGTAATCCCTCCAGCGATCGGGGCTCGTCATCATCTTGCCCGCCCACCAAGTCGCCGCAGGTGTAACGCCATCAATGACGGGGACGACCCCTCCTCCGCGCCACCTCGACTCCTTGATGACCGCTGCCCACTTCTTGGGGATTTTCACGGACTCGGGTTTGACGGGGCCTTTGACGACGATTATCGCCGGCTCCGAAACCAGAACCCAGGGGAAGGCCCTTCCGTCCTCCTCGACACTCCTTATCCACCTGGTCCCGGCCGGGGCCGTCTTCCCCTCTACGTACTGCTCTTTTTCTGTAGCCGAGAGCAAGCGAATGACCGCGAACTCTACTGATTGAGCCTGCCACCTCGCTATTACGGAGATCCTCTGTCTCATTTCCTCCGTAACCCCCGTCCCGCACGAGACCCTGATCTTCCCTTCGGCGACGGTGACGGCCACCTCCTTGTAGCCGTAGGCCTCGATCCGCTTCTCCAGTATCTTCGCGGCCTCGGCGACGACCTTCGGGTCCGCCTCCTCCGGTGGATTGAGCGTGACGGACTCGGCCTGACAACAACAGAACGCCACGAGCAGAGCTACCATAAAGTCCTCCTTCCCAATTATGCCCTCGGATGCGCCTGGTCGTAAACCTTCCTGAGCCTCGCGCGGGAGACGTGGGTGTAGATCTGGGTGCTCTCGATCAGCTCATGCCCGAGAATCTCCTGGATGTCGCGCAGGTCCGCTCCGTGGTCGTGGAGGTGCGTTCCCACGGCGTGACGAAATCTATGCGGCCACACGTTGGATTCGATCCCTGCCTTTTTCGCTAGGGCTCCGATGAGCTGGCGCAGTCGTCGGCCCTTGAGAGGTCTTCCTGATGGCCCGATCCACAACGGCGACTCCGGGCGCAGCGTCTCTCCCCTCCCGCGCCGGTAGTCGATCCACGCCCTGATCGCCTCCACCGCCGGGGCCCCCAGGAGCAACAGCCGTTCGCGGGCGCCCTTGCCCATGACGAGCACCTCAGCGCGGTCGAGCTGGAGATCCTGGAGGCGCATCCCGCACAGCTCGGCGTTGCGGCAACCGCTCGCGTAGAGGGTCTGCACGATCGCGTACATGAGCGGGTCGGCGCGCGCGGTCTCCGTGATCCGCCCGACCTCCTCCTCGCTGATCGGCTTCGGGAGCAGCTTCGGGAGCTTCGGCCCACGGACCTCGCGCGGGATGTTTTCCCACACGTAGCCCCCGCGCTTGAGCCACGAGTAGAGGGACTTGACGGCCGAAAACATGGAGCTGACGGAATGCGGGGCCATCCCGAGAGTCTGGCGGAGGTGGACGAGGTAGAGGTCTACCGTCCCGAAATCCACGCGGTCGTAGCGGACGCCCCGCGCGAGGAGGAACTCATCGTAGACCCGGATGTAGTAGCGGTAGGCGCGGAGGGTGTTCGGACTCAACTCGCGCGCGCCGAGGTGGACGAGCCATCCGTCGACGAGAGGGCCGAGTCCGGTCCCCGAGAGGGGAGGTACTGCGGAGACCGGGCGCTCGGCGGCCACGCGATGCCGCCGGAAACTCTCCTCCCCTGCGCTCTCCTCCCCCTGATCCGGCGCCTCCCTGTCGGATACCTAAAACGCCGTAGCCCCGGTCGCGCTGCGTCCCATGCGTCCCATTCAGTATACACGGAACCATGCAAAATATTTTGAGAATATATTCATTTTGTTCTTGACTCCGGCCGATCATGTGGTATGGTGATTACGTGAGCAAGCGTAGGAACGAAGGAACGAGCCCGAAGACCCCCACCACCACCTCGGCCGCTGCGCTTGCTCACAACACGCCGGAGGCCGGGACGGTGGGGCTCTGCGGGCTCTTTTCTGCGGCGCCGGGAGCGGTACAAGAGTTATAACCGCGTCTCACGCGCCGCCGGGAGGCGGACGTGGCGGGAGTCGACGAGGTCCGGTACACGGGGCGTTGCCCTCGATTCGGGGCCTGCTCGGTCAACGCGTGCCCGCTCGACTACAGGATCAGACCCACCCATCCGGGCGACCCGGAGCAGACCTGCAAGGCCCCCCTCCAGCCACGTCTGGACATCGCCGCCCAGGCCGAGGCTGACGGGATCACCCTCCCCTGGGCCGGATTTCGGCCCGACGAGACCGCCCGGCTGAAGGCGGGGGAGACGCTCGCGACCCTGCTGGGCGAGTGGGCCAAGCGCGAGGAGGCCAAAAGGCTCCAGAGCAGGAACTTTGCCTTAAAAGGACACCAGGGACGCCCCGATAGCGAGACTCCCGGCAAAACACCGGCAAATATCGGGGGCGCCACCATCCTGGCGGTCCTCCTCATCGTCAAAACAGCCCTCTTCTGGGCCTCCCTGGCCTCGGGGGTGCTGGCGTGATCGTGGTCACCTGCCTCCGCTGCGGCCGGAAGCTCTACGAGTACGAGGCCGCATACGGCGATGGCGAGCTGTTCGGCCTGTGCGTCCAGCCCTGCCCCGACATCCCATCGACCCCACCCGAGGCGGCCCCCAGTAGCGGACACGCCGGAGCCCCGGTCGCGCCCGTGGCCGCCTCCAGTCTTGCGGAGAGCCGGGACCCGCTGGAGAGAGGGGGCGAGTGGCAGGCGGTACGTCCCCGTCATCGCCTCACGGTACTCCTCGTGGTCCTCGGCTCCATCCTGATCCCCGCGCTGTGGGCGGCCCTCTACTGCTGGGCCCGGGGGGTGCGGCCGTGGTGAAGGACCCCGAACTCCGCGCCCTCCGCCGCGATCTGCGCGCCCTCCTGGCGGCGTGGAGGCGGACGCTCGCCGAGGACAAGCGGCAACTCCGGAGGTGCAGGTTGTCGCGGAGACGGTTTACGGGGCTGCCCACCACCCGTTCCTACTACCGCGGGATCGTGGACGGGACATCACTCCAGATCGACCAGCTCAAATCTGTCATGTTTCCCTTACCCCACCCCGAGGGGGCTCTGCCTCACGGCGGGGCCCCCTCCCGTAAATCTGTTTCCCCCTCTTTCTCGGGTGGGGCCTCGTCGAGAGCCGGGGCCCCACCCTCTCGCGGGAGGCGGCCATGACCACGCATCGCATGGACTTCGAGGTCGAGTCCGGAATCGCCTCCGGAGAATTCCTCATCGAGCCCTACTCCAGCGGCGGGCGTGACGAGCCCCCGAGCGGCGGCTACGCGCTCCTCGAGGGCGTGAAGGTCGCCGGGTTCCCGGTCCCCTCCGACGAGTGGGGAAAGCTCGGCCTGGACAACGAGCGGATCGCCGAGCTGGAGGAGCTCGCCTACCGCGACTACGGCAAGGAGCAGACCGCCCGGTACGAGGCGGCCATCGACGCGAAGATCGACGAGCGACGAGAGCGGGACGCGTAGTCCCGCACGGCGTGAACGTGCGCGGCGGGGGAACCCCGACACCCTCCGCCGCGCGGGCCCGCGCCGATTGTGGCGCCGGATTTAAGGAGACGGACATGAGCAACGCGGAGAAGGCGCTGGCCGCGCCCGACAAGGCCATGGAGACGGTCGAGGTCTCCAGGAAGTTCCTCGACGACGTGATCGAGAAGACGGTGAAGACCTCGGCGGGGGTGCAACAGCTCGCCCTCATCCCGAAGACGTTCCAGGAGGCCGAGCAGTACGCCGAGTTCATCTCGCGTAGCCAGGCCTGCCCCCGGACGAAGGACGGGCCGTGGTCGAAAGCCGACATCTTCCTCGCCATCCAGGCCGGCCTCGAGCTGGGGATTCGGCCGATCCAGGCGCTCTCGGGGATGATGATCGTCAACGGCCGGGTCTCCGTCTGGGGCGACCTGGCGCTCGCGCTCATCCTGGCGAGCGGCGAGGTCGAGGAGTTCAAGGAGCGATCCGCGCGCGAGGCGCTCGAGAAGGGCGAGGGCTGGTGCCGCATCAAGCGGAAGGGCCACGACGCCATCGAGCACCGCTTCAGCCGCGAGGACGCGAAGAAGGCGGGGCTCCAGGGCAAGGCGGGCCCGTGGAGCAACTACGAAGGCCGGATGCTCCAGATGCGCCCGCGGAGCTGGGCGATCCGGGACACCTTCGCCGACATCCTCAAGGGCCTCTCGATCGTCGAGGAGGTCCGCGACATCGAGACGGAGGCCCCCATCGTGGCGGCCATGCTCAAGATGCCCCAGCGCAAGGGCGAGGCGGCCCCGGCACCCTCCCCCGCCGCGGCGCTTCCGGTCTCGTCGGCCGCCCCCGCGGCGCCGGCGCTCGCTCCGGCCCCGGCCGCGAACGGCAACGGCAACACCTGGCGCGGGGTGATCGAGAAGATCGAGGCCATCCAGTACGACGAGAAGGACCGCAAGGGCACCCTCACCGGCAAGAAGGCCACCCTCCACGTCGTCACCGGCACGGACGGGACGCACTTCGGCTGCTTCTCGACCACGGCCCTCGAGAACGCGCGGACGGCCATGAACAACAGGACCGAGGTCGTGGCCCAGCTCAAGACCGACAAGCAGGGCCGCCGGAGCGCCGAGGTGATCGAGCCCGCCGACTTCGGCGCCCCGAGCGCGAGCGACGAGGCCCCGCCGTACCGGGAGGAGGCTGGCCCCGAGGGCGACGAGCCCGGGGCGAACGGGTAGACCGATGCGCGTAACCGAGATCATTCGTAGGGCCGGGCTCATGGGGGACCTCTCCCGCTGGTCCGATGAGTCCGCCCTCCGGCGTGGCGAGGCTGTACACCTGGCCACGGCGTTCGACGATCTCGGCCAGCTCGCCGAGGAGTCGCTGGACCCGCGCCTTGTGGGCTACCTGGCCGGCTGGAGGAAGTTCCGGCGCGAACTAGCCCCGGAGATCCAGGCCGTCGAAGAGAAGGTCCACCACAAGCTCTACGGCTACGAGGGGACGCTGGACCGGCGACTCACCCTCCGGGGCCGCGCGGGGATCCTCGACATCAAGTCGGGGCTCCCCCAACGCTGGCACGCCGTCCAGCTCGCCGCCTACGCCAACACCTTCGACGGCCCCCTCGCCAGGTGGGGGATCTACCTCGCCGACGACGGGACCTATCGGCTCGAGGAGTACAAGGACCGGCACGATTGGGACATCTTCAAAGCCGCGCTCACGATTGCGGCATGGAAAGGAAAAGACGAATGAGCCAGACCCTCATCCCCACCATCGACACCACGGCGATCGACGGCGAGATCGCGCCGCTCGTGGCGCGGGCCCAGGCGCTCGTCGTGGATTCGCGGGAGACCTACGACGTGGCCCAACGGGAACTCGTCGGCGCCGCGCGCATCGAGAAATTCATCGAGGGCGTCTACGCCGACCCCACGCGGATACTCTTCAAGGCCCACAAGGACATGGTGGCCCAGCGGACGGCCAAGCTCGGGCCGGTCCAGACCTTCCGGAGCATCGTCGGCCACAAGGTCGCCGCCTACGAGATCGAGCAGACGCGCAAGGCCGAGGAGAAGCGGCGCCGCCTGGAAGCCGAAGCCCACAAGATCGAGGAGGAGCGGACCCTCGCCGCCGCCATCGACGCCGAGCAGTCGGGCGACCAGGCCGCGGCCGAGGAGATCATGGCCACCCCCGTGGAGATCCCCACCATCAGGCCCGAGCCCGCGTTCGTGCGCGCCGAGGGCGTGTCGTCCAGGACGCTCTACTCGGCAGAGCCCGAGGGCGGGGAGATCGCGAGCCTCATGGCCCTGGCCCGGCACGTCGTCGCGCACCCGGAGGACGCGAACCTTATCCAGCCGAACACGAGTGCGATCAACGGGCGGGCCCGGTCCCAGCGCGAAGGGTTCCTGCTCCCCGGCTACAGGCTGGTCAAGAGAACGAACATGGCCATCCGCACCGCGGAGTCGGCCTGATCCCGCGAGGGGGAAACAGGAGGAGACGCATGAACAAGATCGAGGTGACGACGCAAGCCGAATTCGAGGCCGCGCTCAAGGTGCCCGACAGCATCGTATCGATTCTCCAAGGCGCGTATGAGCTGGTGACCAGGGCGCTCGAATGCCCCTGGATCGAGCTACACGCCGGGGCGGAATTGCACGTCGTGGCGAGGGAGTCCAGCCAGCCGCACGTCGAGGCGAGGGAGTCCAGCCAGCCGCACGTCGTGGCGTGGGAGTCCAGCCAGCCGCACGTCGTGGCGAGGGAGTCCAGCCAGCCGCACGTCGAGGCGAGGGAGTCCAGCCAGCCGCACGTCGTGGCGTGGGAGTCCAGCCAGCCGCACGTCGAGGCGTGGGAGTCCAGCCAGCCGCACGTCGAGGCGAGGGGGTCCAGCCAGCCGCACGTCGAGGCGAGGGGGTCCAGCCAGCCGCACGTCGTGGCGAGGGAGTCCAGCCAGCCGCACGTCGAGGCGTGGGGGTCCAGCCAGCCGCACGTCGTGGCGTGGGGGTCGGAAGAGCGG
>Ga0315289_10001076_pt1 | contig 42664 bp, 45 predicted proteins | sample YL17G11_40_MG_FD_203452 | JGI IMG/M metagenome (GOLD analysis project Ga0315289, IMG submission 203452) | Sediment microbial communities from Yellowstone Lake, YNP, Wyoming, USA - YL17G11_40 | ecosystem: Environmental > Aquatic > Freshwater > Lake > Sediment | place: USA: Wyoming | collected... | reverse complement strand
GCATGAGGACGGCCTGGACGGCCAGCTCCTTATTGAGGGCGACGATGCCGATGACGTTCCTGATGGCCGGATCGGCGTCCATGCCCAGGAGGAAGTCGGGCGACGCGAGATGGAAAAAGTGCAGGGCATGGGATTGGAACATCTGGCCGTAGTGCATGAGACGGCGCATCTTCTCGGCCGTCGGTGTGAGCTTCCCGGGCCCGGCGCCAACGATGACGTCCATGGCCTTGGCCGCGGCCAGGTGATGGCTGACCGGACAGATGCCGCAAAGCCTCTGGACGAGGACCGGGGCCTCCCAATAGGGCCGGTCCTGGACGAAGCGCTCGAAGCCGCGGAATTCGACGACATGGAAACGGGACTGGACTACCTTCCCGGCGTCATCGAGGTGGATGGTGACCTTGCCGTGGCCTTCCACCCGGGTGACGGGTTCGATCGTGATCTTTCTAGCCATGGTCATCCACCCTTCAATCATACTTGATCAAGTTGTAGGTCAGGTTGAGGGGCCGGCCTTCGACGAGCGCCGTCAGGGCCTCCCAGATGAGGTCGGCCGACGGCGGGCAGCCCGGCAGGAAATGGTCGATCTTGACGACCTCATGGCAGGGATAGACCCTGTCGAGGAGGATGGGCAACTCCTCGTCGTTGGGGATGATTCTGTCCTCAGGGGCGACCGAGGGGCAGTTCAGGTAGGCCTCCTCCAGGCACTCCCCGACGGGGATGCCGTTGCGCATGGCCGGGAGGCCGCCCATGATGGCGCACTCGCCGAGGGAGACCAGGATCTTGCAGTTCTTCCGGAAGGACCGCAGGACTTCGACGTTCTCGCTGTTGCAGCACCCCCCTTCGATGATGCCCACGTCGACGGGCTTGGTGAATTTCTTGATATCGTCGATGGGGGATTTATTGAACTCGACGAGCTCGATGAGCTTGAGGATCCGGTCGTCGATGTCAAGGATCGACATGTGGCAGCCGAAGCAGCCAGCGAGTGACGCGGTGGCGATGACGGGCTTGCTCATGGGATCACCTCGGAATTCCTTCTTTGATCTCGGACCCGATCGGCTTATTGTCGAACTTGCGCTGGCCGATGGGCACGGCGAAACCGACCTCTTTTCTCAGGATGGAGCCCACGGGGCAGACGTCCATGGCCTTGAGGGCCATCTCGTCCGTCAGTTCCGCGACCAGCCGGGGATCCACGCCGATCTTCCTCCGGCGCGACCTGTTCTGGGGGACGAAAATCCTCCGGCCGTCTTCGGTCTGGATGGACCGCACACAGCGCTGGCACTGGATGCAGCGGTTGTGCTCGAGCACGATTTTCGGCGCCGACGCGTCGACCTGCCGGACGGGAAACTGGAACGGAAACCGGGGGGCCATGATCTGGTAACGGTAGGCCAAGGCTTGGAGCTCGCAGTTCCCGCTCTTCTCGCAGGTCGGACAAAGGTGGTTGCCCTCGACAAAAAGCATTTCCAGGATGCTTCGCCGCATGTCCTCGAGGTCCGGGGCCGTGTTCTCGATCGCCATCCCCTCGACCACGATCTGGGTGCAGGCCGCCATGTAACGGCCGCCGACGCGCACGGTGCAGACGCGGCAGCTACCGACGGGCTTCAGGCCCTCGTAATGGCACAAGGTGGGGATGTAGATGCCGTTGGCCTTGGCGGCCGCGGCGATGGTCAGCCCGGGCCGGGCTTTGTAAGCTTTGCCGTCTATGGTGATAGTGATTTCACTCATGGGAGGCCTCCTCCATGATCGGTTGACGCCGCATCAGGCGGGCGGCTTCGAGGCTCGCCTCGGCCAGGTCGAAGTCCGGGACGAATTCTTTCTGCAAGTCGACGGCCTCTTCATAGAGTTCACGGAAATTTTGAAGGGTCGAAAGGATCGGGTTGGGCGACGTCTGTCCAAGGCCGCACCGGCTCAAGGCGCGGATGTTCTTACCCCAGGCCTCGAGGTCCCGGAGGTCTTGGGCCGACCCGCGGCCGGCCATGATCTTCTCCAGTTTTCCCTTCAGCAGGGCATTCCCGACCCGGCAGGGCGTGCACCAACCGCAGGATTCCTCGATGAAAAAATCCATGAAATTGTCGACGATCTCGAAAATGTCCCGCCATGGCCCGAAGATCATGACGGACCCGCCGGTCGACAGGTCCTCGAAAGCGATTCTCCGTCGGAAATCCTGCCGGGAGAGGCAGGTCCCCGAGGGCCCTCCGACCTGGACGGCGTAGGCGTCCCTGGCTCCCGCGATGTCGAGGAGTTCCTGGACGGTCAGCCCGAATTCGAGCTCGTAGACGCCCGGCCGCTCGCAGTCTCCGGAAACGCTGAAGAGTTTCGTGCCGGAGGATTTCGCCGTGCCCATGGACAGGAACCAGGGGGCGCCGTGGAGGATGATTTTCGCGGCCGTGCACAGGGTCTCCACGTTATTGACCGTCGTCGGCCGGCCCCGGTATCCGATCTGCACCGGGAACGGGGGGCGGTTCCGGGGCTCGCCTCTGCGGCCCTCGGCCGATTCGAGGAGCGCGGATTCCTCGCCGCAGACGTAGGCCCCGGCCCCCGAAGCGATGGAGATATCGAACGAGAAATCGGCCGAGCCGGCGATGTTGTTGCCGAGGATGTTCTCTCGGCGCATCCTTTCCAGAACCGCCTCCAGATGGCCTCTCAGGTAGCCGTATTCGCTCCGCAGGTAGAGGAGGCCTTCCCGGGCGCCGATCGCGTACCCGGCGACGGCCATCCCTTCGAAGAGCAGCTGCGGCATCTCGGTCAGAATCACGCGGTCCTTGAACGTGCCGGGTTCCCCTTCGTCGGCGTTGCAGAGGACGAAGCGCATATCGGATTTTTCTCTCCGGCAGAACTCCCATTTGAGCCCGGTCGGAAAGCCCGCGCCGCCGCGGCCGAGCAATTTGGCTCTTTTGATCTCCGCGATGACGTCCTCGGGCTTCAGGGCGACGGCCTTTTTGACGACCGATCCGGGCTCAAAGGGCCCGAAAATCACCGGACCCTTTTTACGGATATTGTTGGAAACCATCGAACGCACGAGGTCGGACTGGTTGGCTCCGTCTCCCCACTCGGTGACCATGTCCTGGACCGGCTTCCCGGTCTTCATGCCCCTGACGAGGTGTCTGGCTTTGATCGGCGTCAGCCCGGTGAAGACCACGCCGTTGATGATGGCCGACGGCTCCTGGTCGTTCATCCCGATGCAGGAGACGGGGAATAGGCCGATGAGGCCGTCGGCGGTGACCTCGCCGAAAAGGCACCCCGCTTCTTCCTCGAAGGCCCGGGCGACGGCCGCCCGGCCTCTCATCCAGGAGGTGATGGCCGTGTTGAGATAGACGGTATAGATCCCCCGGGGATGCAGGGAAAAGAAATGATAGAAGGTAACGACCCCCCGGACCTCGGCCTCCGAGAGGCTGAGATGGCGGGCGATGGCCGAAGCGGCCTCCTCGGAGACATGGTTGAAACGCCCCTGGACGTCCCGGATGATGTCCAGGAGCGCCGACGGGTCCTTGGGATGCCGGAGGATAAAATTCATATCTTGTGCCATGGTCAAACCTCATATCCAGGTTTTTAGCGTTTTAGTGTAGCACAAAAATAAATCAAGAAAAACCCGCGCCGGGCGGAAGCACAAAAAGGCTTGCTTTTTGCCCCGAAAAAAAGATAGAATTCAGGCAGAGTGATTTCGGACGAATCCAGGAAGGAGGAACAATGAGGAAAAAGACTCTTTTCGTGATCGGTCTTCTGGTCGCGCTTTTCGTTATCCAAGGATGCACGTCGAAACCTGAGAAGGGTCTTCTCTCCAGGTATTTCAACGCCGTCACGCTGAACGACAACGACACGATGTCCAGCATGGCCCTCGAGCCCTTCCAGCCCGAAATGACCTCCTGGAACATCGTCAGCATCAGCCCGGAGAAGATCGAGCCGGCCAAGCTGCCCGACCTGAACAAGGCGGAGATCGAGGCGAAGAAAGCCCAGGACGCCCAGATCGGCCCGACGATCGACGCCGACGCGCTCCTCAAGGACGCCCAGTACGAGAAGGACACGTCCAGGTCCGCCGCCGGCAAGGCCGCCGCCCAGAGGAAAATCGACGAGCTCCAGGCCAAGTACGATGCGGAAAACGCCAAGATGCAGGCATTCAAGAAGGACTATAACACCGCCAAGGCCGCCGTGGCCGCGGAAGAGGAGATGACCATGTTCTCCCTCGGTGCCCGCGAGCTCGCGACCGTCCGCGAACTCACCGGGAACGTCCATTCCAAGGACATCGAAGTCGCGATCACGACCAAAGCCGGCGGGACCAAGAACTACAGGCTCTACATGAGGCAGTATCTGCTCCAGGACGAGGTCAACAAAATCCCCCATCGCGGCCAATGGAAGATCATCAAGTTTGAGCCCCTCTCCTGAGGGGCCCGGGCTTTGCGCGGCGGATATTGACTCTTTTTCCCCCATCACTATAATAGTGTTTATTTCTGGGCCGTTAGCTCAGAGGAAGAGCACCGGCCTTTTAAGCCGGGTGTCGCTGGTTCGAGCCCAGCACGGCTCATTTTTCTTGCCCCTGTCGTCTAGAGGCCCAGGACACTGCCCTTTCAAGGCGGCAACACGGGTTCGAATCCCGTCGGGGGCGCTTTCCCTCATCCCCGGGACCGGCCGTCTTCAGGACCGGTCCGGCCCTTGGGCCTGCTCCTCGGCTTCCCCGAGTTCAGCCCCCGCGGCGCGCCTTTTTCTGTAGAGCCGGAAAGCATAGACGGCCGGAAGCTCGTAGAGCGTGATGATGACCGGGGAGAGGATGAGCCAGTAGATATTGAAATTCCTGGCGAAAAGGAAGACGAACCCGCCGATGCCGGCCAGGCCGAGGACGACGGCGGCGATGAGCAAGGATCCTGTCGCCGCTTTCGAGCTGGGCATCTTCATTCCTTTTCCGCCAAGCGGTCCTTTCAAGGCAGCAACATGGGTTCGAATCCCGTCGGGGGCGCTTCCCCCCGAGAAGAGTGATCTATTAAGATATTTCGCAGAAATACGCCTCCGTGTATGCTCCGGCGTATTTCTGCCTCCTCCGCTCGCTGACGCTCGTAGGACTCATGGCAATTATCATCAGGGCAGAGCTATCTATCAAGATATTTCGCAGAAACCCGCCTCCGTGTATGCTCCGGCGTATTTCTGCCTCCTCCGCTCGCTGACGCTCGCTACGGGATGGGCGGTGCAGGGTTCGAACCTGCGACCCCCGGCTTGTAAAACCGATGCTCTACCGCTGAGCTAACCGCCCGCCGCGACGGCGGCTTTCCGTCCGGGCGCTTACTAGGGTAGAGAAAACCCCCTCGCCCTGTCAACCCCTGGATTCCCCGGCATAAATGCCGGGGCTTGTTCGAGGTTAACCCTGAGCCGCGCTTCTCATCCCCCTTGAAGGGCGGTGCTTAGCAGCGGCGAACGGGTCAAGGAGAGCCGCGGACCCGGGCCCGTCTTTCATTCATTTGACTTCCGGCGGGTCCTATGCTAAATTTGTCGTCCAACTTTCTTTTCCCGATCGAAGGGTAGGCCAATATGTACGCAGTGATCGTGACAGGCGGAAAACAGTATCGCGTCAAGGAAGGGGACGTTCTGTCCGTCGAGAAGCTGAACATCGATCCGGGCCGGAAGGCCCAGTTCGACCGCGTTCTCCTGATCGAGGACGGCGACGACATCCAGGTGGGGACGCCGGTTCTCGATAATGCCATGGTCCTGGCGCTCGTCCTCGAGAATTACAAGGACGAGAAAGTCCTCGTCTTCAAGAAAAAAAGAAGGAAACAGTACCGCCGGACCCGCGGGCACAGACAGCCCCTGACCAAGATCCGTATCGTCCGGATCGCCGCGGACAGAACCCTGATCACGGCCGTGGATCTGGCTGAGGAAAAGCTGGCCCCCGTCGAGAAGCCGGTCCCGGCGGCCAAGCCCAAGGCGGCCGCTCCGGCCCCCCAGCCCGAAAAAGCCCCGGCCAAGGCCAAGGCACCCAAGAAAGAGGCCGCCAAGCCGAAAGCCGTCAAGAAGCCGGCCGCCCCCCAAAAGAAGAAAGCGACCAAGGAGTAAGCCATGGCCCATAAAAAAACAGGTGGAGCCGGGAAAAATGGGCGCGACAGCGCGGGAAAGAGGCTCGGCATCAAGCGCTATGGCGGCGAGCAGGTCAACGCCGGCTCCATCATCGTCCGTCAGAGGGGAACGCCTTTCAAGCCCGGGCTGAACGTCGGCCGGGCCAAGGACGACACTCTCTTCGCGACGGCCACTGGGACCATCAAGTTCTCCGACAAGGGCCGGAAGGGGAAAATCGTCTCCGTCCTGCCCGCTTGAGGAAGAGCCGTATCCTCCGTTGTTTGTCGACCAGGTCACCGTCACGCTGAAGGCCGGGAAGGGGGGCAACGGCTGCGTCAGCTTCCGCCGCGAGGCCTGTGTCCCGAAGGGTGGCCCGGACGGGGGGCACGGCGGCGACGGGGGGAGCGTTTCTTTCATCGCTGACGAGAACGTCAGCTCCCTCGCCTACTACCGCTTTCAGCCCCTCCTCAAGGCCAAGAACGGCGCTCCCGGCGAAGGCGGCAATCGCTATGGCAAGCGGGGCCTCGACCTCTGCCTCCGCGTCCCCGTCGGGACCGTCGTCAAGGACAAGGACGGCCTCCTCTTCGATCTCACCGCACACGGACAGGAGTGTGTGGCGGCCAAGGGCGGAAAGGGCGGCCGCGGCAACGCCTCCTACGCCAGTTCGACCCACCAGACGCCGCGCGAATGGCAGTCCGGCTACCCCGGAGAGGAGAAGGAGATCGTCCTCGAACTCAAGCTCATCGCCGACGTCGGCCTGGTCGGGTTCCCTAACGCCGGGAAATCCACCCTCATCTCACGCATCTCGGCGGCCCGGCCGCTCATCGCCGACTATCCGTTCACGACCCTGGCCCCCAACCTCGGGGTCGTCGACATCGGCAAGTACCGCTCGTTCGTCGTAGCCGACATCCCGGGCCTCATCGAGGGCGCCCACCTCGGCCAGGGGCTGGGCATCCGCTTCCTGCGTCATATCGAACGGACGAAGATCCTCGTCCACATCGTCGACGTTTCGCCGTATTCGGGGCGGGACCCCCTCGTGGATTACCGGGTCATCATGAAGGAACTCGAGGCTTTCAGCCCGGAAGTGGCCGCGCGTCCCCAGGTCCTGGCGGCGAACAAGGTCGACCTCCTGGGCGAGGACAAGACGCGCCTGGCGCGCCTCCGGAAGATGGCGACCAGGAAAAAGATCCCCTTTTTCGCCATCTCGGCGATCAAGAGCGAGGGGCTCAAGCCGCTCGTCGGGGCCTTGGCGCGCGCGCTCGAGCGGCTCGGCGAGAAGGACAGGAGCCGGGCGGATTAATGGAGACGATCGGCCTTTTCGGCGGGACGTTCGACCCGATCCATCTCGGGCATCTGCGGGCCGCTAAAGAGGTCCGCCGCCTGGCTCGGCTCGACCGCATCCTCTTCATCCCCTCATTCCTCCCGCCGCACAAGGCGCCCGGGACGGGCGCCTCGCCGTCCGACCGTCTCCGCATGGTCGAGCTCGCCTGCCGCAGGCGCAAGGGGTTCGAGGCCTCGCCCGTCGAAGTGGAGGCCGGCGAAAAGTCCTACTCCATCCTGACCCTGCGGAAGATCCGGGCCCTCTCGCCCGACGCCCGGCTCTTTTTCATCCTGGGCGTCGACGCCTTCCTGGACATCGGGACGTGGCGTGAATACGAACGGGTCCTCGAGGAGTGCCAGTTCGTCGTGATGGGGCGGCCGGGCTTCGAGCTCGACCGCGCCCGGGGCGTCCTCGGCGGGAAGCTCCGGGACGCGATCGGTCCGCTCGCGGGCGGCGAAGGCGTCGGCGGGCCCCTCCCGCCACGGACCAAGATCTTCCTCCTGCCGATCCGCGCCCTGGACATCTCCTCGACGGCGATCCGGGAAAGGTTCCGCCGCGGCGAGACCCTCGACGGGCTCGTCCCCGTAGCCGTCGAGGCCTATATCCGGAAACACCAACTCTACCGAGGTCGATAGGAGCCATGGCAGAAGAGAAGAAAAAACGGTTCACCAAAAGGAGCCTGCCCGCGTCCGTCCGGCTGGCCGTCGAGATAAGCCTGGCCAAGAAGGCCGAGGACCTCTGCGTCCTCGACCTGCGGGAGCTCACCTCGTTCACCGACTTTTTCCTGGTCATGAACGGGAACTCGTCCCGGCAGAACGCCGCCGTCGCCGAAGCGGTCGAAGCGGCGCTCAAGCCGGCCGGCCTCCGCCCGCTGAGCGTCGAGGGCCGGGAGTCGGCGGAATGGATCCTGCTCGACTACGGCTCGCTCGTCGTCCACGTCTTCTCGCGGGCTGCGCGGGACCGCTATTCCCTCGAAAAGCTGTGGGGCGACGCCCCCCGGCTGGACTTCTAGGCGTTCCCGTCCCTTGACCCGTCCCGGCCGGGAAAAAGGGGTTGACAAGCCGGGGTCGAATCGCTATTGTTTTAGGGCGTTTTCGGCGATGCGCTTGATATTCCTCTGGCCCGGAAAAACGAAAAGTCCCGAATTGCGGGACTTGCAGGATTTTTTCGCGGCGCGCATCCGGGGCTTCGCGACCTGCGATATCATCGCCACCCGCGAGGCCCGGGGGCTCGAGGAAAAATTCGCCGATAAGATCAAGGACCTCGAGGCGCGGGGCCTTGAGAAACACCTCGACGGGGCCTACGTGATCTCGCTCGAGGACGGAGGAAAGGAGATGACGTCTCATGAATTTGCGCGCTTCCTCCACGGCCGGGAGAGGGACTCGGGAAAACCCCTGGCCTTCGTCGTCGGCGGTTTTCTGGGGCTCGCGGATCGGATCGTGGAGAAGGCCGACATGAGGCTGTCGCTGTCGCGCATGACGTTCTCGCACGAGCTCGCTCGCATCCTCCTGCTCGAGCAGGTCTACCGGGCCCTGACCATCATCGGGGGCCGGCAATACGCCAAATGAGAGGGTTTTTCCATGGACAAGAAAATGAACAAGAAAGAAAAAGACGAATTCCGGAAGATGCTTGCCGCGAAAAAAGAGAGCATCATCAGGAAACTTAGCGAAACCATCGCCGAGAGCAAGGAGATGGAGTCCAACGTCGCCCAGGACCTCGTCGACAAGGCGGAAACGTCCTACACGAAGGAATTCCTCCTGAGCCTGACGGATGCCGAGCGGCGGCAGCTCCTGCTCATCGACGAGGCTCTCAAGCGGCTCAAGCACGGCGAATTCGGCGTCTGCCAGCTCTGCCAAAAGGATATCGGCGGGAAGCGGCTCGAAGCCATCCCCTGGACCCCCTACTGCATCGACTGCCAGGAGAAGGCCGAGGAAGAACTGAAAGCCCAGTGACCGGCCCTCTTTGGGCCCGGGCGGCGTCCCTGGCCAAGCTCGTCGAGCTCCTCGTCTACCCGTCCTTCTGCCGCCTCTGCGCGGAACCCCTCGACGAGCCCGGCGAGAAGGTCGTCTGCCGCGCCTGCCTGGCCAAACTCTCTCCCCGCGGCGGGCCGTCGTGCCCGCTTTGCGGACGGTTCCATGAAGGGGAGGGGGAGGACCACCTCTGTTCGAGGTGCTTGGAGCGGGCGCCGGCTTTCTCCTTCCACCGCTCTTGCGGGGCTTACGGCGGGACTCTCAAGGACGTCATCCTGCTCTTCAAGTACCGGAAGTACGCGCCGCTCAGCCGGCCCTTGGCCGGATTCGCCGAACGATGCCTGGCCTCCGACCCGGAGCTGTGGGTGGGGGCGGACTTCCTCATACCCGTCCCGCTCCACCCCGCGAGGAAGCGGGAAAGAGGCTTCAACCAATCCCGCCTCCTCGCCCGCGACCTGGGCCGGCTCCGGGGAATGAAGGTACTCGAGGGATGCCTGGTCAAGACGAAGAACGTCCCGCCGCAGGCCGGTCTCCATGCGGCCGAGCGAGAGGCGAACGTCAAGAAGGCCTATGCCGTGAGACGCCGGCAGAAGGTCCGGGGGAAAACGCTCATCCTCATCGACGACGTCACTACGACCGGTGCGACCCTCCGCGAGTGCGCCCGGGTCCTCGTCGAAGCCGGCGCCGAAGAGGTCCGGGCCATAACGCTGGCCCAAGCATAAAAAAAGGTTCTTCTCCCGATATCGGGGAAGTCCCCTATTCGGCTCGGCGAAGGATATCCCCCTTAGCCCCCCGGCCCCCCCCGGGAACCAGTCTTGGCGGTCGGCCAGGGAATCTTCCAATATTGCAAATCTTCTGAGGCCTGATATCCAAGACTCGATTCAGATATATCCCAGAAGTGCGGCTCCGGGACGCTCCGCCGCACTTCTGTCGGTCGCTTCTCAGAATGCGCTCCCTGCCGCCCCTCCGCTACGGGGGTCGTTAGGGCGATATCCATCGCCGCCTCATGATGGACTTCCCCAATAATGGGAGAAGAATAAAAAAACGGTCCCCGGAAGAACCGCTTTTTGGGGCGATTCGGTCAGTTTACTTTTTCGGCTTTTCGGTCCGGGCCGGGGCTGGCGTCAGGATCTTGACCTTGCGGGGCTTGATCTCGGCCCGCTTGGGCATCCTGATCTTGAGAACGCCGTTCTCGTGTTCGGCCTCGATGCGGTCCTGGTCGATGTAGCTCGGCAGGGAGAACGAGCGGAAGAACGAGCCGTAAGAGCGCTCGATGCGGTGGTAGTTCTCCTCTTTGGTCTCCTTTTCGAACTTGCGTTCGCCGCGAAGGGTCAGATTGTTGTCTTCGACCTTGATCTCGACGTCCTTTTCGTCGACGCCGGGGATCTCGGCGGCCAGGACGACCTCGTTCTCGTTCTCATAGATATCCACGGACGGGGCCCACGCGCCGGCCATGATGTTCTTTTCCTCGGACTTGGGGCCGGACATGTCCTCGAAAAGCCTGTTCATCCTGTCCCTGAGAGTGACGATATCTCTGGTGGGATCCCATCTGATGATAGCCATTTGTCACCTCGGATTATTCAATAAATTAGCCACCTTCTACGAGGACCGTGGCTTCGCCCTTGAGGGTTTTATGGCCCAGCTTCCCGGCCAATTCCCCGGCCTTTCCCCGGATGAACTCTTCGTGAACTTTGGTCAGCTCCCTGGCGATGACCACCCGCCTGTCCCCGAGGAGCTCGCGGACGGCCTCCAGGAATTCCGGGATCCTCCTCGTCGGCAGGAAGAAAACCAGCGTGGCCTTTTCGTCCCGGAGGGCCTCGAGGAACTTCCGCAGGCCCGTCTTCTTGGGCGGCGGGAAACCGACGAAGAGGAAGCGGTGGGTCGGCAGGCCCGCGGCCGAAAGGGCCGTCGTCACGGCCGAAGGGCCGGGAATGGGGACGACGGGAATCGCCTCCTTGAGGGCTTCGCGGATGAGCGGGAAACCAGGGTCCGAAATGCCCGGCGTCCCGGCATCGGAGACGAGGGCCACGTCGCGGCCCGCTTTGAGCAGCCCGATGATCTCCGGGATGCGCCGCCCCTCCCTCGGCTGGAAATAGCTGATGAGCGGCTTTTTCAGCCCGAATCTGTTCAGGATCTTGACGGTCTGGCGGGTATCCTCGCAGGCGATGGCCTCGACCTCCCCGAGGATGCGCAGGGCTCGGAGCGTGATGTCCTCGAGGTTGCCGACAGGCGTCCCGACGATATAGAGCCGGCCCGGCGGCCGGTCCGCGCGCGGCTCGGCGGTCACGGCCTATTTTCCCCAGTCGTCAAGGGACGAGCCTTCGGCTCGCCACTCGCCCTTGTTTTATGTTTACGGGCGAGCACTGCGGAAGTGGACCCCGGGGTAACCCCGGGGCCCCGGCCGCTGTAGGGATAGAGGAAGTCGTGGCCGACGGAGCGGGGCGAGAGCTTGGCGATCAGCGGGAGCTTGCGCTTGAACTCAGAATTCCGGATCATCCGGACGACCCGGTCGACCGCCGCCGGCCGATGCCCCGCTTCGATGATCTCCTTGCGGCGCTTTCGCTCCTCCACAAGGCCGTAGAGGATATCGTCGAGCTCCTCGTAGGCGAGCCCGATCTCCGCCTCGTCGGTCTGGCCGGGCCAGAGTCCGGCCGTCGGGGACTTCCTGCGGATCGCGTCCGGCACGCGGAGGTGCGCGGCGAGCTCGCGGACCTGAGTCTTGTACAGGTCTCCCATGGGGTTGACGGCGCAGGCCATGTCGCCGTGGATCGTGCCGTAGCCGATGAGGAGCTCGGTCTTGTTGCTCGTCCCCAGGACGAAGCTTCCCTCCCGGGCCGAGTGATCGTAGAGGACGGACATCCGCTCGCGGGCCATCTTGTTCCCCCGCTGGACGCGGCTCGTCGTCGGATGGGCGGCGAAGTAGAGGTCGACCTGGGGGGCGATGTCGAGCGTCTCGTGCCGGATGCCGAGGCGCCGGGCCAGGTTCTCGGCGTCGCGGACGTCCTCCGGAAAAGCCCTGCCGTAGGGCATGATCAGGCCGAGGACGTTCTGCGGCCCCAGGGCCCGGGCGGCGAGCGCGGCGCAGACGGCCGAATCGAGGCCGCCGGAAAGTCCGAGGATGCCCTTCTTGCAGCCGCACTTGCCGAGCCCGTCCCGGATGAAGCGGACGAGGACCTTCTCGACGAACGGAGCGTTAATCTTCGGCGGCACGGACGGCCCTTTCGAGGGATCTCAGAATGACCTCGGGCTTCTCGTCCCTCTTGAAAAGCCATTTTTTCCGGGCCTCCCGGACGGCGGCGAGGTCGATCCGGCGGACGAGAAGTTCCGGGTCGAGGTAGGCGGCCCGACCGGCGAGCCGGCCGCCGGGGGCGAAGACGAAGGACCCGCCGGCGAAGGTCACGCCGTCCTCGATGCCGACGCGGTTCGCGTAGAGGACGAAAGCGGTCGAAAAATAGGACATGGCCTCGCCCATGAGCTCCCACATCCGGCTGGTTTCGAAGGCGTCGCCGCCCCCGACCCCCCGGCCCGGCGCCGCGGAGATGCAGATGATCATGTCGGCCCCGGAGGAGTAGTGGACGTAGCTCGCCCCGTAGTGGAGGAAGTCGCGGCAGATGAGCAGGCCGACGCGGCCGACGGGTGTCTCGAACGTCCGGAGATCGCGGCCCGGGGCGAAGAACTTGGCTTCTTCGAACATCCCGTTCGTCGGAAGGTAGACCTTGCGATGGACATGGAGGAGGCGGCCGTCGGCGATGAAGGCGGCCGAGTTGTAGAAGAGGCCCTTTTCCGACGGCCTCTCCTCGACGAACCCGACGACGGCCGCAAGGCCTCGCGTGCGGGCCGTGATCTTTCGGAAGAGCGGGTCCGAATCCGGGTCGAGAGCGACCTCCTCGACGAGGTCCTTCAGCGTGTAACCCGTGAGGCCCAGCTCGGGGAAGACGACCAGGTCGGCCTTCCCCCGGCGCGCCTCTTCGAGGACGTCCAGGTGGAGTTCGACGTTGGCCTTGACGTCCCCGAGTCGCGGCGAGATCTGGGCGAGCGCGACTTTCATGGCCCATAAGTAGCACAAACCGGGGGCGATTTTCAAATGCGGAACGGATTGAAAAAAGCCGCGGATTCCATTATAGTTAGCCTTCTAAGAGGAGCCGAGCCAAAATGAATCACATCGCCGGCCACTTGAGGGAAATCTTCTTCAACAAGAAGACCGGCAGCCTCGTCTACCGCCGGGGGGATATCCTCAAGTACTTTTTCTTCCAGAACGGCGCCATCATCCAGGTCAAGACGAACCAGCCCGACGAACGGCTGGGCGAGATCCTTTACAAGCTCAAGCGCATCCCCAAAGAAGCCCACGCCAAGATGGACGCTTACATCGGGCCCAACGAGAACCTCGGGGAGGTCCTCAAGAGCCGCGGCGTCATTTCCGAGGACGACCTGGCCGAGGCTCTGGCCCATCAGATTAGAGAGTCCGTCCTCAGCGTCTTCCCCTACTTCGATGCCGAGATGGATTTCCAGGAGCACGAGGGGTACAGCGGCGATATCAGCGAATCCCGGGTCAGCGTCCCCCTCCTCATCGAATACGGCATCCGGCGGATGCAGGCGGATCCCCTCCTGCAGGCGTTCCTGGCCCGGAGGACCCCCGTCCCCGGCCGGAAGACCTTCGCCTGCCTTGTCACTGTGGACGAGAAGGATATCCTGGAGAAGGTCAACGGCACGGACACGGCCGAAGTCATCCTGCGGACGCTGACCATGCCGCCCGACCAATTCTGGAAAAGCCTCTATTTGCTCTATTGTCTCGATATCGTCGAGTTCGAGGGCGGGGCCCGGCAGGACGCTCCGTCGGAAAAAGGGACCCGCAAGCCGTCACCCGCCGCCTCGCGGACGGATGTCCCGCCGCAGGTCGCCGCCGTCCTCGTCTTCCGGGACACCCTGCCGTCGATGACGTTCTACCAGATCCTCGGCGTCCCCAAGACGGCCGCGGAAGAAGATATCAAGAAGGCCTATTTCCAACGGGCCCGCAGCTTCCACCCCGACCGCTTCGAGCGCAAGCTCGCGGCCGAATACAAGGCCCAGATCGACGAGGTCTTCGACGGCATCACCAACGCCTACCGCGTCCTGAGTGACAAGGAAGCCCGGCGAGTCTACGATGCGAAAAGCGGGTCGGCGGTGACCCAGGAGGACGTCCAGGACTCCTTCCGCAAGGCCGACATCAAGTTCCGCCAGGGGAAGACCCTCCACGGCCAGGGGCGGATCAACGAAGCTATCGCCTACCTCGAGGAGGCCGTCCGGGTCCGGAAAGACAAGGGCGATTACTACATCCTCCTGGCTATGGCCGAATCGAAGGTCCCGGCCTTGGTCAAGAAGGCCGAACAGGACTTCCTGAGGGCCATCCAGCTCGAGCCCTGGAACCCCGAGGGCTACATCGGCCTCGGCTTGCTCTACAAGGCCGAAGGACTCTTGACGAAGGCCATCCGGCAGCTCGAGAAGGCCCTCGCGGTCGAACCGGACTCCGCCTCGGCCCGCGAAGCCCTCGACGAGCTGACGGGGGGCAAGAAGAAGGTGGCCAGGGGCCTGTTCGGGATGGACCTCTTCGGTTCGAAGAAAAAGAAGAAATAGCTAGGGCTTCTTTCCGACGAGCCCCAGGAATTCCCTCTCCCCGAGTATCTTGATACCGAACGCGCGCGCCCTGTCCAGCTTGGAGCCGGGCGACTCCCCGGCGACGAGCCCGGTCGTCTTCCTGGTCACGGAAGAGCCCACTTCGGCGCCGAGCCTCTCCAGGAGCTCCCGGGCCTCGTCCCGGCTCATGCCGGAGAGCGTCCCGGTGATGACGAAGACCTGTCCGGCGAGGGGCTTTGGCCCCTCCCCGCCCTCGATCGCCTCTGTGGCCAACCCCACTTTCCTGAGCTTGCCGACGAGCTCGCGGCTTTCCGGTTGGGCGAAGAAGAAACGGATGCTCTCGGCGACCTTGGGACCGATATCCTCAGCCAGGACGAGGTCCTCTTCGCCGGCCGTTTCGAGGGCGTCGAGAGTCCGGAAGCGCGCGGCTAGGGTTTGGGCCAGCCGCTCGCCCACGCGGCGGATGCCCAGGGCGAAGATGAGCCGCGCGAGGCCGCGCGTCTTCGATCCTTCAATTTCGTCGAGGAGGTTCCGGGTGCTCTTCGGGCCCAGCCGTTCCAGTTCGACGAGGTCGTCGTAGCGGAGGCCGTAGAGGTCGGGGATGGACCGGACGAGCCCGGCGGCGAGGAGCTGGTCGACGACGGCCTCGCCCAGCCCGTCGATGTCCATGGCCCGGCGGGCCGCGAAGTGGAGGATGGATTCCCGGACCCTGGCCGGGCACGACGTGTTGACGCAGCGCGAGATGACCTCCCCTTCGGGGCGGAAGACCTCCGCGCCGCAGACGGGGCAACGGCCGGGCCAGTCGAAAGGTCGGAGGCGCTCCGTCCGCCGTTCCTTCATGACCGAGACGACATGCGGGATGACGTCCCCGCTCCGCTCGATGAGGACGAAGTCGCCGACCCGGATGTCCTTTCTCCGCACTTCGTCCTCGTTGTGCAGGGTCGATCGGCTGATGGTCGTCCCGGAGAGCTTGACGGGCTCGAGGACGGCCACGGGTGTCAGGGCGCCGGTGCGGCCGACCTGGATAACGATGTCGTTGACCCGGGTGGTCGCCTGCCGTGCCGGGAACTTGTAGGAGATCGCCCAGCGCGGGGACTTGGCCGTCGCCCCGAGGGCCTGCCGCTCCGCCGCGGAATCGACCTTGACCACGATGCCGTCGACGTCGTGGTCCAGGCTGTCCCTCTTCTCGGCCCATTCCTTGTAGTAGGCGATGACGTCGTCGAGCGCGGGACAGAAGCGCGAGTGGGAGTTGGTCACGAAGCCGAGCTTCCTGAGCTTCCGGAGGGAGAGCCACTGGCCGTTTTGCTCCTTCCCATCGATCGAGAGGTAGTACAGGAAGACGCCGAGGTTTCGGGCGGCCACTTCCTTCGGGTCGAGGAGGCGGATCGAGCCGGCCGCCGCGTTCCGGGGGTTGGCGAACAGCGGCTCGCCGAGCTCCTCGCGCTCCCTGTTGATCTTCCGGAAGGAGGCGAAGGGCAGGTAGATCTCGCCGCGGACCTCGACCTCGCCCGTCTCGTCGATGACGAGCGGGAGGGAGCGGATGGTCTTGACGTTGCCGCTGACGTCGTCGCCGCGGACGCCGTCGCCGCGCGTGACGGCCCGGGCGAACTTGCCGTCCCGGTAGAGGACGGAGATGCCGAGCCCGTCGATCTTGAGCTCGGCCGTGAAGGCGACCGTCTTTTCGGGGAGGAGCTTGCGGACGCGCCCCTCGAACTCCCGGAGCTCTTCCTCGTTGTAGCAGTTGTCGATGCTTAGCATCGGAGTCCGGTGGACGACGGAGGGGAAACCTTCGAGCGGCTTCTCGCCCACCCGCTGCGTGGGGGACTCGGGCGTCACGAGGCCGGGGAAGCGGGCCTCGAGGTCGCCGAGCTCGCGGACGAGACGGTCGAATTCCTCGTCGGAGATCTGGGGGTCGTTCTCGACGTAGTATTTCCTCTCGTGGGTGAGGATCTCCCGGCGCAGCCGCTCGGCGCGGGCGCGGTCCTTCCCGCCGGCGAAAGAGGAGGACACGTCTTCCCTCCTAATATCGGGGACTCCTCGTCGTTCCTGCCCCGCCGGGTCAGGCGGGGCAGAAACGGCGGGCGAGTGTCGCGAGCCGGTCCGGGCGCCGCCCTACTTGCCGAGTCGGGTCTTGGCCTGGGCGACGAGCGAGTTGAACTTGTCCAGGACGCCCTTCTGGCCGCCCTGGATCCTGGCGATGGCCTGCTTTTCGACCTCGATGTTGTCCTCGAGCTTCTTGAGGACTTTCTTGTCGGCCTCGGAGAGGTCGTCTTCGGTCTTGCCATCGACCTTGGAGTTGTAGGTCTTGGTGAACTCCTCGATAGCCTTGCTGTGCTCTTCGATCTGGGCGTAGCTCGAGGCGAGGTCCTTGTCCTGGCCGACGAAGAGGTTCTGGGCTTGCCCCAGGAGGTTCTTGGACTGGGGTGGATTGAGCAGGGCCGCGTCGATCAGGGCGCTGACGGCCTCGTCTGTCTTGGACGGGTCCGTCTTGACCTGGCCGTTCAGGATGATGGCGATATTCAGGGCGAGAGGCCCGGTCTTCTTCTTGGCGAAGCCTTCCTTGTAGATGGCCAGGGCTTCGTCGACCTTGCCTTCTTTATAGAGGGTCTGACCGAGGAGGGCGGCGCTTTCGGGGCCCTTGTCCGCAGCGTAGAACTGCCGGAAGACCTTCTCGGCTTCGGCGTACTTCTGGCCCTTGTAGAGCGTCGCGGCGAGGCTGTTGAGCTGTTTGAAGATGCTCGGGGCCTTGAACAGGCCGTAGCCGATGATGTAGTTCTCTGCGGCCGCGCCGTAGTCGCCGGCCTTTTCCGCGAACTGGCCGAGAAGCTCGTGGCCGCCGGCCTGGAGCTTCGTTCCCAGGGCCCTATCCTGGAGGGTCTTGCCGTACTCGATGAGCTTGAGAGCGGCGGCCTTGGCCTTGTCCATTTGCCCGGCGCTTTGATAAAGCCCGGGGATCGTGCCCAACAGCCCGATCTTTGTCTGTACGTCGATGCCGCTCATGCCCAGGGCCTTCTCGCCGTATTCGGCCGCCTTCAGGGCGTTCTTCGTCGCGCACGGGGTCAGGCAGTAGTAGAGGTAGGCCCAGTCCTCGTTCGTCGTGCCCTGGCCCGCGTACTTCGCGATGTAGGCTTCGAGCGCCTGGACTTTCGCGCAATTATCGGAAAGCTGCATGGCCTTGAGGTATTCCTCGTCCGCACTTTGGGCGGCCACGAGGCCTGCCAGGAGGAAAACCAAGGCCACGGTCGTCCCTAATGTTCTTTTCATGCCTAACCTCGCTCGAAAATTTCAGGAATGATAGTCCGCATCCTGATTTTTGTCAATATCTGCTCACTCCGGATTAACTTAAAGCAACTATTATGCCAAGATGCAGGCCGGTGGCCGGAGTTTTGCTTCCCCGCCCCGGTTTCACTATAATACCGGCCATGGACCGGAAAACGCTGTTCCGGGAAGCGTTCCTCGAGAAGATCGGAACTTCGCCCTCCGAGAACGTGCCACTTTCGGCCCTATCCAGCTTCGGCATCGGCGGGCCCGCCGACCTCTTCTTCGAGGCCCGCACGGAAGAAGAACTCGAGAAGGCCGTCGCTCTCGCGGTCGGGGAAAAATACCCTTTTTACGTCATCGGCGGCGGGAACAACGTCCTTTTCGACGATGCCGGCTATAGGGGGCTTCTCATTCGAAACCGCCTCGAGGGGATCGTCAGGGAAGAAGGCCGGATCCGGGTTCTCTCGGGAACGGGTCTTCCTGCCCTCCTGCGTGAAGCCCTCTCGGCGGGCCTTTCCGGCCTCGAATTCCTGGCCGGGATACCGGGGACCGTCGGCGGGGCCGTTTACGGCAACGCCGGGGCCTACGGCTGGAGCATTGGGGATGTCCTCGAGACGGCGACTCTCCTCTGCCCGGGCGGGGAGCGCCAGCCCATGACCAGGGAGGCCCTGCGCTTCGGCTACCGGGATTCGGCCCTCAAACAGGGGGGGGGCGGCATCGTCCTGGATGCTGTCCTCTCGTGCTCTGCAGGGGACGCCCAGACTTCTGAGGCCAAGATCCACGACATCCTCGAGAAGCGGCGGACCAAACACCCCCCCCTGGGCACGGCCTGCGCCGGGAGCTACTTCAAGAATTCCTGTTCCGCGACCGGGGAGAGGATCATGGCGGGCCAACTGCTCGAACAGGCGGGGGCCCGGGGCCTCGCGGTCGGCGATGCGGCCGTCTACGAGAAACACTGTAATTTCATCATTAACAAGGCCAAAGCCCGCTCGCGCGACGTCCTCCTCCTGGCCGAAGAGCTCAAGGAAAGGGTCTATCGGAAGTTCGGCGTGCGTCTCGAAGAGGAGGTCATCCACCTTCGAGCAGACGCTTCAGGGCAGTGACCCGGCCCGCCGGTAATCCGCTTTTTTCGGCCAGCCGAAGGATTTGTTTCCCCATGACCAGGTAAACTCCCCGCGCATGGGGGTCGTCCCGGAGGGCTTCCAGATGCTTCCGGACGGTGACGACATCCCCCCGGAGGATCGGCCCGGTCAGGGCTTTTTCCAGGCCAAGATTATTTACGTTCTGTAAAGTTCCTTGCACGAGGGGGAATAGCATGCCGGCAGCGGCTTTCTCCCCGATCCCGGCCGCCCCGAGCATTCCGGACGCCGTCCATTCCAGGGCGATCATGGCGTTCGAAGCCAGGCTGCACGCGGCGTGGTAGAGCGGCTTGTCCTTTTCCGAAAGAAGAAGGACGTTCCCCCGGAGACTACGGACCATTTCTTCGGCGGCCGCGACGGCGGCCGGGTCCCCTTCGACGCCCCAGGTGATGCCCCTGAAGATCGAGGCCGGCGCGTCCTTCCGGGAAAAGGACTGGACGGGATGGACCGAGGCGATGCGGGCTCCCCGTTTCCGGAGGGGCTCGAGGACGCGGGCGGGAAGGAGACCGCTCGTGTGGAAGACGAAACGTCCGGCCCACGACACGCCGGACCGCGCCAACCCGGCGGCGACGCGGCCGACCGCGTTGTCGGGCACGGCGATGATGACAACATCGCCCAGCCGGGCCGTTCCGCCGAGACCGGCCACGGCTGTTCCCCGGCCGATGATGCGGCGGCTCTCCCGGGCCGCTCCGGGGTCCTTGTCGACGATGGCCGCGGCCGTCCAGCCCCGCCGGACAAGCGCCGCCCCGAGCACGGTCCCGAGCCGTCCGGCGCCGACGATGGAGAAGCTCTTCATGGGTTGGACTTGAAGACCTCGTCCCAGAGATCGACCTCGAGCGGGGAAGGGATTTCCGTCCTCTTCTCCAGCTCCCGCCGTTTCTTCCCTTCTTTGATGGCCGTCTTGAGCTCGGCGGCGAAGGCCTCGGATTTCACGGGCTGGAGGCCGCTTTTCTTGGCCAGCTCCCGGATGGCCCGGTCCGAGCTGACGACGAAGAAGCGGCGGCGGTCGGTCTGCCGGCCGATCATATCCCGGATGACGTCGTCGGCGCTCTGCCCTTCGCCGGGAAAATGGATCGTGAACTTGGGGTTGACCGGGACGTCCGTCGGCGTCGGTTCGGGGTTGCCGTCGAAGACGAGGTGGATCCGGGCGCGGGTTACGCGCTGGAAGGCGAGGAGCCTGACCACGAGACCTTCCCGTCCCGACCTCTCCCGCAGCTCGTGGGGCGCGATGCGGCCGAGGAGGTTGTTGCCGTCGATGAGGTAGGCCATGTCACGCCGCCGTCGGGGCGTCTCCCTCTCAGCCCGGCGGCCAGGCCAGCCGCCGGCCGCCGAGGATGTGGAAGTGAATGTGGAAAACTTCCTGGCCGGAGTCCCGGGCCGTGTTGAGGACGATCCTGTAGCCGCTCTCTCCGATCCCCTTTTCCCGGGCGATCTCCCGGGCCCGGAGAAGGATCTCCCCGAGCAGGGCTTCCGCTCCGTCGGGGGCGTCGTTGAGGGAGGCGAAGTGGTCCTTGGGGATGACCAGGACGTGGACCGGCGCCTTGGGCCGGCTGTCTTCGAAGGCGAGGAGGCGCTCGTTCTCGAAGAGGATTCTCGCCGGGAGCTCCCTGCGGACGATTCGGCAGAAAAGGCAGTCCCCGGCGGGCGGAGACGTCACGCTTTGACCCTTTCGATCGAGGCCCCGAGGCCGCGGAGCTTTTCCTCGATCCTCTCGTAGCCCCGGTCGAGGTGCTCGATTTCGTTGATCGTCGTCTCGCCGGCAGCGACGAGGCCGGCCAGGACGAGGGCGGCCGAAGCCCGGAGGTCGGTGGCGATGACCTCGGCGCCGGAAAGGAGCGTCTTGCCCTTGACGACCGCCTTGTCGCCCTGGACCTCGATCGACGCGCCCAGCCGGACGAGCTCGTTGACGTGGGAGAAGCGCCGGTCGAAGATCGTCTCCGTGATGATGGACGTGCCGGCGGCCTGGGTCAGCAGGACCATGAACTGGGCCTGCATGTCGGTGGGGAAGCCGGGATAGGGCGAGGTCGTGATGTCCTGGGCCTTGACCTCCCGGCTGCCGGCGACGCGGAGAGCGTTTTCGCCTTCGGTTTCGACGATGGCGCCCGAAGCGCGGAGTTTCTCGATGACGGTGGCCGTGTGCTCGGGGACGACGTTACGCAGAAGAAAATCGCCCGCCGTCAAGGCCCCGGCGATGAGGAAAGTGCCGGTCTCGATCCGGTCCGGGATGATGTCGTGGGCCGCGCCGCCGAGCTCGCGCACACCCCGGACGCGGGCCGTGTCGTCGTCGAGCCACTCGATCTTGGCGCCCATCTTGTTGAGGAGCACGGCCAGGTCGGCGACTTCCGGCTCCCGGGCGCAGTTCTTGAGGATGGTCTCGCCCTTGGCCAGGGCGGCGGCCATGAGCAGGTTCTCCGTCCCGGTGACCGTCTTCTTCTCGAATTCGACGACCGCGCCGCGAAGGCGGTCGGCCTGGGCTTGAATGTAGCCGTGCTCGAGGGAGATCGTCGCCCCGAGCTTCTGCAGGCCGGCGATATGGAGGTCGATGGGCCGCGAGCCGATGGCGCAGCCGCCGGGCAGGGCGACGACGGCCTTGCCGAACCTGGCCACGAGCGGACCGAGGACGAGGATCGAGGCCCGCATGGCCCGGACGAGCTCGTAGGACGCCTCGTCCGAACGGATCTTCGCGACGCGGAGCGACACGGAGTCTCCGTCGATCTTGTAGGCCCCGCCGAGCTCGGCGACGAGGGTCAGGATGGTCTCGACGTCCTTGACCCGAGGAATGTTGGAGAGGCGGACCTCCTCGCTCGTCAGCAGGGAGGCGGCGATGGCCGGCAGGACGGCGTTCTTAGCCCCGCTCATGCGGACTTCGCCGCTCAAGCGCAGGTCTCGGTCGCCCCGGATAATCAGCTTTTCCATCGGCCTGATTGTAAAGGAAGCGGGGCCGGAATTCAACCTGAGGGACCGAACCGGAGGGACTGCCCCCTAAGAGGCGACAGAGAAGAGGGACTGTCCCCTCTTAGGGGACTGTCCCTCTTCTCGACCAGCCCCAGGCGTCGTAATAGGCGTCGAGGACGGAGTTGTAGAAAGCCTCGTCGACGGCTCGGCCTTGGTGGGCGCCGCAGCTGAGCGGGACCTTGAGCTTGGCGGGGACGAAAGCGTCGTATGTCCTGTCCCGGCCTTGGAGGTTGTTCATGCGGCGCTCGAGCGCGTAGATCCTCCGGCCGCATTCCTTGAGGGACTCGGGTGTGTAGGCGGTCCCGGTCAAGGCGCCATAGAGCGAAAGGAACGGCTCGGCGGTAATATCGCCGGTGAAAAAGTCGCAGAGCCCCAGGGAATCGACGAGGGCCTTGCCGGCCTGCCCTTCGGCGACGTAGGCGGCCAGGTCCCGGGCCTCTTTGAGCCCTCCCTCTTCGGCTTGGATCGTCCAGGCGTAGGTGTGGTCGCCGCGGCCCCGGTTCGACGTGCCGTAGGCCGTGAACATGCCCGGGAAGGCCTTGGGGCTGATCCCGGCGTAGCCGAGCCCGCCATAGGCCGTCGTCAGGCAATAGGCGATCTCGGAGAGGGCGGCCGGCGCGGCGCCCGCCGCCACCTCGGCGATGACCCGGTCGGTGTGATGGCCGAGGAGCCGGCCCAGCTCGCTCGAACGATAGGCGATCTCCTTGAGCGTCCGGACCATGCCCACAGCGTCCCCGAATTTCGGGGCGTCCCCGTACTTGGCTAGGAAGCCTTTGTCGGCCAGCTCCATGGCCCCGGCCATGACGCTGCCGAAGGTCATCGTATCGACGCCGAGCTCGTTGCAGAGATAGTTCATATGGAAGATGGCGTCGCGGTCGAGGATGCAGCAGTTGATCCACAGGGCGATCGTCTCGAACTCGGGACGGACGCCTTCACCCGCGTAAGGGCCCGACTCGACCTTGGCCGACCGCGTACAGAAGACGTGCCGGCACTTGTTGCAGACATTGTGCTTTCCGGAAATGGCCAGGAACGCGTCCGTGGACACCTTGTCGTAGTCCGCGGAGTCGAAGGCCCCCTCGTCGAAGTTGTGCCAGGGTAGGTAGCCGCCCTTGACGCCCAGGTAGCGGCCGTTGAAGGCGCGGTCGAGCCACCAGGTCGTGCCCGTCGTTGGGCGGAAGGAGGCCGTCCGGTTGGGGTCGTCGACGCTCATCTTGACCAGCTTGTCGATCTCCTGCCCGAACGTCTTGAACGCTTCGGCGTCGTGGTAGGCTACGGCGTCCTTGCCGTAAGCGGTGATGGCGACGAGGTTCTTCGAACCGAAGATGGCCCCGGCCCCGCCCCGGCCGAAGTTGCGATGATAGTCGGCCGTGAGGCAGGCGAAGTCAACGAGGTTCCATCCGGCCGGCCCGACGGTCAGCGTGGAGCCGCCCTTGACCCGGGCGGCGAGGGCGTCGGTGATCTCGGAAGCGCGACGCGGGACGCGGCGTCCCTGGGCGGTCTCGAAGAGGTCGTCCTCGGCGTCGACGATGCGGAGGGCGCCGTCGACGGCTTCGAGGCGCACCGGGCGGTCGGCCCGGCCGTCGATGACGACCTGGTCGAACCCGGCCCGCTTGAGCATATTGGGGAAAAGGCCCCCGGCGCTCGAGTGGGTGACGAGCCCGTGGACGGGCTTGTGGCCCGGGATCCAGGGGGCGGGTTCGGGCGATCGGGCCATCGTCCCGATAAACGAGCAGGAGCCACGCCCGGCCGTCGCGACCGCCGTGTCATTCAGTGCGGCGGCGCCGACGACAATCCTGTTTTGAGGAGCGAGCGGGTCCTTGAGCGGGCCGGTTTTTTCCAAGTGGTCGGCGAGAAGCCGGGCCTGCAGGCCGCGGCCGCCGACGTAATCGCGGCAGTATCCGGTGTCGGCCGGCTCGACGCGGATTGTCCGGTTGGTCAGGTCGACCCAAGCCCAACGGCCCTTGAACCCTGTTGTTTTCTTGGCTTCGGGCATGGTTACTTTTTACAGCGACCGCAGGGCCTGGTCCAGGTCGGCGATGACGTCGTCGGGGTGTTCCGCGCCGACGCAGAGCCGGATGAGCTGGGGCGGCACGTCAGCCATGCGGCGGGCCTCCTCCCCCTGCTGTTGATGTGTCGAGATCGCCGGGATGGTGGCGACGCTTTTGATCCGGCCGAGGTCGGTGGCCCGGAAGATCATCTTGAAGTTGTCGAAGACCTTCCTGGCATTCTCCGGCGGGCCGTCGACCCGGAAGCTCATGAGGTGGCCGTAGCGGTTGACCTCGCCGCCCTTGCCGTCGTCGGAGTCGACGAGCTTCATGTATTTTTTGGCCACTCCGTGAAGATGGTAGCTTGGCAGGCCCAGGTAATCGACCTGATAGACCTTCGGGTGCTTCTGGAGATACTCGGCCACCTTCTGGCAGTTGGCGCTGACGAGATCCATCTTGGAGCGGAGGGTCCGGAGGTCGTTGAGGGCGAAGATGGCGTTGACCGGCGAAGAGGCGGGCCCGTTGTCCCGGTAGGGCAGGAATTTGACGTACTCGGCGAAACTCTCCTTGAACAGGGGGTGGTCGTTCGTGACCTTCGTAGTGATGGGCTTCCGGCTGATGAGCGCGCCGCCGATGGCGAAGCCGCCGGAGGTGATGGATTTCGTCAGGGAGTGGACGACGATGTCGGCGCCGTGGGCGATGGGCCGCATCAAGGCCGGGGTGGCGCACGTCGCGTCGACGATGAGCGGGATCCCCCACGAGTGGGCGAGGTCCGCGAGGGCCTTGACGTCGGTGAAGGACTGCTGGGGGTTGGACGGCATTTCCATGTAGAGGAAGCGCGTATCATCGTCGATCTTCGTTTTCCAATCCTCCATGTCCCAGGGATGCTGGACCCAGCGGCATTCGATGCCGCGCTCTTTCATCTTGCGGAGAGAGAACTGCTGGAACGTCCCGCCGTAGACCTGGATGCAGGAAACGAAATTGATCCGTTCCTGCCCGTCCTTCTGTTTGACCAGGAGCGGGTCGATGGCGGACATGATGGCGGACATCCCCGAGGCCGTGACGCAGCAGGACGTGTCGAATCCCGTCCGATAGCCCTCGAGCAGGGCCAGGACCCATTCGAGGTAGTAAGTCGTCGGGTTGGCGATCCGCGTGTAGCACCAGGTCGGGACGAGGTAGGCGAGAGCGGCCTCGAGCTCGTCCGAGTCGGCGTAGGCCTGGGAGGCGGAAAGATAAAGGGGCTCGATCACGGCCCCTTGGTTCCGTTCGAGGGCCTCCTCGACCGTGTAGAGCCCATGGACGGCGATGGTATCGAATTTCTTCTCCTTCATCCGGGCGAAAGCGGCGTCGCGCTGGGCCAGGAGCTTTTGGGCGGCGTCGACGTACTTCTGGACTCCGGGCGATAGTTTCGGGGCGGAGCTCATGATTCCTCCAATATTGACACAAGGATAGACGGGGGTCTTGAAGGACGGGGAAAATCTCTTAAGACAAACGGCATGACACAGTTGGTACTGCGCCCCTAGCATATAAAGAACGAAGGGCCCGAGTCAAGTTGGCCTCGGAATATCGTCTCCGTCCGCGCGGTGATTCTTAAAGCCTTCCCGGTCCGGAGTCGATGGGAGGGGTCCGCGTCTCCGTCCCGGAAAGGCTAAATCCCCGCTTTATGCTCCCGTTGACGATATCCCTCGGCCGGTAAGCCGACGGGTCCCCCTCCGTTACGGGGGCTATGCACGGCACCCCTCACCGCCCGAGCGGCACCTGGATTTCCCACAGACATACACCTTTAATTTGGAAAGTTGAGACGTATTTTGGCCAGCCGTCAGCAGCGGTGCGGCGGGGAGCGAAGTCTTCGGAGCGACCGATAGAAGTGCGGCGGAGTGGTTCGGGGCCGCACTTCTAGGAAATATCTTAAACGAGCTCTTTGGCTGTCCGGGTGGCTAGCACCTATGCACAGCTAATAGATCCGATAGTATCGCGAAGCCCGTCTCGACCTTGCCGGCGCCGGCCCCCTGGATGGTGATCTTGCCCATCAGGTCGGTCTCCAGGCTGAGGGCGTTGTGGGCGCCCATGACCCCGGCCAGCGGGTCGGACAGGGGCAGCTTCTGGGGGGAGACGGTCGCCGTGACCGTGCCGCCGTCCATCTTGGCGTGGGCGATGAGCTTGTAGCGGAAGCCGGCGGCCTTGGCCGCCTCGACGTCGGCCTTGGTGATGGCCGAGATCCCCTTGCAGGGCACGTCCGTCGTCTTGAGCGAGCCGCCCAGGAGGACGTTGGACAGGATGACGATCTTGGCCAGGGCGTCGAAGCCCTCGACGTCGGCCGTCGGGTCGGCTTCGGCGTAGCCGAGCTTCTGGGCCAGGGCCAGGGCGGGGCCGTAGTCCATGCCCTCGGTCTCCATCTTGGTCAAGATGAAGTTGGTCGTCCCGTTGAGGATGCCCTTGACCTCCCGGACCGTGTTCCCGGCCAGGCCGCATTCGGCCAGGTGGAAGACCGGCGTGCCGCTCATGACCGTGCCCTCGATCCGGAACCGGACGCCGTTCTTGCGGGCCAGGTCCTGGATGTCGCGGTAATGGAGGGCGGCCGGCCCCTTGTTCGAGGTGACGACGTGCTTGCCGCGGAGGAGGGCCTTCTTGATGTAGCTCGTCGCCGGCTCGCCGGTCTTGATGTCGGTGTAGGTCATCTCGGCGATGATGTCGGCGTCGGTGCGCTCGATCATGTCCAGGGGGTCGAGGGGCTCGACCTGGGCCGGTGTCGCCTTGGGGTATTCGGCCAGGCCCTTCCCCTGGCCGAGGAGGGCCAGGACGGCGGGGATGTCGATCCCTTCGGGGAGGATGAGCGTCCCCTTGATCTTGTCGGTGATGGCCACGACCCGGGCTTCGAAGCCGAACGCGTCGCGGAGGTAGTCCTTCTTGTCGTTAAGGATCTGGAGCAGCCCCTGCCCGACGGTGCCGCAGCCGATGAGCCCGATCCGGTGTTCCATTCCTGTCCTCCTCCCGAGTGTTTCAAAAAAATCAATATAGCATAATTCGGGGACACAATACCATTTGCCGAATTTGCCCCGGTCGAATTTCGGAAATGGGTATTGTGTCCCCGAAAAAAAAAGGGCCGCTCGCCCTCATCGTCGGCGATGAGGACGGCGGCCCTTGACGTCTGCTCTACGAGAGACGTTTACTTCGCGGCCGGGGGATTCTCCTTGATGAAGTTCTCCAGCCACTCCGTGGTGACGGACTTCGGCCGTTCGATCGGCAGGCCGAGGGCGCGGTCCCAGACGAGCTGGGCCAGGACGCCGAGGGCGCGGGAGACGCCGAAGAACACGGTGTAGAAGTCGTACTCGACGGCCCCGTAGTAACAGAGGAGGACGCCGGAATGCGCGTCGACGTTCGGCCAGGGGTTCTTGGTCTTGCCGTGCTTCGTCAGGACGTCGGGCGCGACCTCGTAGACCAGGCTGACGACCTTGAAGAGGTCATAGTTGGGCATGTGCTTGAGGGCGAACTCTCTCTGGGCCATGTAGCGGGGATCGGTTTTCCGGAGAACAGCGTGGCCGTAACCGGGGATGACCCGCCCGCCGTTCAGGGTGTCCCACATGTACTTTTCGAGCTGTTCTTTGGTCGGAACGCCGCCGAGATCCTTCATGAGGTCCTGGATCCAGCCGAGCACTTCCTGGTTGGCCAGCCCGTGGAGCGGCCCGGCCAGGCCGTTCATGCCGGCGGACAGGGAGTAGTAGGCGTCGGACAGGGCCGAGCCGACGAGGTGGGTCGTGTGGGCCGACACGTTGCCGCCCTCGTGGTCGCTGTGGATGCAGAGGTAGAGCCGCATGAGCTCCTTGAATGACGGGTCGTCGGTGACGCCGAGCATGTGGGCCATGTTGCCGCCCCAGTCGAGCTTTAAGTTGGGGGCGATGTGCTTGCCGCCCTTGTAGGACCGGCGGTAGATGTAGGCGGCGATGTTGGGGAGCTTGGCGATGAGGTTCATGACGTCTTCGTACGTCGCGTCCCAGTACTGCGACTTGGGCATTTTCTCTTTGTAGCGCCGGGCGAACTCCGACTCCCGCTGGAGCTGGAGGATGGCCAGGGAGAACTGGGTCATCGGGTGGGTGTCCTTGGGGACGGCGTTCATCGTGTCGAGGAGATACTGCGGCAGGACGCTGCGTTTCTGCCACTCTTCGGTGATCGCGGCGCAGTCCGCGGCCGTCGGGAGCTCGCCGATGAGCAAGAGATAGAAGATACCTTCGGGCAGGGGTTCCGTCCCGCCCGGGGCCTTGGGGAGCTTCTCGCGAAGTTCGGGGATGGAGAAGCCGCGGAAGCGGATGCCCTCGAACTTGTCGAGGAGAGAGCAGTCCCAAAGCATCGAAATGATGTCGCGGGCGCCGCCGGCGACCTGGCCGACGTTGACGCTGGAGACGTTGACGTCGCCGAATTCCTTGTTGAGCTTCTGGACCCGTTCCTTCATCGGGCCCATCACGGTGACAAATTTTTCCTTCAAAGTCGCCATTTCGAGATAAACCTCCTATTTGATGAATTTAAAGGGTGCCATTCACCCTCGTAAAGCGTTTCATAATAGCATGGGAGCCGTGGGGTGTCAATCGGGAAAATGGCCGCACACCGGGCCTGGGCCGGCCTTTAAAAACGACTATAATTGTTATTATTTCAACAGCTTGCGGGGCACCCGCTCGTCCGCTATTGCGGCTTGGTAGGCAAAAGCGGCCTCGACCACGGCGTTCTTCATCAGGTCCTCGGCGGACAGCGTGTCGAGGAAGTCGAGGTTGGTGTGCCCGGCCGTTCCGGCGATCCGGTCCTGGATGAACTGGAAGCCGGGCAGGCCCGCGGCGTCGAACGCGACGTGGTCCGTGCTGCCGACGCTCTGGATGGAGATGGCCGTCAGGCCGATGTCTCGGAACGGCTCCATCCAGGCGGCGAAGAGGCGCCGGGCGTGCTCGTTCCCCTGCAGGTAGATGCCGCGGAACTGCCCGGCCCCGTAATCCTGGTTGAAGTAGGCCGAGAACTTCTCGTAATCGGGCGTCGGCGGGTTCTTCGGCTCCTTGGGGTTTCCGAAGTGCTTGCGGACGTATTCCTGCGAGCCGTAGATCCCCTGCTCCTCGCCGCCCCAGAGGGCGACGCGGATCGTCCGGCGCGGCTTGGCGCCGATCGCTTTCAGGATGCGGACGGCTTCGAGGGCGACGGCGCATCCCGCGGCGTCGTCGCTGGCGTTGGGGCTGGCGTGCCAGCTGTCGAAATGGGCGCCGATCATCACGACCTCGTCCTTGAGGTCGGTCCCGGGGATCTCGCCCAGCACGTTGGCGGCCTTCTCGACAATTTCGCCGAGCCTGTTCCGGATCTCGACCTCGATCTTGACCGCGAGGCCCCGCTTCAGGATACGGTACATGCGGTTATAATGTTCGGGTGTGACGACGACGATCGGCAGGGACCCCAGGCTTTTCTCCCGCGACCACTTGTCATCCTTGGTCCCGGGCCGGGCGAAGCCGACGACGACGCCGGGACGGCCCCCCTCGCACTGGAGGACCGCGACGGCTCCCTCGGCCTTGAAGAAGGCGATCTTCTCCTCGGGCTTGAGCAGGTCCGGGTTCGGCGGGGGCGGGGTCGGGCGCGGAGGCGGCGGGACGACGTTTTCCTGGAGCTTTTTCAGGTCCTCATCGGTCAGCCGGGCAACGCCCTGGGCGAGCGATGCCTGGCTGATCGCGAGGGGAGGCGTGGCCAGGACCGCGGCCCCCTTCAGCTTCCCTTTGAACTTGGCGAGGTCAGCCTTCGTCTGAAGTTCGGCGACGACGGCCGGGCAGGCGACCTTCCCAGGGGTTCCCGGCGTGTGGGTCAGCGGGAAGCCCGTCATCGGCTGGTAATCCGGCTCCAGCATGTGGAGCGAGAAGTAGTCGTTATCCCAGGTGACCCCGTAGTCCATGAACGGCTCGATGACGACGTTCTCGAGCCCGATCTGCTCCATCTTGCCCCGGACCCAGGCCTGGGCCCGCTTCATGTCCTCGGAGTTCGTCAGGCGGGCGCCGAGGACGTCGACGATGTAGCCGGTGATGTCCATGACTTGCGAGCGCTGCAATCCTTCTTCACGGATTTTCGCGACGGTGTTCCAATCGACGGTCGGCGTCTGGTCCGAGGCGAAAGCGCCGATGGCGATGACGAGAGTGACGGCCGCGAGGGCCCGGGGGAACGGCTTCATGGATGGCCTCCTTGATCGAGAGTGAACGAGCCCCTATTCTCCACATTCGGCCGCCCGTCCGCAACAGGATTTGCGGCGGCACGAAAGAGGTGCGGGCTCCCGGCGGCGGGGCGTCGATGCCCGTCAACCGAAAAGAAGCTCGAATCCGCGCGGGTCGAGGATTTTTATTTTACCGTGTTCCCCGATCGCCAGCAGGTCTTTGTCTCCCGTTACCAGGAAATCGGCGTCGGCCTTGACGGCGCAGAAGAGAATGAGGTCGTCGTCCGGATCGCGGACAATGCGAGTCGGTTTGGCCTCGGGCGGCGCTTCTCCGGTCATGACCGAGACTTCCCGCAGGAGAGCGAGTGCTTTGCCGATCTCTTCTTCTGTCGCGTCCAGCTTTTTCTCGAGGGCGCCCTGGAATTCCTCTAGGATGACCGGACAGACGAGAAGAACGAACTCATGCTTGTTAGCCCGGCGGAGCAACTTGGCACAGAGGCCGTCGGCCGCGAAGGCGGCGACAAAAACGTTCGTGTCGAAGACAACCCTCACGAAACCGCCTTGAAGACGTCTTCGTCCGTGACCAGGCCCTTGGCCTTGGCCTTGCGGGAAAGGCTCTTTCGAAGTCCCGTGAGCCGCTCCTCCCACAGGAATTCGCGGAGGGCTTCCTTGATGAGGTCGCTCTTCGTGCGGCCCGATTCCTTGGCGATCCGGCCCAGCTCTTTGGCCATATTCTCGGGGAAACTGACGGAAATAACGGCTCTCATCGGGGCCTCCTGTATTACATTCTACTACACTTGGACAGGAAGTCAACCGGGAGCGCCGAGCGGCTTTCCGGCTCCAGTTTATCAGACGCTCGGGCCAGCGATTATTCTCACTCCCCATGAAATGATGAGCCCGATGAACCGGGCTTTGTGCTGAACTGGCCGGACATGAAGATGCCGTCAGAAAATGAAGCCGGGATTGCCGGCCGGCCCGTCGCGTGATAAGATTCCATCCGCTTCATAGAGAAATGAAAGGGGTGCGCATGAGCCGCTCAAAAAGCTTCGCTTCGATCGTTCTGGTTATCCTACTGGCCAACCTTTCCGTGGCCTACGCGCAGGAGGCATCGCCTTCCGACGAGCAGGTGAAAGCGCGGCTCGCCTTTATCACCGGCGCTCTCAGCGCCGGCCAGCCCGGCGCTAAAAGATGGTGGTACGGCTGGATCGCCGGATATTCGGCCGGGGCCGTCATGATGGGAGTCCTGGCGGCCACGAACTGGAACGAACCGGTCCCCGAACCCGACCGGAGCTTCGCCCAGGACATGCTCGTCGGCAGCGCGACCTTTGCCCTTGGGGTCGCCGGCCTGCTCATCGATCCGTTCGTCCCGGCCACGGCCGGGCGAAAATTGCAGCCCCTGCCTGAAGGGACGCCCATGGAACGGCTGGCGAAGATGCGGCGGGCCGAGGAGCTCCTCCGCCAGTGCGCCCGCCGCGAGAAGGACGGCCGCGGCCTGAAAACCCACCTGATGAACGCCGGTGTCAACGCCGCGGCCGGTGTCGTGACCGCGGCCGCCTTCAAGCGGCCCTGGACCGACGGGCTGATCACGTTCGCGACCGGAGAGGCGGTGTCGCTGGCGAATATCTTCACCCAGCCCATGCGGGCGACGCGCGACCTGAAAAGATACGAGGCCGGTTACCCGGGGAATGACGGGGCTTCGACCCCGGCCCAGCCGGAACGCAAGTGGTCCCTGGGCGTCTGGCCGGGCGGCTTGAGCTTTCGGCTGCAGTTCTAGGATCCTGCCGAATTCTTGACGAGGACCCGGCCGGGGCGATCATTTCAGGCCTCGATATTCATGCTCTTGAGGAGGGACATCCCGTGATCGATAAAAAAAATCGCTTAATCGGTCTCGCTCTCGCGGCTATTATTTCTCTCGGACTCGCGGCGGCACTTTCCGCCGAGATCAAACTGCCCGCGGTCATCGGCGACCACATGGTCGTCCAGCAGGACAGGCCCGTCGCGATCTGGGGCTGGGTGGGAAAGAACGAACAGGTCACGGTGACATTCAACGGTCAGGAGAAAAAGTCCGTGGCCGGCGCCGACGGCGCATGGCGGGTCGTCTTCGATCCGCTCAAAGCCGGAGGTCCCGCCCTTGAAATGACGGTCCGTGGGGAGAAGGGTCCGGACATCGTCGTCAAAGACATCCTCGTCGGCGAGGTATGGCTCTGCTCGGGTCAGTCCAACATGGAGTGGGCCATGGATTGGCTCCCCAATCCGAACCCCGAGATCCTGCGCGCCGCTCACCCCAACCTGCGGCTGTTCCTTGTGCCGAAAAAAACCGCGGACCGGCCGAAGGATGACGTCATCGCGAAATGGGCACCCTGCTCGCCGGCGTCCGTCCGGCCGTTTTCGGCCGTCGCCTACTATTATGGGCTTGAGATTCACCTGAAGCTCGGCGTTCCTGTCGGACTCATCGAGTCGGCCTGGGGCGGGACATTGATTGAGCCCTGGACGCCGCCGGCCGGGTTCGCAGCCGTGGCCGACATAAAGCCGATTCTCGATAAGCAGGCCGCGAGCTATGAGGATTATCGGAAAGCCCTGGAAAAAGCGCTGCCGGCGTGGGACCTCTGGATCCAGGAAACCCAGAAAGCCCTCAAGGCAAAATCCGTTATCCCGCCCCAGCCCTTGCTCGACCCATCCAACCCTTACGAGAATCCGCAGGCCCCGACGGCGCTTTACAATGGGATGATCCATGCCCTTACCCCGTTCGCCATCCGCGGCGCGATCTGGTACCAGGGCGAGAGCAACCGGAACGACGGCCTGCTCTACGAGAAAAAAATGGAAGCCCTGATCAAGGGCTGGCGCGAGGTCTGGAAGCTCGGCGATTTCCCATTCTATTACGTCCAGATCGCGCCGTTTGACTATGGCTATGACCGGGACATGGTAGGCAGCCCGGTCATCGACGCTCTTCGCCTGCCGCTTCTTTGGGAGGCCCAGACGAAGGTGCTGCATCTGCCCAACACGGGAATGGCGGTCGTCACGGATATCGCCGATCTCACGAACATCCATCCTACGAACAAAATCGACGTGGCCCGCCGGCTGGCCCTCTGGGCCCGGGCCAAAATCTATGGCGAGAAGGACCTCGTTTACTCAGGCCCTCTCTATAAATCCATGACGGTCGAAGGGGACAAGGCGAAGGTCGCGTTCGACTCCATCGGAGGCGGGCTGATGACGAACGATGGCCAGCCCCCCGTCTGGTTCGAAATCGCGGGCGACGACCACATCTTTTGCCGGGCCGAGGCGGAGATCGCCGGGGACACGGTCGTCGTTTGGAGCCAGCGCGTCGCATCGCCCAAAGCGGTCCGCTTCGGCTGGCACCAGCTGGCCGTGCCCAACCTGGCTAACAAGGAGGGCCTGCCGGCCTCACCCTTCCGCACCGACCGCTGGCAATAAGTGGCAATAAGGGGACTGTCCCTCTTATTTCTTCCTCCACACCGGGACGCCGCGGCCGGGCGTCCAGGGTGCGCCGGCGGCCTCGAGCTCGGCCTGGAGTTTCTTGAGGTCGACCTCGATCGTCGCCCGCATCTCCTCGAGGAGCTTCCCGAACCCGTCGGCGGCGATCTCGTAACCGCGCCGGACCGTCGCCGTGATCGGCCCGGTCGCGTCGAGCTGGGCACTGACCCTGTCCATGAGCGACGACGGGGCGACTTCGTTCCGGCGCTGGCGGGTCCGGTCGCCGAAAAGGACCATGACCTCCTCCTGGAGACGCTTTTCAATGGTCCGGGCCGTTTCGGCGAGCTTCGGGTCGGCCTGGGGCGCGTCGAGCAGCGCTTTTTTGATGAAGGCAATGTTCTTGAGGGCGTCCTCGGCCGCGGTCCCGGCGCCCATCATGGCCCGCTGCACCTCCCCGGCCTTCTTCTGGAAATCGAGGAGGGCCGTCCGGTCTTTTTCCGGCAGGTTGGCCAGGTTGAGCGATTCGACGACGAAAGCCCGCGGCTCGGTGAGCGGCGTCAGGACGCCGTCGACTTTCTTGGCCAGCGCAGCAGTAAATTTGCCCGGGACGACCAGGGGCCCCATCGGGTTCCAACCCCAGTCGTTGCGCTCTCGCTCCTCGACCTCGGTCGGGTCGACGGGCGGGTAGCGGAGGTCCCAGGCGACGCGGTGAAGGCCCTTGCCTGACGGCACGGGGAAGCGGCGGACGACCTGGCCCGCTTCGTCTGTGACCGTCATGACGACGGACGGCTTTTCTTCGTTCTCCTCCTTGCGGAGGCTGTCCCAGCCGGGGAACGGGACGGGCTTTCCGTCCTTGACGAGTTTCCCCTCTTCCTCGCGGCGGGCCTCGGCGCCCGTCTTGAGCCCGTCCTTCAGGTAATAGGTGAAGACGGCGCCGAAGGGCGGGTTGGGCGCAAGGTAGAACGTCTCGCCCAAGCAGCCTTTGCCGTTCGCGTCGATCGGTTTCAGCGGCATGTACTGGAGGGCCTTTTTGACCGGGAAGAGGGCCGCGTCTTTCGCCAGGCTCTCCTCGCTCATGTCCCGGAGCGGCGAGTAGTCGTCGAGGATGAAAAAGCTCCGGCCGAACGAGGCCCCGACGAGGTCGCTCTCGCGCTCCTGCACTTCGATATCGCGGAAGGAGATCGTCGGCACTCCGCCGCCGAGCTTGACCCATTTCTTGCCGCCGTCCACCGTCGCGAAGATACCGAACTCCGTCCCGGCGAAGAGGAGGTCTTTCTTGATGTGGTCCTGGGCGACGGACCAGACGATCGTCCGCTGGGGCAGCCCCCCGGCGATGTTCGTCCACGTCCTGCCCCGGTCGACGCTCATTAAAAGATAGGGCTTGTAGTCGCCCGTCTTGTGGCTGTCGATAGCCGCGTAAACCGTGTCCTTGTCGTGCTTGGAGGCCATGATCTTGTTGACGAAGAAATAATCAGGGACACCGGCAACTCGCTCGATCTTCCGCCAGGTCTTGCCGCTGTCCTCGGTCACCTGGATGAGGCCGTCGTCCGTGCCGGCGTAGATCAGCCCTTCCTGGAGGCGCGATTCGCTCACCGTCGTGATCGTCGAGAACTGCGACATGGCCCCGTGGTCCCAGAGCCCGTCGACGCTCCACGCGCGGCCCATGATCTTCTGCTCGAGGCGGAAGATGCCGCGGGTCAGGTCGGGGCTGATCCTCGTCCACGAATCGCCGCGGTCTTCGCTCCGCCACAGGTATTGGGACGCGTAATAAACGCGCGTGTGAGAGAACGGGCTGATGACGACCGGCGAGTCCCAGTTGAAGCGCAGGGGCGGCTCTCCCGCCTCCGGCTTCGGGCTGATGTTCAGCGTCTCCTGGCTTTTCTTGTCGTAGCGGAAGAGGACGCCCTCCTGCATCTCGACGTAGACCGTGTTCGGGTCGGCCGGGTCGATGGCCGAGGCGTAGCCGTCGGCTCCATAGGTGAGGGCCCAGTCGAAGTTCGAGATGCCGTTGCCGTTGAGGGTCCGCGACGGCCCGAGCTGGCTGCCGTTGTCCTGGGCGCCGCCATGGACGTTATAGAAAGGGAGGGCGTTGTCCAGGGCGACCTTATAGAACTGGGTCACCGGCAGGTTCTCGAAAAAGCGCCAGGTCTTGCCGCCGTCATGGCTCTCGTAGACGCCGCCGTCGCTGCCGTTGAGGATATAGTCGGGGTCGCCCTTGACGAAGGCCATGGCGTGGTTGTCGCCGTGCTTGCTCTTCTCGCCGACGGGGCGCCAGGTCCTGCCGCCGTCGTTCGTGACCATCATCGACGGGTCCATCTGGTAGACGCGGTCGAAGACGCTGGGGTCGGCGAAGATCTCCTGGTAATAGTGCGGCCCGGTGCCGCCGCTGATGTAGGGGCTGCGCTTCTCCCAGCTTTCGCCCTTGTCCGTCGACCGGTAGAAACCCTTCTCCTCCGGCCCGGCCTCGACCGTGGCGTAGACGACGCGGGGGTCGATGGCCGAGACGGCCAGGCCGATCTTGCCCACGTCTCCGGAGGGCAGGCCGACGGCGAGCTTCCGCCAGGTCTTGCCGGCGTCCTCGCTCTTGTGGATGCCCGATTCGGGCCCGCCGCCCATGAACGCGGCGACGCTGCGGCGCCTCTGGTAGGCCGCGGCATAGAGGACGTCGGGGTTGGCCGGGTCGAACTCGACGCTCGTGACGCCCGTGTCCTTGGATATCTCGAGGGCGAGGATCCACGTTTTGCCGCCGTCGGTCGTCTTGTAAAGGCCGCGCTCGCCGCCGGAGGACCACAGGGGCCCTTCGGCCGCGGCATAGACGACGTTCGAGTTCCGCGGGTCGACGAGGATCCGGCCGATGTGCTCGGACTTGGGGAGGCCCACGTTCGTCCAGGTCTTCCCGCCGTTCAGGCTCTTGTAGACGCCGTCGCCGAAGCCGACGTGGCGCCCGCTGACGTTCTCGCCCGTGCCCACCCAGACGGTCTCCGGGTTCGACGGGTCGAGCGTGATGCATCCTATGGAATACGAAGCCTGGGCGTCGAAGACGGGCGTCCAGATCGTCCCGGCGTTCTCGGTCTTCCAGACGCCGCCGGAGCCGACGGTGACATACCAGGTGTGGCGCTTCAGCGGGTGGATGACGATGTCGCTTATCCGTCCCGACATGATGGCCGGGCCGATGTTGCGGAAGGCCAGGCCCGTGAGGAGTTCGGGCGTGAGAAGACCTTTTTTTTCGGCCTTGATGTCCGGTTTGGCGGTCGATTTCGTGGCGTTCTGGGCCAACGCCTCTGTTGAAATCATAAATGCCATGGAGACAAGAACAACGATTGCGAAGCTAAAGGTTTTTTTCAAGGGAAACCTCCTTCATCCCGCGGCTTGAAGAGCCGGGTTTTCACATTGACCGATGACGGCCATGCGCAGATGGTAATTATGTTCCTCTTGGGCGGAAGAATTCAACATAAAAGCTGAATGGGACGGAGGTCCCATTCCAATGGCCCCCCAACCCTTATGAAGCCGCCGTTAAGCGGTCGACGGCGAGGCCGCAAAAGGCCTGATCTTTTTGAGATCCATTTCAATCTCTTTCTTCTTTTCCTCGAGGTCGAAATGGTTTTGGAGGTTGATCCAAAATTCAGGCGAGGTCCCGAGAAACCGGGCGAAACGAAGTGCCGTAGCTGCAGTAATACCCCGCGTCCCCTTGATGATCTCTCCGATCCGGGTCTGGGGGATACCCGTTTCCTTCGCCAGACGGTAGGCCGTGATCCGCATAGGCGTCAGGAACTCCTCCTGAAGGATTTCACCGGGATGGATATTCGTCATTCTGTTCATGGCCGTCATCTCCTTAGGAATGATAGTCCGTAATTTCCACCGCGTGGGCGTTTCCGCCGTGCCATTCAAAACAGATCCTCCATTGATCGTTGATAGATATGCTGTGCTGCCCAGCTCGGTCCCCGGTAAGAGCGTGTAACCTATTGCCCGGAGGGACCTTTAAGTCTTGAAGAGATATCGCAGCATGGAGCATGAGCAGCTTACGCCTGGCCGCACGCTGGATGTTCGCTGGAAGCCGCCGCGAGGGCCGGCCGGACCACAATCGTTCGGTTTCCTTGTCCTTCCATGATAATATCACTTTATGATAGTATCGCAAGACGTTATTATTGTCAAGGGCTTTTGAGAATTTCAGGAAAAAAGAAAAGCGGGGCCTTGATACGTTCGGGGGTTGATTTTTCAGCCCCGGGCTCGTATTGTTAGGAACGGACAGAAGTCCGAAGGAGGAACACGTGGGTGCTTTAGTTCTCTTGCTCGTCATCATCGCGGCCATCGCTATCATGGCCATCGGCATGTACAACAGCCTGATCACGCTCCGCAACCGCTGCGACAACGCCTGGTCCCAAGTCGACGTCCAGCTCCGCCGTCGCTACGACCTCATCCCCAACCTGGTGGAGACGGTCAAGGGCTACGCCAAGCACGAAAGCGGCGTCTTCGAGCGGGTGACGCAGGCCCGGAACGTGGCCGTCAACGCCCAGACCGTTAAGGAGCAGGGGCAGGCCGACAACATGCTGACCGGCGCCCTGAAATCCCTGTTCGCCGTCGCCGAGGCCTACCCCGACCTCAAGGCTAACCAGAACTTCCTGATGCTCCAGGAGGAGCTGGCAGGGACCGAGAGCAAGGTGGCCTACGCCCGACAGTTCTACAACGACGTGGTCATGAAGTTCAACATGAAGCAGCAGGTCTTCCCCTCAAACATCCTGGCCAACATATTCGGCTTCAAGACCAAAGAATACTTCCAGATCGAAGAGGAAGTGGCCAAGGGCCCGGTCAAGGTCCAGTTCTGATCTCCGAGAGGGGACATGTACGGCTTCGGTACGTGTCCCCCTTCTTGTCTTCGTGCTTGACTTGACGAAGGGCGGGTTAGACGATGTACGAACAGATCTCGCGCAACAAGTGGAAATCCCTCGCCCTCATCGGCTTCTTCATGGCCTTCATCTTCCTCCTGACCTGGTTTTTCGAGTACGTGACGGGCTGGGGGAAGGGCGGCCTCGTCCTGGCCGTCGTCGTGTCCATGACCATGGCCGCGGTCGGCTACTACGCGAGCGACAAGATCGTCCTGACCATCAGCCGGGCCCGCCCCGCGACGAAGGACGAATTCCCCTACCTCTATAACGTTGTCGAGGGCCTGGCCATCGCCGCTGGCCTGCCCGCGCCTCGTTGTTACGTCATCGACGACACCGCCCCCAACGCCTTCGCCGCCGGCCGCAAGCCGGAGACGGCCGTCATCTGCGTCACGACCGGCATCCTCGAAAAGCTCAACCGCCTCGAGCTCGAGGGCGTCATCGCCCACGAGATGTCCCACATCAAGAACTTCGACGTCCGCCTCCAGACCCTCGTCGTGGTCATGGCCGGGATCGTGGCCCTCCTCAGCGACTGGATGCTGCGGAGCTTCATGTGGGGCGGCGGGCGGCGGCGCGGCGGCCGGAGCCGGAGCGGCTCGGGCGGCGCCGGGGGCATCCTGATCCTCGTCGGCCTGGCCCTGGCGGTGCTGTCGCCGTTCATCGCCACGATCATCCAGCTGGCCGTCTCGCGGAAGCGGGAGTTCCTGGCCGACGCGAGCGGGGCCATGCTGACGCGCTACCCGGCCGGCCTGGCCTCGGCCCTGCGGAAGATCTCGGCCGACACTGAGCCTCTCGAGGCGGCCAACAAGGCCACGGCCCACCTCTACATCGTCAATCCCCTCAAAAACATCAAGGGCGGCGTCAACAAGCTTTTCAGCACCCATCCGCCCATCGAGGAGCGCATCGCCGCCCTCGAGAAGATGTAGCCGACGGCATTCCTAATTTCGATTGATGGATAAAAAGGTTGACACTTATATATAAGTGATGGTATATTTATCCATTATGAGATATCGGACGAGGGAGGAAGAGGCGGAGAGGGTATTCCGAAAACGCGGCGGGACTCTCCGAACTTCCCAAGCCATCGCTGAAGGCATTCACCCCAGAAGTCTCTATTCCCTGCGCACGAAAGGCCGCATTGTTCCTCTGAGCCGCGGGCTCTATCGACTGGCCAACCTGCCCGATGTGGGAAATCCCGACTTCGCCGTGGTGGCCGCACGAATCCCGTCCGCAGCTATTTGCCTCATATCTTCACTGTCGTTTCATCAAATGACGACTCAGGTCCCGCATTCTGTCGATATCGCCCTGCCTCGAGGAACAAAAGCGCCGCGGCTGGACTTTCCTCCTCTGAGGATCTTTAGGATTTCTCGAGGGATTTTTGAAGCGGGAATCGAAACCCAGGATGTCGACGGGATCGCGGTTCGCGTCTATTCTCCGGCCCGGAGCATCGTGGATTGCTTTAAATTCCGTAATCGGATCGGAATCGACATAGCCGTCGAAGCCCTCCGGCTCAGTCAGCGACGCCGAGTCTGTACTGTCGCCGAGATCCTGGAGTATGCCAAGCTCCTACGGATGCGCCGCGTGATGCTCCCTTACCTGGAAGCGATTCAATGAGCGTCCGCAATCCCGTAAACATGGCGCATTCCGTCCATCAACGCCTCCTGGATGCGGCGAGAAGAACACATCGTTCTTTTAACGATTTGCTGCAATATTTCTCCATGGAGCGCTTTCTCTACCGCCTGGCCTAGCGGAAGAATTTGCGGAAGACGCCATGAAGCGGGTGCAGTGGAACGCCTTCATCAAGCGGCTCGTCGATCTCGAAAAGCCGCCGGCTCTGGACGAAGCGATCTGCGTGATCCGCGCGTTTATCATGCCTCCGCTTATGGCTTTCCATGAGGGGCGTCGGTTCGATTTCGTCTGGCCGGCCGGCGGGCCGTGGCGGCCTCGAGAGAAAGGCCATGACGGGTGACGTCCGTTCACGGAACAGCGGCCATCCGTCCCACGCCCTGGCTCACTTCAGACGCGCGTAGGCGTCGTCGACGGCCTTCTTGAGGTCTTTGGCCGCGCGCTCGAGCCCCTTCTTCACGTCTTCCCCGGCCTTCTGTCCGGCCTTGCTCCATTCCCCCATCCGGACCTTGAGCTCTCCCTCTTTCTTCTCAAACGACTTGAGGCCCTTGTCGTACTCCAGGCGCGCCTCGAGCTTGAGCTTCCGGCTCTTGGCCTTGAGCTCCATCAGCCCGGTCTTGACGTGGTCCATCTCGATGCCGAGTCTTTCCAGGAACTCGTCTTTTTTGGAAAGCTTTGCCATGATGTCACCTCCTGCCTCAAATGTATCAGAAAACCCACGCTTCTACGAGAAGCCGGGGGCTTCTTGAAAGTCCGGCCTCGATTCTCTATAATAGGCCAGCCCATTGCGGGGTCGTAGTTCAGTTGGTTAGAACGCCGGCCTGTCACGCCGGAGGTCGCGAGTTCGAGTCTCGTCGGCCCCGCCATTCCTTAATCAAAAGCGCCGTCCTCCAGTTCCCCCTAATTACGGAGGGGGATAAGGGGTTAAGAACTACAGGCAGAGCTGAGGGATCAAAGGACGCGTTTCATCACCGAGTAGATGATCCCGTAGACCAGCAGGCAGAAGCTGATGTAGGACCAGGCGTACAGGTAGATTTCGGCGGTCCCCAAGCTGGAGATGAACGTCAACCCGGTAAACAAGATGATCATGCCGGCGACAGCGGCAAGGAAGGCGATGAACCCGGCCCGGTGCTTGATCCGCACCATCCGCTCATCGGTACGTTCCTGCGAAGTGGGGGGGAAGAGGCCGTGGATCAAATTATTGAACGCGACGACGAGGCTGAGCCTGAGGATCAGCAGGTTCCGACCGATGACACCCGAGAGGATCATCAACGCCAGGGCGGTCAGAAGGATCAGGTCGTATTGCCGGGCAATGAAGCCGGCGAAGCCCTTGGGGGCAGAGGGAAAAAGGATTCGCTCATTCATGATTTGCCTCCTTCAATTGGAATATCTGTTCCACCGGGCGTTCGAAGGCCCGGGCGATCTTCAGGGCTAGAAGGGACGACGGCACGTACCTGCCGGCCTCGATCGATATGATGGTCTGGCGCGTAACGCCAATGCGCTCGGCCAGCTGTTCCTGGGTCAGGTCCAGCCTGGCCCGGTGTTCCTTGATGTGGTTGATCATGACTTCAGTCACTTGGATCTCCTTGTATGTTATATAATATTGTAAAGTAAAAATAACAAAATGTCAAGTATAATATACATATAGTATAGTTAATTATACATCAGGCACGCTACGGATTCTTGACATCGCCAAACGGCCGGAAGTATTCTCCTAATCGGAATGTCCGCTACCTTGATCTCGGTTCCATGAAACCTCCTTACCGCCGCATGCTCCGGGTGATGGAGGCGAAGGAGAATCAACCGGCGCCGAACGCGGCCGCGGGAGCCAGCTGGTCCCTCTATATCCTCGGATGCTCTGACGGGTCCTTCTACACAGGAGTGACCACCGATATCGACCGCCGGCTCCGGGAGCACCAGGAGGGTACGGCCTCCCGCTACACCCGGACCCGTCGCCCCGTCGTTTTGGTCTACCGGGAGGAGTGCGGCACTCGCTCCAAATCCCTGTCCCGGGAGTGCGCCGTCAAGTCCCTGAGCCGGCGCGGCAAGGAAGAACTCATCCTAAAATACGATGGCTTTTTAGCCAAAACCCTGATATAAATACCGTTGGAAACTGACTGCCGGCAGGGAAAAGTAAGCTCTGCATAACCCGTGATCTGCCGGAGAAAAATAGCCAAATCGGAGAGGAGAAAGAAATGGGATTAATGCGGAAGCAAATGCTCATGCGGCAAAAGGCACGTTTCGAACATACACTGCAAGACCGGCTGTCTTTCCTGTCTGGGAAGGGAATCAAAT
>Ga0315289_10001073_pt1 | contig 42704 bp, 44 predicted proteins | sample YL17G11_40_MG_FD_203452 | JGI IMG/M metagenome (GOLD analysis project Ga0315289, IMG submission 203452) | Sediment microbial communities from Yellowstone Lake, YNP, Wyoming, USA - YL17G11_40 | ecosystem: Environmental > Aquatic > Freshwater > Lake > Sediment | place: USA: Wyoming | collected... | reverse complement strand
TTGCAAAGCTTATCCGGGTAATCCATTAAACTACAAAGATAACATAGATATTGTTATTTTTAGAGAAAACACCGAGGATTTGTATGTCGGCGTCGAGTTTAGACCTTTACCAAAAATTGTCTTTGATGCATTGATGACCCATAAGAAGATGAAAAAATTTGAAAACGTTCCTTTGGAGGACATTGCTGTTTCCTGTCGTATTTTTACTAGAAAGGCGTGCCAAAATATTGTGAGGCAGGCTTTTAAGTATGCAAAAGAGCACAAACGGAAATCTGTCACACTCATAGAGAAACCAAATGTAATTAGAGAAACTAGCGGCATGATGATCGAAGAAGGACGAAAAATTGCCCAAGAATATCCCAATATTAAATATCAAGAGACAAACGTTGATGCCATGTGTATGTGGCTTGTTAAAAATCCACAAGATTATGACATTTTAGTTTCTTCAAACATGTTTGGCGATATTATATCAGACCTTGCCGCACAACTTGTCGGCGGTCTCGGATTTGCGTCAAGTGGAAACATAGGTGACAACTATGCAGTCTTTGAACCTACCCATGGCTCTGCCCCAAAATATGCTGGCCAATATAAGGTGAACCCAATGGCCATGCTACTTACTATTAAATTGATGTTAGATTGGTTAGGTGAAACGAAAAAAGCCACGAAACTTGAACAAGCGATCGCATCAGTTATAAAGGAAGGTAAAGTAAAGACATACGACGTTGGTGGAAATAGTACAACTTTGGATGTAGCTAAAGAGGTAGCCAAGAAGTTCGAAAAACTCTGAGCTCCATACCTGATTTACCTTCTTATTCACCCAGAAAAATCTTTAAAGATATAGCAGATTAGCCGTTGGTTGACAGGTGTTTATCTTTGACGGATAGAAAAAAAGTGCTCATAATGGGTGCTGCAGGTAGAGATTTTCATAATTTCAATGTTTATTTTAGAGATAATGAAAACTATGATGTTGTTGCATTTACTGCCACTCAAATACCTGACATAGCCGGCAGAAAATACCCTGCTAAATTGTGTGGTAAACTTTATCCAAATGGCATACCGATTTATCCTGAAGAGGATTTGACTAAACTAGTTAATGAAAAAGATATTGATATTGTTGTTTTTGCATACAGTGATGTTACTAATTCTTATGTTATGGAAAAAGCAGCTATTGTTAATGCAGCTGGTGCTGATTTTGTTTTGATGGGAACAAAAAATACAATGCTTAAATCAAACAAACCAGTTATAGCGGTTTGTGCCGTTAGAACCGGATCTGGCAAATCACAGGTTTCAAGAAAGATATTTGATATACTGCGGAAAAAAGGCTATAATGTAGCGGCCATCCGCCATCCAATGCCATACGACCAGGATATAACTACGCAGATAGTTGAGCGTTTTGCAGCCTATGCAGATCTTGATAAATACAACTGTACCATTGAAGAACGAGAGGAATACGAACCATACATAGATATGGGTGGAGTCGTCTTTTCTGGTGTTGATTACAAGAAAATTCTTCTTGAAGCTGAAAAAGAAGCAGATTTTATTATTTGGGATGGAGGAAATAATGATTTTCCATTTATCAAACCAGATTTATTCATAACTATTGCTGATCCTCATCGAGCCGGTCATGAATTGAGTTATTACCCTAGTGAGTTAAATGCAAGACAGGCAGATATTGTTATTATAAATAAGGTTAATACTGCTAAAAAAGAAGATATTGCGACTGTAAGGGACAATATAAAAAGAATTAACTCCAAAGCCCAAATTATTGAAGGTATTTCAACAATAACCGCTGATGATAAAGAGATGATTAAAGGCAAAAGAGTTTTAGTTATTGAAGATGGGCCAACTGTTACCCATGGCGGTATGAAGTTTGGTGCTGGAAAAATTGCTGCTGAAACCTATGGTGCAAAAGAAATAATAGACCCGAGAAACTTTGCAGTTGGTTCGATAGTTGAGACTTTTAGAAAATATCAACATTTATCTAATGTTTTACCCGCTGTGGGTTACGGAAAGAAACAGATAAAAGAATTGGAACAAACCATAAACAATGCAGATTGTGATATTGTTGTTAGTGGCACACCAATCGACATAAGTCGTATTTTAAAAGCCAATAAACCTATAGTCCATGTAAGATATGGCGTTGGAGATAAAACAGCAAAAGAACTAGAAAAAATCGTTGATGATTTTATCAAAAGGCTACCTTAACTTACCGCCTTCATAGACGAAACGTGCTAGCAGTGCTTCCAGCTGTATTTGTTCGTTACTTCCCTCTGTAAGTCTGAATTCTGTTTCACCTGTTTTTTCTATTAATATTATCTTAGTCTCTTCAGGTATGGCAAGATCAAATATTGCATGATGTATTTGCTTGATAAGGTCTTCACCACTAAGTCCGTATCTTATCAAAAGGTCATAAAGTTGATTTCGTGCAGCCATAAAGTTACCAGTTAGTGCAGAGTTGATCAATGTTTTAACATCCTCGGGTTTTGCAGTGGCACTTGTCTCGTACAAGAGTTCAGCGGTTATTTTTTTGTTGATAGAGGCGCCTACCTGTAGAACATTTATTGCTTTACGCATATCTCCCCTAGATATGAAAATAAGTGCTTCAAGTCCATCTGGTGTTATCTCAAGTTTTTCATTGGATGCTATCTTTCTCATGTATTTTTTTGTGTCATCAGCTTTTATAGGCCTGAATCTGAAAACAGTACATCGAGACTGTATTGGTTCTATAATCTTTGAGGAGTAATTTACAGAAAGAATGAACCTACATATGTGAGTATGTTTTTCTATTGTTCTTCTCAGAGCCGCCTGTGCATCAGGCGTAAGTTGGTCTGCCTCATCTAAAAATATGATTTTAAATTTTGCTTTACCGATTGGTGCAGTGCGCGCGAAATCTTTTATTTTTCCACGAACGATTCCTATTCCTCGCTCATCGCTTGCATTTAACTCAATAAAATTCTGCTTCCAGGTGTCTCCAAATGTATCTCTTGCAAGCGCTATGGTCGACGTGGTCTTGCCCGTACCAGCTGGCCCTGCAAAAATAAGATGTGGAACATTTTTAGTTTTTGCGTATGCCTTTAACCGCTCTATGATTTCTTCCTGACCTACTACCTCGTCAAGGGTTTTAGGTCGGTATTTTTCAATCCAGATATCCTCCATCTTAAATCGCATGGTAAATGTGTTTCATTCATTAATGTTTTTGTCTTAAAACCTCTCACCTATTCCTGAGAAACATTTTTGTGTTATTTTGGTATACACAGCCGCCGAGATGAACATATGAAGATGAAACCCAGTGCAATTCTCTTTGACATGGATGGCGTGCTTGTCGACTCGTTAGATTCATGGTTGTTGGCTTTAAATGCTGCCTTAAAAGCTTTCGACCACAAAGAAATTACTAGACAAGAATTCATTGAAAGATACTGGGGCCATGATCTCTACGATAATCTAAAAAGAATGGGGCTAGAAAACGAAATAGGAACATTTTGCAACAGCGCCTACGGCGAACATTTGGACGCAATTAGAATATATTCTGATACAAGGGCCACACTGGAGAAATTTAAGAGATACAAAAAGGGCGTTATAACAAACACACCCAAAGATTGTACTCATCAGATACTGAAAAATTTTGACATTGAGCGATATTTTGATGTCATTATAACCAGTGATGAGGTATTGAAGGCAAAACCTTCTCCAGATATCGTGTTTAAAGCATGCAACACACTTGGTGTTGAACCGGAAAGTGTTGTATTGGTTGGAGATACAGACAGTGATGTAAAAGCAGGAAAATCTGCAGGATGTACTGTTGTTGGCATTAATGTTAAAGCCGATTATACGATTAAGAGGTTGTCTGAATTAACCGAAATTTTGTTACGTTAAATTCAAATAACGTTTAAGTATGGATGAATATATCAAGTTTCGAGGGAGTTGAAAGCGTGGAGGATATCAAATTAATTGAGTATAAAGATGTGGATCTGTCAAATTCGATGCTTGTTACTGCATTTCCCACAGTAGGACTTGTTAGCTATATAGCAGGACGTTTTATCATCGATTCATTAAAACTAGAAGAGATTGGAACAATTTCTTCAAGATATTTCATGCCTGCTACGGTCATTCATAACTCGCTTCCATCGCCTCCGGTGAGAATTTATGCAGGAAAGAAGATGTGTGGACTCGATGGTTCATGCGACCAGCTTGTTGTGATAATTTCTGAGTTCATGCCTTCATGGGACATAATAAAACCATTGGTCGACAATATTCTTGAATGGTCTAAAAAAAAGGGATGCAAAGTAATTGTCACTTTAGAGGGAACACATGCAGTAAATGCAAAAAAACCAAAAGTTTTTGGAGTGGGCAGCACGCCTAAAATGAAAGAGATCCTTAAAAATTACAATATCGAAGAAGTAAAGGAAGGTATGATTACTGGTGATACTGGCGTACTTCTATATGAAGGTGTGCGTTTGAAACGCGATGTCATCTGTCTACTCGCAGAAGCCCATGCCTCTTATCCAGATTCAAGAGCGGCAGGATTGTTACTAGAAAAATTAAACAAAATGTTACCTGATATGAAGATCGATCTAGAACCACTATACAAGGATGCCGAAGATATCGAAAAAAAGATACGAGCATTTATGGAACAATCAAAGCCAACAGCTCCATCGTTGCCACATACTCCATCTCAAATGTACGGTTAAAAACTCCAAATAAAGATCTGCCATACAATTTATTTTAGAAACTATAACTTATTTGTAGGAGTATCGATATTAGGGCGACAAGGTGTTTAATATGAAGCCGAAAGAAAATTTACCTGACAACGCCTATCGTTTAGCATTCAAATATGAAGCAGAAAGAGGAAGCTGTCCTCAATGCGTCCTTGCTGCTCTGATGGAAACACTTAATGTTGGAGATCCTGCAACAATAAAAGCAATTGATGCCATGGCTGGTGGAACTGCTCTCTCGACAAATGGAACATGTGGGGCATTAGTCGGAGGATTAGCAGCTATAAGCTCCATATTTGGTAGAGACTATAAAAGTTTCAGCGCAGGAGAGCGGAAACGTCGGGTGTTTGCATATTCAAAAAAACTATATGACAAATTCATTGAGGAATACGGCTCACCAGTTTGCAAAGATGTTCACATGAAACTTTTTGGTAGAACATTCAATCTACTAGATCCCAAGGAATATGACGAGTTTGAAAAAGCGGGCGCTCATGTGGATAAATGCCCGTCAGTTGCAGGCAATGTCGCCAAATGGACTGCTGAAATAATTCTTAGCGAACTTAAACAATAAATTAAAAAGATATAGTTCGTTCAAGTTTTTTGTCAAAGATGTTTAGAGTATCTATAATTGATGGCTATGTTGATGAGCCTACTTGTTTGGGAGTACCACCATATATTAGTCCATACCCTCGATACCTAGCCGGTGCAATATGGAGTTTTGATAGAGCTGTACAGGTTTTTTATGTAACCATTGATCAAATTAGAAATGATAGGTCTTTATTGGATGTTTTATCAAAATCTGATTTAATTATCGTTATTGCGGGCATGTCTGTTCCAGGAAGATATCTCTCTGGTTTTCCAGTAAGTCCCAATGAGCTTGTATCTATCTTAGGCGGAATGTCTAAACCTCTGAAAGTTCTGTGCGGCCCAGCAGCACGGCATGGTTTTGGCATGGCTGGTGGAAAAGAAGTTAGAGAGACCGACTTTGTTAAAGATGTTTTTGATCTTATTGTAAAAGGTGACGGTGAAACCGTTGTTTCTGAATTATTGAAAAATAAACTCGATGTTGAAAAAGTAAATTCTTCTCAATGCCGAGAGAATGCAAGTGCCATCAGAAATTTTGCTGTAAAAGGGTCTTCGATAGTATGTCAACACCCGTTCTTTCCTGATTATCTAATTGCTGAGATTGAAACATATCGAGGATGCTCTAGAAGTATAGTTGGAGGTTGTTCTTTTTGCAGTGAACCAAGCAGAGGGTCTCCAAATTTTCGACCTATAAAAGATATAACCGACGAGATTGGGGCATTGTATGATGCTGGTGTTAGACATTTCAGATTGGGCAATCAACCCTGTATTTTTTCATATATGGCAAAAGATGCAGGAAAATTAGAGTTCCCACAACCGAACCCAGATGCTTTGGAGAAATTGTTCAAAGGCATTCGAGCGGTAGCTCCAGATCTAAAAACGCTTCATATAGATAATGCTAACCCTGGCATCATTGCACGATATCCTAAAGAATGCAGACCCATCGCCAAGACAATTATAAATTATCACACATCTGGTGATGTTGCTGCTTTTGGCGTGGAAAGTGTTGACCCCTTTGTAATAAAAAAGAATAATCTCAAAGCATCGGCCGATGAAGTATATAGCGCAGTAAAACTTCTAAACGATGTCGGTTCAAAAAGAGGCAGCAACGGAATGCCTGAGCTATTACCAGGATTGAATTTTGTCTTTGGACTTGAAGGTGAAACAAAAAAGACTTTTCAGTTGGATTATGAATTTCTAAAAAAAATATTAGACGACGGGCTTTCTCTTAGAAGGATTAATCTGCGTCAGATAATACCTATTCCTGGAACACGAATGTCTAATTTTGGAAATAAAATAATATCGAAACATAAGTACGAGTTTCAGCGGTTTAAAAGACAGGTAAGAGAAAACATCGAAAGACCCTTGCTAGAAAAGATACTTCCAAGAGATACAATTTTAAAGAACATATTCACTGAGATGTATGAAGGTAAAGTTACATTCGGTAGGCAGATCGGCAGCTATCCCTTACTTGTAGGTATACCGGGTGTTCTTCCATTGCACAAATTTTTTGATGCAAAAATTATAGACTACGGTTACAGATCAGTAACAGCAGTTCCTTTTCCACTTGAAATAAACAATGCAACTAGAGAGACATTAGAAGCTATACCGGGCATAGGGCGAAAGCGAGCAATAAGAATTTTAGCAAATCGACCATTCAAAAACAAAGAACATTTCATAAACTCGCTTGATGATGCTGATGTTGGTAAAAAAGTACTAGATTACATATCATTTAACTAAATAATATGGAAAGGTGCCTAGTATGGCAAAAGATGATTTTGAATTAATTGAGAGTAAACTAAATTACAAATTCAGTGACAAAGATCTTTTGAAGAATGCTCTAACACATAAAACATATGCATTTGAAGCACTTGTTCCCATTGAATACAACGAACGATTGGAATTTCTAGGAGATAGCATACTTAATTTTATCGTAGCTGAACAGCTATATCGAAGTAATAAATATTTTTCAGAAGGTGAACTAACTCGTAGACGGTCGATTCTTGTTAACAATAATTTCTTAGCAGAAAAGGCCAAAGAGTTGGACATCGGCAGATTTTTGTTATTTGGTAAAGGCGAGAAAAAACAAAACGGTGCAAAGAATCCCACAAACCTTGCTAATGCACTAGAAGCATTAATTGGAGCCGTATATTTGGACTCAGATATGGAAAACGTCAGAAAATTTATTTTGGAAAATATTTTCAACGAAGATTTTAAATTCTAGAGTGAGTCTGCAAATTAAGTATTATAATAAGCTTTAAATAAGCAAGTTGTGTTACATAATTAACACTTGTTAATATAGGGGAAGAGGAGTAAAAAAGTGGAGAGAATTTTGTCAATAGTTGTAGTAGGAATTTTGGCCCTTAGTGGACTTGGAGCTGTTGCCTTACATCGCTCTCATTTTTTGATATGAAAGGTGCCTCTTATCATAATAAATTAGACATCAGTAAACATTTTTGATATAGGTAAATTTATAAATTAGTATTTATTCATTTAATACTAGGGGAATAAACGATGAAAAGTCTAATTGCTGTAGGAATTGCCATATTAATATTGAGCGCTTCTGCAATATCATCTGCAAACACATCAAACAACATGGACATTCAAAATACAACTGACCCAAAAATAACAAATATAATTAAAATGGTGAATGAGTCTTTAATAAGAGGATTTCTAGAGGGTTTAGTGTCCTATGGGCCAAGAGTTACGGGAACATATGGTTGCGAAAAAGCAGCAGGATACCTATTCGAGCAATTTGAAAATATGGGGTTAGAGACAAGATATCAAAACTGGGCATCTTCTAACGATAGACTACCCATGCGATTTTACAAGGCAAAAAATGTAGAAGGAACGCTTATTGGTAAAGATCCATCCAAAGAAATTTTGGTATTAAATGGACATTATGATTCTGTTAAGATTTCACCTGGTGCAGATGACGATGGTTCAGGTATAGCAGCCATATTGACTGCTGCTTACGTATTGAGAGAGTTTGAGTTTAACCGTACGATAAAATTTGTTGCGTTCTCTGGTGAGGAACAAGGACTTCTTGGAAGTAGAGCATATGCAAAAGAAGCCTACGAAAACAACGAAGAAATATTTGTTGAGTTTAACGCTGACATGATAGGCTATGCTGAAGCCGCCCAAGGCAGAAACGTATCACTGTCATCCACAGAAGATGCTAAGTGGGCAGTAAACAAAATCAAAGAAGTAAATGAAAATTATAATATCAGTTTCAATGTAAAAGCTGGATGGGCAATGACGCAAGGGGGGCCAAGAATGGGCAGTGATTATCATGATTTTCTTTTATATGGTTATGAATCAGTAGCGTTCTGGCAAAGCGGGGGCAGCAGAGGATATTACCACACTGCAGAGGATACCATAGAACATGTTAACATAAGTTACCTAGTAAATATGACTAAACTTATCGTTGGGTCATTAGCCTATCTTGCAGATATGGAAAATGAATACCCTCAAGTAAAAATTGGGTCCCCAAAACGTGGAAGAATATACTTCGAAGACAGGGCATTAAAAAGTTCAAGATATGAAAAGACTCTTGTAATTGATGATTTGCTAATTAATGCCCAAGTCAAACCCGGAAATGCTCCAATTGAAAAAGTAGAGTTCTACTACAACGGCAAACTGAAAAACACAGATACAGAGTTACCATTTCAATGGCGTTTAAACGAGAGATCCATTGGACCGCATGAGATAAAAGTCGTTGTCTACGATGAGCTGGGCAGAAATGCTAGCGATACGATGAAAATTTTGTTTCTGAATCTGAATAAAAAACGTTGAGGTAGATTTTTGAACTGATTCTTATAAAAAGAACGAAAAAATATTTCCATCAACAACATTATAAAAATATTTGCTATACCTACTTTTGATAAATATGAAAGCTGCTTTAATTTCAATGCGACCAAGACTAGCCGATAAAAAGGCCAATCTTAAGATTATGCAAAAGCATATTGAAAAAACAAAAGCAGATATCTATATTTTCGGGGAAATATCTCTCACAGGTTACCACTGTAAAGATGAATTACGAAACCTGGCAGAACCAATAAATGGACCATCTATAAAACAAATGAAAAAAATCGCAAAGGATAGGAAATGCTACATTGTTTTTGGAATGCCTTTGAAAGATGATAAAGTTGAAGGACTCATTCATAATTCAGCGATTTTAGTTCATCCGGATGGAAAAGTTGATAATTATAACAAATGGTTTTTACCCACATTTGGTCCCTTTGAAGAAAAAATCTTTTTTGATGAGGGCGAGAGTTTAAAGGTTTTTAATACAAAGTTTGGTAAAGTTGGATTAATAGTATGTTATGATTTATTCTTCCCTGAACTCTGTAAGGCTTATTCGCTTCAAGGTGCTGATACTATAATCTGTATCTCAGCTACACCACCCACAACAAGAAAATACTTTGAAGCACTATTGCCTGCACGCGCAATAGAAAATACGACATTTATGATTTATGTGAATCTTGTTGGAACTCAGGAGGATCTAGTGTTTTGGGGTGGATCGCAGATCTATGATCCTTTGGGCAATTTGCTGGCAAAGGCACCATATTTCAAAGAGAGTGTAATAACCTGTGAAATAGATTTAAAACAAATTAAAGTTGCACGGGCGAATCGTCCGGTGATAAGAGACATAAGACCTGAAATTTATCATGACCTGTATGATATCTCCCGACATCACATAAAAAAATGATTGTTTAATAAAATTACAAAAACTATTTACCTGGTAAAGTTATTCTGGAAAAAGCTAATTCCCTTGTTTTTGTTGAGGGGGGCCAATGAAGAACTACGATGATAAAACCATTAACCAATTGAATATAATGGCTGTGAAAATCAGAAAGCATATCATCGAGATGTTGTACAGGGCAAAATCAGGGCATCCGGGTGGTTCATTGTCTGCTGTTGATGCACTTGTTGCACTGTATTTTTGTCATATGAAACATAACCCAAAGAAACCATTGGACCCTAATAGAGATCGCTTTATTTTAAGTAAGGGTCATGCTGTCCCTGCGCTCTATGCCGTATTGGCGGAGTCTGGCTATTTTCCTGTTCATGAATTAAAAAGATTAAGGGAACTTAATTGTATGTTGCAGGGTCATCCTGTTTGTACTGAGGTTCCTGGGATAGAGGCATCTACTGGATCTCTTGGTCACGGATTGTCTTTTGGAAATGGAGTTGCTTTAGCAGGCAGACTTGATAAAAAAGATTACAAGGTTTACGTTATGATGGGTGATGGCGAAACTAACGAAGGCCAAGTATGGGAAGCCGCAGCTGTTGCATCACATTACAAACTTGATCACCTAACTGCAATGATTGATAGAAATTTTTTACAAATTGATGGAAACACGGAGGATGTGTTGCGCCTTGAGTCTGTTAGAGACCGCTGGAGTTCTTTTGGATGGAACGTCATAGAGATTGACGGTCATGACATTATACAAATACTTAGTGCACTCGATGAAGCAGATAACCATGAAAAACAGCCATCCATGATTATACTGAATACTGTAAAAGGTAAAGGTGTCTCTTTCATGGAAAATAACGTTGACTTTCATGGAGTACCACCCAACGAGATGGAGCATAACCTGGCAATGAAAGAGCTTGATGCTCTACAGAAAAAACTGGAGGCTTTTGTTTGAACAAGAAAGAGATGTTTAACCCCAGAAAAGCCTATGGGGAGACCCTCATTGAGCTGGGTGCAAAACATCCTAATTTAGTAGTTTTAGATGCAGATTTATCTAAATCTACAAACACCATAATGTTTGCAAAGAAATATCCTGAAAGATTTTTTGAAATGGGTATAGCTGAAGCAAACATGATATCCACTGCCGCTGGACTTGCATCATGCGGTAAAATACCTTTTGTCAGCACATTTGCTGTTTTTGCAACCGGTAGAGTATATGATCAAATACGTATGGATATCGCGTACTCTGAGGCTAACGTGAAGATATTTGCAACGCACGGAGGCATAAGTGTAGGAAAAGATGGAGCAAGTCATCAAATGATAGAGGACATTGCGCTTATGAGGGTGCTTCCAAATATGACGGTTCTTGCGCCTAGCGATGCGACACAAACTAGAAAAATAGTAGAACTAATGGCAGAGAATGTTGGGCCCATGTACGCACGAATCGGACGGGCGGATGCACCTTTGATTTACAATAAAGAAGATTTAAAGGACATTAAAATCGGCAAGGGATTAACCGTTAAAGATGGGACGGATGTAAGTATTATTGCCTGTGGAACAATGGTTGATGCAGCGTTGGATGCACACGAAGCACTTAAAAAACATAAAATAAATGCTCGTGTAATTGATATGTATACGATAAAACCATTGGATGAAAAACTCGTATTAAAATGTGCTAAAGAAACAAAGGCGATAATTACTATTGAAGAGCATTCAATAATCGGTGGACTAGGGGGTGCAGTAGCAGAAGTGCTTGCTGAAGAAGGCTTTAATGGAAAATTTAAGAGGATGGGAGTAAAGGATATATTTTGTGAATCAGGCGAACCAAAGGATCTGCTTGAAAAATATGAGTTGAATGAAAAACATATAGTAAAAAACGCGAAAAAAATTTTAAAGAGCTAGATAAATCCATATTTGTGAAATAAAAATTCTTTTATATACATTATCAGATGTGCTATTTAGGAATAGGATGTCTCTATGGATGAAATTACATTATTTTTAGCTATATTGATAACTGGATTAGCTGCGCTTTTGTTTATCGTTTCTCTGTTTTCAAGTTATCGTCTCAGAAATGTTAAATTCTTTTTGATAGGATTGGCATTTCTTGCATTAATTATAAAAGGATTATTGCTTGTATTTGAGTATACACATGAGGATACCATTGGATTGATTATTGATCTTGTACTATTAATATTACTATATTTTGCAATAGTTAAAAAGTAGAACTTGGAGTATAGGGATGGGTGAGAAAGAGCGGGTTCTTGAGCTCAAAACCAGGAGAATAATATACAACTATATTTTAAAAAATCCTGGTTTGCATGAGCGCGAGCTTTCTAGACAACTTGAAACAGCACTTAGCACCCTTGATTATCATCTTTATTATCTAAAAAAAAGAGAACTAATAATTGCTAAATCTGATGGACATTACACGCAATATTATGCTTCTGGAAAAATTGGTTCAAAAGATAAAAATTTTCTTGCTTTATTAAGACAAAAAGTTCCTAGAAGAATAATTATTTTTTTATTAATTCGTGGTTCTTGTACTCATAAAAGTATTTGGGATCATATTGGTTTAGCTGCATCTACAACATCTTTTCATTTGAATAAACTTGTAAATAATAATATTATTTCTCGTGTTGAACATGGAAGAGATTCGATTTTTTATGTTTTAGAACCAGAGTATGTTTCTGATTTGATTATATTATACAAGGAAAGTTTTGTTGATGATGCTGTTCAGAGGTTTGCTGACACATGGCTGGAGATTCATCCTAGGAATCTTAGTAAAGCAAAGAAACAGGATATGGAATAGTATTTTATTCTTCTTTTCTTTTTCTAAACATTGCTAATCCAGCGATAGCAATTAAGGTTACTGCAATAGCTAAAGTGATTTCTTTGTATTGCATAACTTTTTTTACTGTTTCTTCTACAAAAGAGGAATATATCGCTATCGTATGTTCACTGAAATGAGGAATGTTAATAATTAAGATATACTCGGTAATTTCATCGTGTTCAGTTGAGGTTAATATCCATTCTGCATTTTCGTTACCCGTGTTAAAAAATGCTGCAACATCCTTGTTTTGTTTGATTTCTATTCCATCATATGTGACTATGAGATCGGCAGTATTGTTAATTGACCCTAAATATACAACGATTTTCGTCCCAGGTGTTTCTTCACCAGAAACAATGATTTTAATGCCCTCACTGGAAAATAAATCAGTTGAGTTAACTTGTATATTTATATCACTATACAATATAACTTGCTGTTCAATAGATGTGACATCAACTGATCCCATTACTGATCCTTTTTTTATTTCCTCTTCTATTATATAATCAGTTAATGATTTTGATGTTTTCTGTACCGCTTTTTGTAGTATAAAATCGATCTTGGTGCCTTTATTTGCTGATACAGTTATTCCCCCAGATGTATTTTTTATGTAACCGGTTTTATTAGCTTCAACAACATAGGTACCTATTGGAACAGAAATATTGTATTCTCCTTTTTCATCTGTAAAAATACATTTACTTGTTACCAGATTATATCTGATGCAAACCACTACATCCTCTAATGGAATCAGAGAATTATTCTGTTGTTCAAATACTGAACCATAAATCCAACTAGTGGGAATAACATAATTTTTAACAGATATCAACACTTCATCAGAAAGATACCCTTCTTTATCAGCGTTTATAGAATAAGCTGTATCTGTTTCTACAAGTGGAGATGATATTGTAACAGTACCATCAACAGCAGTATAATAAGAATATCCTAAAAAAGTTACTAAAACACTTTCAACAGCGGAACCATCACTAGTAACACTAACCTTGAAATTTTCACCTTCAGTAACGGAAAAAGGAACAGTAATAATTAATTGTTTTTCATCTGGTGTGATGTTTGCTTTCACGGTTATCTGAAACTCATTTGATAGATACCCTGTTTTACTCGCTGTAATAAAATAAACAGTATCCTTATCTATAGATGGAGCAGTTAATGCAACATAACCAGAGCTATCAGTATAAAGAGTATTATCAAAACAGTTTATTAACACATTACTAACCGGAACACCTGAACTTGTAACAGCAACCTGAAAATTTGTCCTCTCAGTAATAAAGGAAGGAGCAGAGATCTCTAAAGGTTTAAGAGGCTGAATTTCTACGAAATAACCCATGCCCTGCTCAATAATAAAATCTTCATCAAAGGAAGAGCGATAATATTTATTAACCTGATTTGTTGCATCCCATATTGAAATATTAACACAACCACTGATAGTATTGAAGAGATATGAAGCAGTGGTACTTTCAGTTTTATACCATCCTAGCAGATTGTATCCTTGCACAAGAGTGGTACTGACATCTGTTAAAAGATTACCAGAAACAGTAAACGTCGTGTCATTTTCAACCAATATGTTGTAACCTATTCCATCCTCGATAGGAAAATCAAAACTTTGAGGACCACCAACAATATAACTCTGATAACTCTGGATGCTAGTATTCCAATAAGAAATCATTAAACATCCTGTGATATTTTCAGCTAATGTACTTGCATAAAAATTGTTCGCAACATGGATCGTAATAAGATTATAACTGGAATGTAACTGAAATTGATAGGTTACAGATTGAGCCTGTGTTACTATCGTTAGATTTAGAGGTAACCCCACAGAAAAAAGTAAAAAAACTATCCAAATCACATTTATTTTTTTCATAAGCTGTACAACTTTTTCTTTTGTTAATAATATATTTTACTTATTTGAGCAATATATAATTTCTAGAACAATCATCGAATGAATGATTACTAAACTATATTAGTAACTGTTTGCAGGTTAAAAAGGAAAAAAAGAGAGTTAGAATAACTCTCAGGTATTACACTTTGTGAGTATTCTGCTAGATTTAATCTATCTGTTGAACATTGGATCTCGTTTGACTGGTATAACTACACTGATTGTTATTGTTTCAAATTTTTTCAGTTCTGTATTCCCTGCGTAATCGACACTGTAGTAAGATACAGTATGTGTACCTCTGCCTATGATAAGTGGAGCACTGTAGGTGGCGAATGCAGCACCGTCTAAGCTGTAATATGTTTTATCGACACCAGATGTTGCATCGGAGGCACTTAACGTCACCTTTGCGCTATATGGTTCTCTAAATAGGGTACAAGTTGTTGTTGGCACTGTTTTATCTATTTTTAAGCTAATTGATTTTAACTTTTCTTTGTTACCTGCCTTATCTTCGGAGAAATACTGAATAGTGTACCGACCATCAGCTTTTATCTTAAATGGACCAGAATATTCGCTAAACGAACAGCCATTGATACCATAACTTGTGACAGATATACCAGATAGATCATCTGATGCAACTAAAGTGACAACTACTTCGTTTGTGTACCATCCGTTTATTCCTAATTTACCGTTGAATATAACTTTTGTTTCTGGAGCGATATTATCAATTACCACAAAGTAACCATCGCCTTGACCGATATAGAAATCTTGATCTGTCAATGATTCGTAAACTTTTTCTGTTTGTGTAATCGGATCAAAACCCATGATTTTGAAACATTTGGGATATTCTTTCTTTATCGCGGATGCAGTTGTGCTCTCAGATTTATACCACCCTAGCAGATTGTATCCTTGCACAAGAGCGGTACTGGCATCTGTTAAAAGATTACCAGAAACAGTAAACGTCGTGTCATTTTCAACCAATATGTCGTAACCTATTCCATTCTCGATAGGAAAATCAAAACTTGGAGGACCACCAACAACATAACTCCGATAACTCTGGATGGTAGTATTCCAATAAGAAATCATTAAACATCCTGTGATATTTTCAGCTAATGTGCTTGCATAAAAATTATTCTGAACAGGAATTGTAATTAAATTCCATCCAGCTAATAATTTAATATAAATTTTAAAGTTGGATTCAATAGAATAAAGACCAGTGTGTTGGCGGTCATGATGAAGCATCGGCCATTCCATAACTTTTTTATCATATGATCCTGGAAGTTCCCATGCACATATGATTTTTAATGATCCTGCTACGATCTCCATTTTTCCATCTCCATCGATGTCACCAATAGAAGGGGTGGAACGGATATAATGTGGTATCCGTAATGAGCCTAGTTCATCATATACCGTACCATCATCATTCCATATGCCGAGCATTGCTTCATCTGACCCTGGACCAAATCCAAGCCCCATCAATATTTCCATTTTGCTATCATTGTTTATATCGGCTATTACCGGAGCCGAATTTACCCTTGACATTCTGTAATTCTTTACTGGGGTTTTATTGACATATGTTCCATCATCATTAAACATAAAAAGTACATTTCCTTGAGACGGCCATGCGTTTCCAACAATTATTTCAAGGTGATCATCATTATCAATATTTCCCAATGCTATTCCATCGTTAAAATTACTAAGCGATCCATTGTAATTGCCTGTAGATTTTGGCCATCCTGATACAGTAGAGCCATTGGCATGCCATGCATAAATTTTTCCTTGTCCACCTATTATTATTTCTAATGATCCATCTCTGTCAATATCACCAAGAACAGGATAACACATAAAAGGCCTTTCAATATTTTCGCTAATCCATAAAACTTCGCCTTTATAGTTATATACCCATATTTGACCAGTATCAAACAGATATACAGACTGATATTTTAATGAAACTATCTCTAAGTAACCATCACCATTTAGATCTCCCACGGCTGGTGTCGAACAAGCATCTCCATGCCCAATCCAAAGGAGAACCCCATTATAGTCGTACACACGAAGATGAGGTGTTGTTATTATTATATTAGGATGCCCGTCATTATCGATGTCAGCGATTACTGGAGAAGACCACCTAAGATTTCCAGAATATCCTCCATCGAAATTCTCAGGCCATCCAGCAGCTTCGGTTCCATCCAAGTTGAATACATGAATCTCCGTACAGCCTCGAACAACAATCTCAACCTCACCATCTCCATCTATATCACCTAATGCTGGACTACTATAGCCAACAACCTCATCACCATATGGACTATTAGGGATAGTTATCTTAAGCGGCCAATGACTGTTGTAACTAGTTCCATCTCCACGCAGAATATATAGCATCCCATCAGATGAACCAAAAATAATTTCATCTCTATTATCATGATCAAGATCATACAAAACTGCAGAAGAACTAACTTCTCCATAAATCTCAACTGGCCATCCGGGAACCATAGCATTTGCTAGCAGTATGGTGCTCATATCGATAAACTGTTGATTATCATTAGTTGTTAAAACAAGTTTTAAAGTATATAAATTATCTTTCAGATTATGAGTGTCCCATATTGCAAGAACATCATTATTAACAGGATTAGTAGAAGTTATGACCTCAATCCAATTATTGGGATATACATCCTCGCCATAATAAAGTGTATAGCTTTTGAATTTGTTTCCATTGGATGTTCCCTTAACTATTATCTTCTCCCGTAAAATAACATCATCTAGCGAGTTATCGATGTGAACAACCGCAGTAGAAGTATAACTCATAGCTTTATATGCATTGATTCTTCCAGTTCCTATATGTTTATCTTCATTAAGTTTTTTCTCTACATTTATATTATCAACACCTGAACGTAAGATTGTACGAATCTCTTCTTGTGTATAATTTTCATTTTTAGATAATAAAAGTCCTATTAATCCTGCTACATGTGGGCAAGCCATTGAAGTTCCGCTAAGATAATCATAATCTTCACTAAGTCCATACATATCAGTTAATGTACATGGATAAGTTGGCATGGTTGAAAAAATATTCACTCCCGGTGCAGCAACATCAATCCATGAGCCGAAATTAGAAAAATATGCCTTATAATCACTTTCATCAGTAGCAGAAACAGCTATAACGTTGTCAAGACATGCAGGATAAGATGCGTCACCATAATTCCAAGCATCATTACCTGCAGCTGCAACAAGAATTACGCCTTTTTCATATGCATAATCCAATGCATCTTTTAACAGGTTTGAAAAATAATAACTGCCCCAACTCATACTTATAACATCTGCCCCGTTATCAGCAGCGTAAATTATCCCATCTGCAAGATCAGTTTCGTAACCTCCCCCCCAAGAATTGATAGACTTGACTGCCATAATTTTACAATTCGGACAAACGCCTGCAATACCAACACCGTTATCGGTAACTGCTCCAGCTATCCCAGCACAATGAGTTCCATGGCCAAAATCATCCAGTGGATCATTATCATTATTGACAAAATCCCAACCACGAACATCATCAACAAAGCCATTCCCGTCATCATCGATACCATTTCCCGGGATTTCATCCTTATTAACCCAAATATTATCAGCAAGATCAGGATGTGTATAATCTACACCAGAATCAATAACAGCAATAATCACATCAGAACTACCTGTTTCAATATCCCATGCCTCAGGAGCATCAATATCATGATCATTAGCTTGATTTAATGCCCACTGCCAACCAAAATAAGAATCATTAGGAAGAGTACAATTATGAAATATATAGTTAGGTTCAACATATTCAACATTTGAAAGTTTCCCATAATCTTTAATTACTGAATTAATATCTTCTTTCTCAGAAAATTCCATTTTATAAACACCAGATAAACCTAATAGATTACTTCTTGAATTCTCTTTTCCCGTAGGGATGCTTTTTAAAGATTTAACACTGTATTTTTCATTTACAAGATCAATCGATGGAACACCTGTTTCCACAAAACCACTAGATGACGTTTTGATATCTAGATTATCATCTTTAAATTTGATTATCAGTTGCCCAGATGCAAACTTAGGTTCTAGTTCTTCTGATTTTCCGCTACCATAAATTTGGTCACCAAAAAACTGACTATTCTCAAAATTAATGGTACTTTCTATAGGCGTATTTATGCCATAGCTATCCAATCCGATAAAAGCAGAAGTAAGGCTATCATCCTTGATTGTTTCTTCACTTCTTGCAACTAATGGATTGAATCCGCTTAAGATAAATAATGATATTATTCCTATTACTGTTATATTTAATACTATTTTTTCCATTTTTTCATCACAAGCCTCTTATTTAGTGCGAAGAAGATTATAAAGCATTTGGAACAAAAATCGAACAATAATTATAGAAAAAAATGATAAAATTACAAAATGACAAAATGTCAAAAATATAGCTTTTAAGATAATAATGTAAATTGATAAAATATAAATTAATTTTTTGATTTACTGTATTAATATTAACGCTTTTCTGCACGCCCGATGATCTGAATAACCTTCATGCAAAAAATGAAAATACAGCGCATCGAAATATAACTGCTTCAAACATATTTCATTTAAACTGCTATCATTGTTCATTTTTATCTTCATTTAATAAGTTTGGACTAACCAAACTTATAAACAATATGGAACAAAAATCGAACAATTAAAATCAAAAAGATGCTATAAAAAATGATTAATACTTATTTATATGTTACAATTGTAAGAACATCTCCATCCTTCAGTACATGATCCAGCCCAACTTTTTGAACAGCATGCTTTACAGATGAACCTGAAATCGAGGCATATCTAAATTTCCGTTTAAAATCACGATGGAGTTTTTTACAAGCATCATCGACTTTATCTCCATTTTTAAGTATCAGAGGTTCATTATAATCAACTTGCTTACCAACTGGCTTCATATACACACGAATAAGATTCAACTTTATGAAAATCATTCTTCTGAGATCATCCAGTCCGGCACAATCTCTTGCAGATATGGCGAGCACATTCCAGCCCTTTTGTTTTACGTTTTCCAGTTTTGTTTGTAATTCTTGTCCAGACATTAGGTCTTTTTTATTTATTATGACCAAAGCAGGAACGTATACTCTATTCTCCATAAAAACGTCTATCAGTTGATCTTCAGAAATATCCTCTCTTATAGTTATGTCTGCGTTTATTACATATTCTGAAGAGATGGCCTTTATTACATTTTCATTGAGGTGTGTTAGTTTTGTTGTGGTGTTAACTATGATGCCGCCTTGCCCTCTTTTTGCCACAACGACATCTGGCTTTTTTTGATTAATTCTCAAACTAGCTTTGTATAATTCATTCTCCATTAGATTCAAGTGTTCTGGATGTTGGCCATCTATCATCAAGAGTATCATTTCTACGTTTCTTATCGCTGAAAGTATCTCCCTACCACGACCTTTCCCCTGTGCCGCACCGGTTATCAGGCCTGGCAAATCCAACAGTTGTATATCTGCTCCATTGTACTTCATCATGCCAGGTATAGTTTCTAGAGTGGTAAACTCATAATCTCCAACTCTACTTTTTGCATCTGTGAGTTGATTCAAAAGAGTACTTTTACCAATGTTGGGAAATCCTATAATTCCAATTGTTGCATCACCGGATTTTTTAACGGCAAAACCTTTTCCTTTAGCGCCGCTAGATTTTCTTTTTTCTAAAGTGTCTCTTAGTTGTGCAAGTTTGGCTTTGAGTTTGCCGATATGATGCTCAGTAGCCTTGTTTTTTTGTGTTTTGAAGATTTCATCTTCTATGTCTTTGATCTGTTTTTCTATCGAAGTTGTTTCCATAATCAAGTGGATGAATAATAGAGGGTTTAATAAAAACTATCCAAAAAATATAAGTTGTTTTGATTTTCTCGTTATTTTTCTCTTATGCTGGATTAACATCCGTTATCTGAGAGTTTATAAAGCAATAGTTGTTTTTGAACTGTAGTTTGAGGAAGGAAAAATAAAGACTAAAATTCTCTTCTATTTTTCATGAAGGAAGAGAGTTATATAGGTGAATATCAATACTAAATTGAATGTTATGCCTGATTTTCCTTCTTTGAATTTTCGTAATGTACCATTCTATTTTATGTCTTTATTTGGAATCCTTTTTATTCTTTCTCTCATGGACTTAATTAAAGTAAAAAATGAAGGTGCAATAATTATAATCTCTTTTATCAATATTTTTATTAGTGTATCAGGTTGGGTTTGTCAGCAAATACAATATTCTGCCTATATCAAAGATTCTAATCTCGGTGACCATTGGTATCTAAACTGGGAAACTGGGATATCTGGAATTGTTTTGATCCTTGTATTTTTTACGACACTTATCGGTTTAGCGGTATCAATCTAAATGGTTTGGAGATGGAAAAACAAAGACTAAATTCTCTCCTGTTGATAAGATAGAGATAATGGCTTAGAAGTATGTTTCTTATCTTAAACTCCTATGTTTGCATCGAGAGATAGGGTTCCAAGGTAACTGAAGAAGACTATTTATTAAAAATTTTATTTGTTATTAAAACATCTCTTCCTTTACATTTTACACTAGAACGAGCAGATGCTTCATCACATTCATGTCCATCAAAATCCACTGGTCGTTTTTTACATTTATTGATTTCATCTGCACGAAAAATCACTCTTTTTCCCAATACCACATCTAGTAATAGCCAATTTTCATCTTTACCAAAATTCTTAGTTGGGATAGAGATGTTCATTCTGTTCCCTTTATAATTCCTTCTTTTTCTAATTTTTCTAAGATTTCATCTATCTGATTAACAGGTAAGTTTAATTGATGTGCTATTTCTAAAATATTTATTTTTTCCTTACCCATTGTTTTAAAAGCTTTTAACAATTGTATGACTTGTTTTTCTGCGAATTCATAAGAAATGGATCCAGGTTGTTCGTCTCGTCGCTCTAAAAGGTTAACTCTTTCTTCCAAAGAATCAAATTTCATCCTTAAACTCAATATCTCTAATTTATGTTGATCTAATGTATTGATAGTCGCTATCCATTTTGGTATAATTTCTTGTTCTATCCATTCTAATGAAGGCAGAACACTTTTTTTGTAAATTTGTTTTCGTTCATTAAGAAGTTCATCAGCGCTGCTAGTACGAATTACCATATTATTTGGCACCCCTAGTTTTCAAAAATTCAATTAATTTCATAATATCTTCTTTTGAGGATTTTTTTTCATAGTGTATAGTAAGTACCTCGTTTGGAATGGATTTGATTTCTTTATGAGTTAAAAAAATTAATTCCCCTTTTTTAAATAAAAATATTCCTAAAAAAGGAAAAAACGTTTCTCCATAAGTTTCTTCTAAGAATTTCTTTACATCTGCTGAAATAAAACTTGATACACCTATTCCTTCTGCACTTATTTCTTCTTCAAGTCGTTGTGCCTTTTTTTTGTCTGCCATTATTTCACCAAATTTAAAAATTTATATTTGTCCTTATGGTTAAATTATATATAACATCATTTATAATACTTATGTTGTTTAAGTAACCTCCCCAAATTTCATCGTATCTTTCCATGCATCCCACCTTACCAATTGATTTATTAGAGTTGATAGATTTGAAATACAAACAATGTTAATAAACTATTCTGTCAACGATTAGCACAAAAGATGGGTAATGTTTTAGATGTATAGTTTTTTAAAGCAGTAGTTGTTTTTAAATTGCAGTTGAGGGAAGAAAAATGAAAAAACAACTTGTAATTTTTGGAATAGCTGTTCTGCTCATCGGTATCGCGTTGAGTGGATGTGTAAACGAAAATAGTGTAAACGAAAATAAAAAGACAATGACCTATGCAAAATTAATGAGTGATATAAAACCCCTACCAGGAACAGATAATCTTTTTACGCTTCAATCCTATAACGACAGTGAAGTCTTATATATCGAAGATACGGTTTATAATGTCTCATATTTCGAGATATCTGAATCAGAAAAATATACGCTTGTTTCTTTTAGTAATTCTACTTCGCTCGAAGGTATTCCAATAGGTATTAAAGGGGATAAAAGAAGCGAATACCCTGTGGGAAGTGCAGTCAGTATTACCGTGCACGTGAAGAACTATGTTATAAACGGAACAGCTGTTACTTGGTTGGAGGAATGGTATAACTACATCTCAGCCTACATCTCAGTGAGTGGAATGTTGACACCCACTAGTACTGGAAAAACAATGTCAGCAATCCAACAGAGCGTAGATACAACTGCGCACACGGTGACATATAGAGTTACAAGTACAGATGCGGGTATTGCTTGGTCAGAAGTAACTGGAATTTGGTCAAATTCAATAGGTCAACAAGGATCTGCCACTATTACTCATACGGATTTAAGCACTGATGTAACTGTTGGTCAATTATTTACAGTTAGTGTTGGTGCCACCGCAGGAATATGTTCAATAGATCTAATATACAATGGACACATAATTTGGACAGGCCCAACAGTTTCAACTTGATTAAACTTTAAATACACTAAATTAACAAGTAAAGAACTGAAGACGAGTTAACATCCGTTATCTGAGGATTTATAAAGTAGTAGTTGTTTTTAAATTGCAATTGGGGAGGGAAAAATATGAAGAAAAATTGAATTTGATACTATAATAAATGGAAGAAAATTTAAAATTAAACGACCAAAAAAAGATACTTTTGTGATAGCAATTCCAGTATATAATCCAATTGAGCCAGGACTTCATGTAATATCTGGTAGTAGTGAACAATTTCAACATCAAAATCATTATGATTTTGGTAGCTACAAAGAGAAAATATATTTGTGTACTTTTAATAGCACTGGAAGTTTTTATTTTAAATCAGGGCAAAATTATTTGAAACTTGAGCTTACGAATGAAGACGATGTAAAGTTTCAACCATTAACTGATATAAAAGAGATAAATACTTATTACAAAGATGGAGAATATTGTGTGTCATCTGCTTCTGCAGGTTGGGGTATGTTCATATACGATAGAGATACAGTCGATACTAAAAAATTAAAAGAACAAATAGAAAAACTCACAAAAGAAAATCAGAGTGATTAATAAAAAACAACATTGAATAATAATATTAAAAATTATGAAATTGTAGTTTGAGGGAGGAAAAGGATTTTAATAAAAACAACTGTTACTTCTGTATATGCGTACCAGTTTCCCCGTGAAGTGCTTCCCAACCCTTTTCAACATTTGAGATTATAACCTTTTTTCCACCATACTCAAGAAATCGTATGGCGGCTAGTATCTTTGGGCCCATGCTACCTGGAGGAAAAAGTCCTTGCTCATAATATTTTTTCAATTCTACCAAAGATATCTTGTCCAAAGGTTTTTGCTTCGGAGTATTATAATTCAAATACACCTTTTCCACATTTGTTAAAATCAATAGTAATTCCGCATCTATTGCTTCTGCAACTCGCTCAGCTGCTAGATCCTTATCAATAACAGCCTCAAGCCCATCCAGACCCCAACCTTCCTTTTCGATGACAGGCATACCGCCTCCACCGGATGAAATCACAACAATTCCATCTTCAAGCATTTTCTCAATTATTTTTCCTTCAACAATAGATTTTGGATCAGGTGATGGAACAACTATCCTCCACCCATCTGGTTGACGGGTAATTTGATATCCCTCTTTTAAAAGCTCTATGGCCTCCTCTTCATCATAAAAAGGACCGATGGGTTTTGTAGGATTGGAAAAAGAAGGGTCATCTTCATCCACTAAAACCTGCGTAATTAAAGTTACAACAGGTTTATCAATATTTGATTTTTTCAAAGCATTGGATAGACATTGTTGGATCATATAACCAATGAGTCCTTCACTTTCAGCAACGCAGATTCCTAGCGGCATTGCAGGGGTGACATCTTTAGCAAGATCATTCTGAAGTAGTATGGAACCAACTTGAGGTCCATTGCCATGTGTTATAACTACATCCCAACCGTCTTTTATCATTTTTACAATAGATTTACAGATCTCTCTAGTGTTGGCAAACTGCTCATAGATAGTGCCTTCTTGGTTTTCTTTAATTAATGCATTTCCACCAAGGGCTATAACTGCTCTCCTACTCATAGAACAACAAGGGTAAAAAGATACCCCCTATAAAAAGTATAACTATAACCTATCGAACAGATAGAAGTACAATGATTATATACGCTGATCGCATTGTTTTTTTGAAAATATGTTTGAAGACCAAAGAGAAAGACTAATAGAGAAACTAAAGATAGAAGGACACATCAAAACCAAAGCTGTAGAAAAAGCATTTTTAGAAACCCCGCGAGAATTATTTGTTCCTGAAAAGTTAAAAGGCTATGCATATGTCGATACACCGCTTGAGATAGGAAACGGCCAAACTATATCGGCACCGCATATGGTTGCAATTATGTGCGAGGCTTTAGATTTAAAAAAAGGACAAAAAATCTTGGAAATAGGGGCAGGTTCAGGATATCATGCAGCCATTGTTTCCAAATTAATCGGTGATAAAGGTCATGTATATACTATCGAGCGATTTCCATCTCTTGCCGATAATGCAAAGAAAAACCTTGAAAAAGTTGGTATAAAAAATGTTACCGTTGAAATGGGGGACGGTTCAGAAGGATTACCAAAATATGCACCATATGACAGCATCTACGTAACCTGCGCGGCACCATGCATACCACAGCCCTTAGTAGAACAGTTAAAAGACCCTGGAAAACTATTGATACCAGTTGGACAATTTATTTCAAAACTTGAACTTGTGGAAAAAAAGAATAAAAAAATCATTGAGAAAGATTTGGGTGGTTGTGCCTTTGTACCACTAGTCGGAAAACATGGGTATTAGAGTTTATATCCTATATCTCTTAAAAATTTCTTCCTCCAGGCAATCTCTTCTTTGTTTTCTATTCCTTTTGGTAAAAATCCATCTATAACTCCCAATATCCCTCGTCCGTTTTCTGACTCTGCAATTACTACCTTTGTAGGGTTTGCCGTTGCACAATAAATCGAGCAAACCTCGGGAGTATTTTTTATCGCGTTTAAAACATTTAACGGATAGCAATCCCTCATAAATATGATAAAAGAATGCCCTGCCCCAATATTTGCTGCATTTTTCTCTGCGAGTTTTTTAAGGTCTTTGTCGCTTCCCTCGCTTCGTATTTTACATGCACCGCTTGCCTCACAGAACGCTATGCCAAATTTTCCATTGGGTACAGAATTTACCATTGTTTCATAAAGATCTTCTGCAGATTTAATAAAATGGGTCTGGCCCAGGATGAAATTCATATCCTCGGGCTTTTCTATATCAACAGTTTTTAATTTTATATCCCCCATACTTGCCTACCTCCAAAGATTAAAAGCAATTTTACAACATCATATATGTGTTATATTACATGGAGATAACCACTTATATATTTTGTTAGGTACAAACATATTATTGTGCATCTACAACAATATTTCTGGTATTCCATGGGGTATCGAGGAATATCTATTTTCTCCTTCATACATTAACATCCGTTATCTGAGGGTTTATAAGGCAGTAGTTGTTTTTAAATTGCAGTTATGGGGGAAAAAATGAAAACAGATACAGTAGTAGTTGGAGTTATTCTTATTATTGTTGGAGCAATTGCATTTTTTATGGGGCAATCTATGATAGATAATATATGGCAGTCATACCCACATATGCAAGAGACAATGGATACGGGGAATTTCTTAAAAGGAATTGGAGGACTCCTTCTTATTGCTGGTACTGTTATTTCTATTATTGGAGCAACTTCACCAGATAAAAATGGGAAAAGATTACAACAATTAAAAAACAGAGGATTGGAAAAACAAATATTTTGTTCTGACTGTGGCACTGAAGTAAAATCAGATGTTAAATTCTGTCCAAAATGTGGTGAAAAATTTGAGGAGAAGAAAGAGAAGCAAATAAATTGTTCTAAATGCGGTAATGAAGTAGAATCAGATGACATCTTCTGTTCAAAATGCGGTGAAAAGTTTGTAAAGAAAAAATGAAATTGTAGTTTGAGGGAGGAAAAATGACAAATCCAGACATCATAAAATTACCCACCGCGGATGAATTGATGGGAATTAAGCCAAGAAAAAAAGGGCATACAATTTACGGTAAAATTTCTTTAATATTAGCAATAACTGGATTATTGTCTCTCTTTCTAATACCAATTATTGCAGCCATTCTAGCTACTTCATATAATATTATAATACCTCTTTACTTTTCACTAATATTTTCACTAGGATTTTTTTCAATAATTTTAGGATTGTTTTCATATAAAATAAACAAACCTCAAGATAATTACGGAGAAATCGCAGTCGGCATTGGTATTTTCATAATTTTATGGTTTCTATTATCGCTAATAATTTACAGTAATGTTTCATGAATAGTCTATTACTAATTTTTATTTACTAGAAGCGTAGTTGTACCATGTGGAACGACTAGTACTTTTGCATCTTTACCAACTAGTTCAAAAGCATTTTTTAAAGCTTCATTTACACCACTTGCATATTTGAATTTGAAAACATTTTCAACTTCAAATTTATCCATTGCAGAAACAAAAATAACAGGATGCTTTTCAATAGCTGCCAAATGATAATATGCTTTATGAGCACCCATAATGAAGTTTTTCTTGAGCGAAGCTTCAACCTCTTTTGAGTTTTTGTGATTTTTTAACCAATCAACATACATCTGGCTGCCGTGACCATTTATGCATTCAGCAGCCAAAATAACCACGCCTTTTTCATTTAAAACATGCATTGAATTGTGTAGGGCCTTGATAGATTGATACAAATCAATATCGTGTGGATGGCCATCAGCAGAGACAACAATGATGTCTGCTTTCTTTTCAACCTGCCGCTTATACATCTCATCCACAAGTTTAACACCTGCATCCAAAACAGATTCAGGTCGTCCAGCCCATGCATCAATTATGCGATGACTGGAGTTAAGAACAACGCTTAGGGCAAAGTCACAGCCAGTAAAATGCATGGCCTCATTCATTTCAAGATGAATAGGGTTGTCCTTCAGCACACCAGTACGAGCATGTTCTTCAAACATAAGCTTATGGTTGTTCTGAATAGTATTATTCGAAGAAATACCTGGAAGAATACTTTTTCGTGTACCTCCATAACCTGCAAAATAATGATATTCAATGTCACCAAGCAGTATCTTTATGTCGGCGTCAACGTAGTCTTTCAATACTTCTATATTGTTACCACGTTTTGACTTGCCAACAGATAAAAATTCACCATTAACACTATCGTTAGAAATAACCGTATAATTCCGAAAAACCTTGTCACCAACGACGTCTTTCATCATATCAAACGAAGGTGGCTTATGCGTACCAGAAGCAACAATTACGATTACATCGGAATCATTCACTCCGGCGATTTTAAGCTCCTCCAGAACGGGTAGTAATAATTCTTTATTTGGACAAGGCCTCGTATAATCATCAACTACTATAGCAACTCGGTCACCAGATTTGGCGATCTCAGAAAGACAATCAGTACCCATGGGATTTTCTAAAGCCTTTTTTATCAGAGCCTGAGTTTGTTCGGGATGAACAATATCTTTTGGTAAAATAACTCCCAACAAATTTTTAGCGGGTACATCCAACGACAATGTCCCTTTGCCATAGGGTAGTTGAATCGGCATTGTTTCTCTATCCATTCTATTTCTTAGTATAATGTTTAGTCCATTTCTCCCATCTAGGGGTACGGTGCAACTTTAATATGTTTTTCTGGCACTTCATTTTACAAAAAAACATAACTGTGCCATCTTTTTTTATATACATCTTACCAGTGCCTGGCTCTATTTCATTTCCACAGAATGAACAGGTTCGTCTCTCCACCATAAATTTGCCTCTTACCTTGGTCCCCCTAGTCTCTTTGCCTCTCTCTGAGTTTCATTAAGCATCAAAATATCGCCCAATTGAACTGGTCCCATTACATTTCTCGTAATGATCTTACCTTTATCCATACCATCTAAAACTCTCATCTTAACCTGAGAAGCCTCTCCAGCCATGCCGGTTCGCTCAATGATTTCTACTACCTCGCAAGGAGTTCCTTCTATCATGTTTAACCCTGTTTTTTCAATGTCTCTATCTTTTTAACGATATTTTCGATTCCGCCTTTTTCTCTACCAGGATTAACGATAGCCACTGCAGCTGTGCCAACGCCCAAACCTGCAGCATTGCCCAGTTCTTGTTTACTTGGGACATACGTATAGGGGATGTTTTTTTCTTCACACAAAATAGGCATATGAGCAAGAATTTCCTCAGGAGTAACATCCTCGGCCATTACAACAAGCTTTGCCTGTCCGCGTTCAACCTGTTTTGTTGCTTCATTTGCCCCTTTGCTTATCTTCCCATTATCTCGAGCTTTTTCTACAAGATCATAGGCTAAATCCTGTACTTCTTTTGGTGCTTTAAATCTTACATACATAGCCATATTTTAGCCTCCTATTTGAAGCCTTCATAGATAGCATTCCTACTGGGGAATGTAAAGCTTGGAATGTAGGTCACATATAAAAACCTTTTTCAGTGAAGCAATAGGAGATTTTAAAGCGGCAATGGAGTCCTTTCAACTTCTAAACCGTCTGCTGTGGGATACTCCTCAACCATATAGCATTCCAATCCGCGTTGTTTGAGATTGGAAGCTATCTTTTCAAGAATCCAAAGACCCAATTCAATTCTCTTTTTTTCTTTATTCAAAAAAATGTGATTATTGGGTATATTGAATTCTGTCTTCAACAGCAGGTATAGCTTTTGCAAAGAATTAGTATTCTGACTGTAAATTACCCCTTTGATAAAAGTGCCATCATCACTAATAATTTCGTAATCCTTTGCGATATTGTTTGCTCTCCGTTTAATTCTATTTGTCAGCTGAATTCCATCTTTAAAAGACGATGAGCAATAGTGAACTCCTATCTTGAGATTTTCTTTAGCCGCCATATTCAGAACTCTTAGCGCGGATTCCTGACTTCCTTTAACTGCGGCTGAAATGTCATTTTTCACATTATATTTTCGAAGAATTAACGCTTCACAATTTCGTTCAGAATACTCAAGCTCATTCAAATTAACCCATTTGAGCCCCAACCCATGCGCAAATTTGATCAGAGAAAACATCTCCTGTTCCATTTTGGGTATCGCTGGGATTTCAAAAGCAATATCAGCGCTAGTTTCCAATGCATTTTTTATAGAATTCAATATGGGGCTTCTTTCCATTTTGTTCCAATCTTTTGGTAGGGGATGAAATCTTATTTCATCAAGGCCCGCAGATACTAAATCACTCAAATGTTCTCCATTTTTGATACCTGATGTATACAAATGAATGTGAAAATTCTGCCCAAATGTGTCTTTGAGCAGTGAAATATATTTTTTTGTTCTTTTCCAAACAACTAAAGGATCTCCACCAGTAATACCTGCACCAGTGGCATCGATGTATTCTGCTTCTCGTATCAATTTTTTAGTATCTTTTTCATCATCAAGTTCCCACTCATCGGCAAAGATGCGATCAGACCCGCCTTTTTCAAAGCTGAGAGGGCAATAGAAGCATTTCGCAGGACACAGGCCCGTAATTAATACTACAAGTTTTGAACCATCTGCACACATTTTGCATGCAGGCGAAAGTGGAGCAGTGTAAGCGCTTTCGTTTAGCCAACTAGCCATCTTCTTCATTTTTTATTCCAAGCCCTTGCTAGTTATATTGAAAAAAGCTTTTTTTCCTTCTGGTTGAGACCTATGTTTTACAATTGTTGCCCGCCGTCTACCGGTGCTAACTCGCTCTAGTTTAAGTATTGTTTTTGCCATATACTCAACACCCCTTCCCGCAAAGGGTTTGACGTCATCATTTTCAATGCCATAGACCTGTCCGGCTATTAGTACATATAAATCTTTTTTTCTTGCAGCCAGTTGAAGATTAGTTAGTTGTCTATTCAAAGACCTGTTTGCTCCTTCTTCATCATCTTCTATTTTAATGCGATAAAACATGTTGAAGGTATCAACTACTATTAATCCAACGTCATCCACCTTGATGGCATTGTATATCATCTTTTCTTGTTCTTCAAAAGAGGTAGGAGCAAAAAAGAGAATATTTGATAGCATTTTTTTATAATCGTATCCTTTGCATATTTGACCTATTCTTTCTATGGATACGCTTTCAGTATCGATGTATGCTACCTTTTTACCAGATGCCACACATTCTCTAGATGCTTGTAGACAAAGATTTGTTTTTCCACTACCTGCCTCACCATATACTTCAGTGATAGTATTACTTTCAATTCCTCCACCCAATAAATCATCAAGAGGTTTGCATTTTAGCTGTAGACGTTTCATTTCAAAATCTGTCAGTATAATGTAGAATAAAAAGGTTTTTAACATTCAGTTAAGTGCAATCAAAATATTATAAAATTCTATCTTTGAGTATGCAAGCCTTACAAACATCTTGAGAAGTTGGTTCGCCGCATATAGAACATTTATTTAGGCCAGTAGGCGGATATTTCTCTATTAATATATCTTTGATATCTTCATAGCTATTCAAAATACTGTGTCGCGTACCAGGATGCTTATATTCAAGATTATCTAGTATATCGCGAAAACTTCCACGTAACGCACGAGTGGAATAAGGGCATTCGGCATCGTGATACTCTATATTTTTTACAATTGCATAAAGCATAACTTCTTTTTCAGGAATAGTGCGAAGTGGAAACGTACGAGGTACAAGCCCTGGTTGAATATTTTTATGTGGACCCAATCGAGCCAACTTTTGCATATCATCATTAACAAAATTCATCAATATTGATTGAGCCATATCATCAAGATTATGACCTGTGATGAGCTTATTGGCTCCTAGTTCCTTTGATTTTGTATTCAAACACAACCTTCTAAAAACACCGCAGTAACTACACTCACCCACTTCATCTTTTTTAGAAGCAATATCGTCCATTGTTTTTCCGACTAACTCTTTGAATGATACAATGTGATGACTTATTCCGAGCTTCTTACAGTTTCTACTGGCAATTCTTAGGCTTTTATCCCTGTATCCTTTTATTCCCTCATCGACAGTTATTGCATATAGATCAATATTTGCTCTTTTAGAAAAAATATCGTTAGTAATATACAGTGCCACTGTGCTATCCTTACCACCAGACAACGCAACAGCTATCTTACAACTGCCTTCTGTTTTTCCTTGCTTTTTAATATCCTTTTTAACCCTTCTTTCAAAATATTCAATAAAGTGATCTCTACAGAGATGCGTTCCGTTATATCGTATAAACGTTATTGCAGGTTTCCTGCATTTGCTACAAGTCTTTGTCATTTAGAATGGGGAAGAATATTTACTATATAAAATAATTATTGGTTTATCGTGGATTATATAATTTAAGAGTTTTTCAAAGGTCTTTCGAGGAATATATTCCTGGGTCCATCCGCCAATATATAATATATTGGAGCAAGTTCTAAGGAATATATTTTTTGATTTTATATCTTTAACATCGCGTCTTTATATCCTATGATTAATATCCCTTGATGGAACCTATAATATTTCTGATATTCCATGAGGTATCGAGGAATATCTATTTTTCTCCTTCATATATTAACATCCGTTATCTGAGGGTTTATAAAGGATTAGTTGTTTTAGAAACTGTTAGTTAGGGAGAGGCAAAGTGAAAAAAAGAGCAAGCAAAAAAATTCAAACTCCTGAAATGAAGAGAGATATCGAGCGAACCAAAGATATTTCAGAGGCATGGTTACAGGGTGGAAAAGCAGTTGGAGAAATTATTCGACCGAAGAAAAAATAGGATAAAATGAAATTCGATACTTCTATTTGGGTTAGGATAATATTCAGTGCTATATTAATAGCTACTCTGCTTTTTACTTTTAAGATAATTTTTCAGTTGATTCCTTCATGGTTACCCTTGTTGCTTAGTATTTTTATTTCTGGTTTGTTAAATAGGGCTGAAAGTGTTAAAGATTCAATTATTATAGGAGCACTCATAGGGATTTTAGCAGGCATATTGCTCTCTGTATTTTTCCTAACGACATTAATAGTAATAACCATCGTTTTCATCGTTTCCAATATAATCGGCGTGTTAATCTCATATTATATCTACAAATTTATTGTAAAATGAAGATACCACAAGGTTGAAATTGTAGTTTGAGGGGGTTTTTCCACAATACTATAAATAATATTTTTCTTAAGGGGAAATTATTTATAACGCATTGTCATCAATATCGTAAAATAGTTTATTGATTGGAGAAACTATCAACTTTTATCTCGAAAGCTATAGCAGGATGCTCCAAGTAAAATGTGGTAATTGTCTTTGGATGAAGTTCACCAAAAAATCCCATATCTTTGTTATCACAAACAATTGATGCACATCTGCCTTTTACAAAAGCAGGGTGAGATTTATCTTTAATAGAGTATTTTCTGCCTGAATCCCTCATCACAGCCTCAACAAGAGATTTACACTCAGTGAAGTTTGCCTTTGCATCGATTTTCACAGCAGCAAGATTATGGGCATTCTTAAAATCTTCAGCTACAACTATACCTAGTTCGAAAATCTGCTGTGGTAACGGATGATGCCTGTTTTCACCCAATGTCTTTAAAAGCGATGGGATAAGACTAACACGAAGACATGAATAATCTTCACCTATGGGATTTTCTATCTGAGCTCTATCACCTAATTCTAAGCCCAAGTTTTTGAACTCATCTCGCTCATTTGAAATAGTAAATGTAGTAACCTCGTTAAAACCAAGACCAATCATGATGTGTCTAAGACTATCATATAGCGCTCTTTTAGATAAAGATTTACCAAACGTCAGTGCCTTTGGAAAATCTGTTTCAAACTTATCAAAGCCATAACCAACGGCTACATCTTCAACAAGATCAATGTCATGTAGAATATCAACCCGCCATGCAGGTATCTCAACGTCGATCTTGCCACTTTTTACGTTTACTGCATCATATCCCATTTTCTTTAGACAATCAATGGCTTCTTTCTCACCCATTTTTGTTCCAAGGATCTTATTTACATAGTCTACCGACAAGGCTCTTTTAACAGGATTCAAATCTGGCGAGACGCAAGGTTTCCCGCCATAACATACTGTGGTACTGAAAATCTGTCCTCCACGCTCAGCAAGCGCGGTTGTCACAATATTTAATGCGTAGTTTATGGCTTTTTTATCAGTTCCAGTTACATCGATAAAGAGATCTGTTGTAAAGGGTGTAACCTCGGTCAGGCTACCATTAATTATTGGTGGAAACGAAAGTACGTTATTGTTAGAATCAACAATCAACGGATATTTATCAAAACCTTCTAACAAATATGCGTAGTCGACGCCTTTCTCATGCTGTTTCAATATTTCGCTCAAAGTCATTGATTCAATTTTATTCAAAGGGACGAACTCAACGGAATCTGGATCAACAGCCTTGTATGTAAACGGTGGCTTTACAGGTTCAAAATTATGAACTCCAATGGCAACCTTTTTCCGATTTCTACCAATTCCAAAGTGAAGTTTCTCTTGCAAATCCATAAGTGATGCTATTAGTTCGTCCGTCATGGTGACATTTTTCACAAGAGCAGTAGTTACAAATGGTCGTACTTTTTCAACAGACGAATCAACATTTAGCACCAAATCTGATTTTTCGATGTGGTACTTTTTCAATCCTGTCTCAAAACCAAAAAAGGCTTTTGATGCACGAGCAATTCCTTCAACAGATGCAAGATCAGGTCTATTGGGGAAAAACTCGATACTTATCTCATCGCCTTCAACTTTGTCGAAATCAGCCCCTATCATTGGAAGTTTCTCTACCAAATCCTCTTTAGAAATTTTATAACCAAGAAGATGAATGAAGTCATTATAATCGAATGTTACGACTGGCATACGAGAGGAGAATATGTTTTTGGTTTATTTGATTTTGTGAGAAAAGTTATTAATAATTTTATTATTAAGCCTACCCGCAGGAGGCCTGTTAGAAACATATGGATAAATTCAAACTAGTGTTATTTGATATGGATGGAACACTCCTAAAGGACAAGGGAATCTTTGTAATCGCGGAAAAGAAAGGGTTCATAGAAGAACTCATACGGTTATTCAAGGATGAATCCAGAGAATTTTACAAGAGAAGCATCGACATCGCAAAACTACAAAAAGGTTTTAGCAAAAAAGATTTTTTGGAGATATTTAGAACGGTACCCGTGCAAGAAAATGCTAAGACTGTAATTAAAAAACTCAAAAAGAAAAGGATCAAAACAGCTATTGTAACTGATAGTTATCAATTCTTAGCAGATGATTTGAAAGAGAGACTAGGAATAGACTATGCATTTGCTAACGATCTTATAACAAATGGCGACATCATAACTGGAGAATTAAAAATGTGTAATAAAGATCTTGTAGAAGAATCATACAATGGCAAGATATATTCAATCTGCAAAAGTCGTGTTTTAGAGCAACTATGTAGAGAACTTGGTATAACTGAGAAAGAGGCAATAGCTGTTGGAGATGGTAGGATTGATATCGGCATGATTAAAAGAGCAGGCTTAGGAATCGCAATTAATGCTCTTGAAGAAGTACAAAAAAATGCAGATGTTATTACAAATGACTTGAAGGTTATATTGGAGTATGTTTAAAGGCGGATAAAAATGAAAATACTTGTCGTCGCAGATTTCCATGGCTCTCAATACAGATTAAATATTGTATTAGAAAATATTAAGAAATATTCACCTGAACTAGTTATAGTATGCGGAGATATTACACAATTTGGCCCTGGAGAAGTTGCAACAAATTTTCTAAATCAAATCCCAGTTGAAACATTTGCCATTCCTGGAAATATTGATACTTCTGATGTTACAGAGGCAATTGACAAAAGTAAAGCAAAAAATATATCATTGAAAAAATTAGAAAAAAACAATATCTCGTTCGTCGGATTTGGTGGGGATAGTATTTCTCAGTCCAACATTCGCCTCATCGAAAAACTATTGGATGAAAAGAGTGTATTGGTCTCGCACGTGCCTCCACATGGTTTTCAGGATAAAGCGTTTATTGGCATGCATGCGGGCAATAAAGACTTACGAAAAATCGTTGACAAGTGTAAACCAAGATTAGTCCTATGCGGACACATACATGAAGATCCTGGCTATACAAAAACCAATAACACAATTGTTGTAAACTGCAGTATGGGAAAACGCGGAGAAGGGGCAATAATAGAGATAAACAAAAGTATAACTGTAAAAATGCTTGGTTAAAAAAGAATAGCCCCGAGCGGATTCGAACCGCTGTCACGGGATCCAGAGTCCCGAATGATTGACCACTACACCACGGGGCTATTATTTTCAATCTTTCTTTGTGTTTCGGATTATGGAAATCAATTGTATTTATGTAATTTTCTATATCCTTAGATGTACTTTAATTTTTAGTTCGATGTTTTTTGGTTCAAGCGCGTCAGTCATCTGTTAATTTATTGGGAAACTTAATACATAATAATTTAATACAGGTCTTTAATTAGATAAAGATAAGGGGGCCAATATGTCATTTATAATAAATGGTTCTGGACTAACAATTGAAAAACTTGCAAACGTTGCCAGATATGGTGAAAAAGTTGAACTTCATCCTGATGCTTTGAAACGTATTATAGCCTGTCGAGCGATGCTTGAAAAGAAAATCAAAGCTCACGAAATCATGTACGGAGTGAACACAGGCATTGGTGAGTTTTCAGAGGTTGTCTTAAACGATAACCAACTTAAAGATTTTCAAAAATACCTCATATACAATCATGCTGCTGGCATAGGTGACCCTGCCCCAATCGAATATGTACGAGGAGCAATGTTGGCACGTATTAACGTGCACGCCCATGGAAATTCAGGATGCCGTCCAGAGATCACACAGACGCTCGTTGAAATGTTAAACAAAGGTGTCACTCCTTACGTCTGCCAGAAAGGTTCAGTTGGTGCCTGCGGGGATCTTGCCCCCATGGCACAAATAGCATTACTTATGCTTGGTGAAGGAAAGGCGTACTATGAGGGAAAACTTCTCGACGGCAAAGACGCAATGAAGAAAGCGGGAATTTCTATACCTGGATTACAAGCACGTGATGGCCTCGCGATCATTAACGGTTCGAATCTGCTCACTGCCATGAGTGCTATTTTCTTATATGATGCAAATAATTGGCTGAAACAAGCGGAGATCGCAGCCGCGATGTCTCTCGAAGCATTAAAGGCGAATATGAAACCGTACAATGTAAAAATTCATGAAGTCCGTGGATTTCCTGGAGCGGTAAGGAGCGCAAAAGCAATTCAGAAAATGATCAAAGGCGGCGATCTAATAGAGGGGAAGATGAAATGCAAAGTACAAGATGCATACTCGATGCGTTCAACACCGCAGGTGATTGGCACCGCTCACGATGCTTTATCATATGCTCGTTCACAAGTCGAAATTGAACTTAATGGCGTTGGCGATAATCCCATCTTTTTCCCAAATGAAAACCTTCAGTTATCCGGTGCAAACTTCCAAGGAACTCCTGTTTCTTTACCCATGGATATGGCTGGTGCGGCTATTACCATGGTAAGTGTGATGTCTGAAAGAAGAATGAATCGATTGAATAACCCTGCATTGAGTGCTGGATTGCCGGCATTCCTAACGAAAGGTGCTGGAATGTTTTCAGGATTAATGCTAAGCCAGTATACTGCAGACATGCTAATTGTGGAACAACGTATTCTTTCTGCGCCAGCATCAATTCAATCAATTCCTGCAGCAGCAGATCAAGAAGATTTCGTTTCAATGGGTATGAATACGGCAATTAAGAATTTCCAGATACTTGACAATGCATATGGAATTTTAGGTATTGAGTTCATGGCTGCCGCTCAGGCTTTGGATTTCCGTGATTATAAGTTCGGTAAAGGTGTTACTAAAGCAAAGGAAGTTATCCGAAAATATGTTAAATTTTTAGATGAGGACAGACCACTATATCCAGATCATACTAAGATGAAAGAACTTGTAAAATCCTGCGAAATACTCAAAGAGGTAGAAAAGGCCGTAGGAAGCCTAGAATAGATTAACCTCTACTTCTTTATCATTGGAATTTTAATATCTGTTTTCTTTACAAGTTCTATAGCTTCTTTGTATCCTGCATCAGCATGTCGTGCTACTCCAATTCCAGGATCTGTGGTAAACACACGTTTTATTCGCTCATCGGTTTCTTTTGTTCCGTCACAGACTACGACCATTCCAGCATGCGTAGACAAACCAATACCTACGCCACCACCATTATGAATGTGCACACTGTCTGCTCCAGCTGCACAATTAAGTAAAGCATTCAACAATGGCCAATCGGCAATAGCATCACTACCGTCTTTCATGCCCTCAGTTTCTCTATAAGGAGAAGCAACGCTACCACTATCTAAATGATCTCTTGTTATGGCAACAGGACCAATTTTCTTTTCTCTCACCATCTTGTTTATAGCCAATGCAAATCTATCTCTTTCACCATATCCAAGCCAACAAACCCTAGCAGGCAATCCTTCCCATGGAAGATTTTTTTCAGCCAGTTTAATCCAATTGCACAACGTTTTATTTTCAGGGAACATCTCAATGACTACTTTATCTGTCTTCAAAATATCATCGGGATTGCCGGACAGCGCAAGCCATCTAAACGGTCCTCTACCAACACACAACATGGGCCTTATGTAGGCAGGAACAAAGCCGGGATACTCAAATGCATTCTTGAGTCCAGCTTTCTTGGCCTGACCCCTGAGATTATTGCCGTAGTCGAAAACTATTGCTCCTTTCTTCTTAAAATCCAAAAGAGCATTACAGTGAATCTTCATACCGTCCATCGATTGCTTTATGTATTCTTTTGGATCTTCTTTTCTGAGTTTTAAAGCATCTTTTAAAGAATTGCCACAGTAACCAGCAGGAACATACCCTTTGAGCTCATCATGCGCAGATGTCTGATCTGTTACAACATCTGGTTCAAAACCATCTTCAACTAACTTAGGATGAACATCGGCGCAGTTTCCCAAAACACCTATTGATAGAGGTTTTCTTTCCTTTTTTGCAGATTTAGCCATCTCCACTGCTTCATCTATATCTTTTACTTTTTTGTCGCAAAAACCTGCATTAATTCTTCGGTCAATTCGTTTCTCGTCACACTCAACATCGATGCAAACGCCCTCATTCATTTTTACTGCGAGTGGCTGAGCGCCTCCCATTCCACCCATGCCTCCAGTCAGCACAATTTTTCCTTTAAGATTACTGTTGAAATGTTTTCGTGCACAAGCTGCAAATGTTTCATAGGTTCCTTGTATTATGCCCTGAGTGCCTATATAACACCAAGAGCCAGCAGTCATCTGGCCATACATAATCAATCCGAGTTCCTCAAGCTCGTGAAACTTTTCCCATGTGCTCCAGTGAGGAACCAAGTTAGAATTAGCAATAAGTACCCTGGGTGAATTATTCCTTGTTCTAAAAACCGCCACAGGTTTACCCGATTGAATAATCATTGTTTCGTCATCTTCAAGATTTTCGAGCGTTTCAACGATCTTATCATAGCATTCCCAGTTGCGCGCAGCTTTGCCCGTACCACCATAAACAATTAAATCTTCAGGAATCTCGGCATTCTCTAAATTATTCTCAAGCATCCTTAGAATGGCTTCCTGTTTCCATCCTTTGCATCTAAGTTTGTTGCCTCTTTTAGCTTTGATACTTCTCCCCATAAAATCGTTTCTCAAATTGAAAGTCGGTACTTAAACTTTTTTTATAAAGACATAGAAACATCTAGACAAAAAGGGAAGGATTGGCTGGCCTCACTAGGAGGGGATGGGATGCACTCTAACAAAACTACCAGCCCGATTCCTTCCAATACATAATATCAAATGCGAATATATATGCTTTTCGCTTACTGGAGAGATATACTTACTACGTTATTGCCTCTAAGGATAATGGTACCGAGACGTCTTTTTGTTTCGCCATTTGTTTCCTCGACATCCTCCAATACCATATTCATGTACTCGTCATAACCTGATAGCTTTCCAGCTACGACTCTTCCGTCCTTTAACAGGAGAGCTAATTGCTGGTTCATCGATTTTTCTAGTACTTCCAAAGGTAATGCCATGAGGGGAGTGAAACATCTTCACCTTTTTAAATTATTCCTCTAAGAATTTGCTATAAAAATGACAACAATTAAATGTTGTACGCACATTACAGAATTGCTGAATTACTTCAATTGGGAGGTTAATAACTATGGCCGATGGAAATATTGTACACGTGGTAGGTACAGGCACTATAGGAGAACCCTTGATTGGATTGCTCTGTGATGCCAAAGATGATTTAGAGATAGACGAAATAACTTTTTACAAACACAGTCCAACTTTAATAGATAGACCCAAAATTAAAGGCCTAATCAACAGAGGAGCCAATCTTGCTACAAGTAAAGATAAAATAAAAGAATTCAAAGAACTGGGCATTGAACCAATGTATGAAGATGAAGAGGCAATAAAACGGGCGTCTGTAGTCATAGATTGTACGCCAAAGGGTACAGGACTAATGAACAAAGAGAAATATTATATGAAATACAAGAACAAAATAAAAGGATTCTTGGCACAAGGTTCAGAATTTGGTTTTGGGAAGATGTATGCGGTAGGCATCAACGATGAGGCCATTACTCCAAAGGATCAATTTATCCATATTGTAAGCTGTAATACACATAATATTGCAGTTATAATAAATACTCTTGCGATAGAGAAGAAAAAGAACCATATGAAAGAAGGAAGATTTGTCTGCATTCGAAGAGCAAACGATATTAGTCAAGTAAAAAGTTATGTACCCTCGCCTGAAGTTGGCATTCATAAAGACGAAAAGATGGGAACGCATCACGCCGTCGATGTCTATCATCTCTTTAAGACGTTAGGCATTGAATTGAATGTGTTTTCAAGTGCTGTAAAACTCAACACACAATATATGCATTGTATATGGTTCGATTTAAAACTTGATAAAAAGATGAAGAAAGAAGAGGCCATAAAGAGATTCATAGACAACCCTCTAGTTGCAGTAACGCACAAAACCTCAGCAAACCTGGTATTTTCCTTTGGTAGAGATCACGGACATTATGGAAGAATACTCGACCAAACGGTTGTAGTTATACCAACTATACATGCGGTAAATGATAACGAAGTATTTGGCTTCTGCTTCACCCCTCAAGACGGAAACTCGTTATTAAGTAGTATAACTGCCACGGAGAGATTTCTTTATCCTGATTCTTATAAAGAGAAGCTTAAATGTCTTGGAGCGTTTTTACTGCAAGAAGTATAGACATCAAATTGATAAACTACTCAATCTTTCTATTATTAATTTAAATTTAAGAGATACTGGATAGAATGACTGATGGACGTAAAATAATAAGGGATCCGATTCACGGAGATATAAAACTCGAGGGTTTATTTCTTGATTTATTAGAAACACCTGAGATTCAACGTTTATATAATATTAAGCAGCTAGGTCTAGCACATTTGGTTTTTCCTGGTGCCCACCATACTAGATTGGAACATTCTCTTGGGACTTACTATATGGCATCTCAGGCTGCAGAAACACTCGCTCTAGATAAAAATGAAAACAAGATTATCACTTGTGCAGCGTTGTTACATGACATAGGCCATGGTCCTTTTTCTCATACCTTGGAATCCATTCTTAAAAACGCACTTGATGTTGATCACGTGGATTTAACAGAGAAATTAATTCTGGGGGAATATGAAATTTTTGATTCCGATGAAAAGGAGTTTGTAGCATCTCCAGATGTCCACGAAATACTAGATAAAAATAGTATAAATCAAAAAGAATTAATGGCGATTATAAGAGGAACAGCACATAAAAAATCATATCTGAGTCAACTTTTGAATAGTGCCATCGATGTAGATCAATTGGATTATCTTATTAGAGATGCCTACTACACGGGCGTTGCCTATGGAATGATAGATACCGAACGGTTTTTACAGACGTTAGTTGTACACAAAAACAATCTGGCTGTAAAAAGAAAAGGCGTTGGAGTTGCGGAGAATATTTTGATGGCAAGAGCTCTAATGTATTCTTCCGTGTATTTTCATAAAACAGTTCGTATCGCAGAGGTAATGCTTTCAAAAGCTATAGAAATGTTACCCGCGGCAGAACCTTTTGAATTTTTTAAAATGACAGATTCCGAACTTATCGAAAATTTGAAGCGAATGGGTCCGTTCCAACATGAAATCGTTACATGTCTCAAATACAGAAAACTGTTCAAACAAGCCTATACATTGCCTTCATCCAATTTAGATGAACAAGGCGCTAAAATAGTCAAGCGTCTAGAAGATGTAAAGTTTAGAAGAAAAAAGGAACAGGAGCTGGAAGAGGCTCTTAACATACCAGCCGGGCATATAATAATCGATGTTCCTTATCAAGAATTACATAGGGCTGAACCACGCATAAATCAAACAGACATAACAATTATCGATGAGAATGAGACGAAAACATTGGATGAATTTACTCCAGTGGCTGGGGCCATTAGATCAAGAATTGTTCCCGATTGGGCCATCATGATTATAACAGATGAAAAATTTAAGGATTTGGTGTCTAAAAAAGCTGAAAAGATACTAAACAAAATTGTTTAACTAAACTGCAATTATAATCAATGTTATAAGGAGAGAATGGGGAAGATTGAAGGTGGTGAGGAGAGATTTTTAAAAGTCTTAACCTCCCCCATTCGTGAAAATATATATTGGATAACGGTATATAAATCTTATTATACAAGTATCGATATTTGACGATTAAATTTATTTTAAGAATATAATTTCACCTTCTAAAATTTTATTTTCTAAAAAAATATTAGTTTAATATAAAACAATTATATTCATAATTTTCAATAATTGTATGTGACATCCTCTCCGCCATAAACAGTAGTTCCGAGGGTGTAACTGCAAAATAAAACAATGAATGAAACAATACCCTGACCGTAACTGAAAATGACAAATGAAT
>Ga0315289_10001071_pt1 | contig 42763 bp, 44 predicted proteins | sample YL17G11_40_MG_FD_203452 | JGI IMG/M metagenome (GOLD analysis project Ga0315289, IMG submission 203452) | Sediment microbial communities from Yellowstone Lake, YNP, Wyoming, USA - YL17G11_40 | ecosystem: Environmental > Aquatic > Freshwater > Lake > Sediment | place: USA: Wyoming | collected... | reverse complement strand
TCCAGTTGAGCTGCGGTGCTGAGAGGCCGAGACGCTTCGCTGACCCGGGCAGGCCCACGTGGGGGAGCTGTTGCGTGATTGCGCGGGTGCTGTCGAACTGCCGCGAGCGACAGCCTGGGCCGGCCCCCGTGCTTCGCTGACGGCCCACCGGGAAGTATGCCGATGGCGGGATCCGTGCTCAGTGCCGGGCTGGTTGATAAGCCGACATCGCAGATCGCGGCTGGGGAGAGGCGTGCCTTCACCTGCGTGCCAATAGAGCACACGTGGGAACGACAGGGCGGGCCCGACCTGCATTGGTCTGTTGCGGACCTTGCCGGTACCAAGCCCGATGGAGCTAAGGTCGTCCTTGGTCCAGATCCTGATGGGCAGCGAATCGTGGGAGATGGTGGCACCGCGCTCGACGCCCCGCGCGACTGGCAGAAGGTCAGTGGTGCCGGCCTCTACGCGCTTCGGGGCAACGAGTCCCAGTTCGCTGGGGTCATATATGGGGGGAGCGGCGGCTACGGCAAGGACACCTGGTTCCACGCGCATCACCCGGACTTGATCCCTCTGGGCTAGGGCAGATACCATCGAGTGGATGCCAACTATGCCCCCGCCTGAGTCATCCATCGTCCTCGCCTTCGACCTCTACATCGGCATCGACTACTCAGGCGCGCAGACCCCGACATTGAGTCTGAATGGTCTGCGGCTCTACATCGCCGACCGAACGTCATCGCCGGCCGAAGTGTACCCGCCGCCGGGCCCGCGCAGGCGGGCCCCATGAAGCAGCAGAGGAAACCGCGCCCGAGGGTTCTCCTGGATACAAACGTCTGGCGCGATCTTGCCGATGCAGATGCTGGCGATACCGTGCGCCGAGTCGCGCGGCGCGCGGGCGTCACGGTGCAGATCGCCCCGAGCACAGTCTACGAGGCACTCCGGACCGGGAACCCTGAGATTCGCAGCAGGATGATCGATCTGATGGAGCGCTCTGGCTGGGTGAGGCTCATGCCCGAGGCGTACAGCGGGAGCCAGGAGGTACTCCGTGAGATCAGACGCCTTCGGCCGCAGTGGCTGCGGTCGGTACCCGATATTCAGTCTCTGAAGCGACTCGAGCACGACTGGGCGCGGTCCAGAGGAGGCTTCTGGGATCGGGCTCGGTTCGACACAGCTGCAGAGGCGGAGCGCGTCCGCGTTCTTGGAGACCAGGACCTCGCCGTCGCTCGTAGTGATGCCGAGTATCTGCGCGCACGCGCCCGCGACGCGGGATGGAGCTTCGACAGCATCGATCTCGCGAAGGTGAAGCAGCGCTCTGCGTTCCCAGTCTGGGGCTGGGACGGCGATGATGTGGAGCCATGGCGTTGGGCCGCCGTGGCCGCTTTCTCCGCCGCGCTCAAATCGCCCGACCATGCCTATGCGGAGTGGCTGTCCCCTTTCGTGAATCTGGCTGGCGCGCGAGCTTCGAGAGAGTCGTGGGTGCGGTTCTGGCTCTACGATGTGGCGACACTCAACATGCAGAGGTCCTGGATCCGATGGGCTGTTGAGGTGCTGCAGTCGCTCAGAACGGTCTCGCCAGGGACGCCCTGCGACAACCAGCTCAGCACATACCTGATCGAGTGCGACTACTTCATATCCGCCGATGGCGCGTTCGTCTCCATCGTGGAGAAGTGCCGAGCTTCGGCTTCGTTCAGGATCGCATCGCCCGTGCGGGTCCCGGGCGGCGGCCGCTCCGTCTCGGACGTCGCGCAGGTTCTGCACAAGATAGGGGAGGCGCGAGCGGGAGGCGATCGCCGATGAGCATCGTGAGAAGAGCCAAGGCCGCGTTGCGCGAGAGGTTCATCAGCCTGTTCGCAGTCGAGGTCGGCCGGCAGGGCTACACGTCGTGCCCGCAGGACAACTTGCTGTCGGGTCTCAGCCTGGTCGACGTCGAAGAGGACCTGCGCCGCGGTGATGGACATGAACTCGAGAGGAAGTTCCGTGCCGTCCACTCGTCGGCCGCTCTGGCAGTGAACTGCTTCGCCCCATTCAAGAGTCGTCCAGGTGACATCATGCTCTGCGGAAAGCAGGGCGCGGAGAGCGTGGAGTTTGAGAAGCACCTGCCCATCTTCGGCAGGGGCACTCCGCCGAACGTCGACGTGTGGGTCGAGCGGGGCTGCGAGGTCGTGGCCGTGGAGTCGAAGCTACTCGAATATCTGAGCCCCAAGCTGCCGGCTTTCGCGAAGACATATGAGCGATTGGCCCAGGACGCCGAGCCCTGTTGGTGGGCGGTGTACGAGCAAGCTAGGGAGGGTGCCGCGCAGCACCTGGATCGGGCACAGCTCATCAAGCACTGCTTCGGCCTCAGCGCGTACCGGAAGCAGCACTCCAACCAGCAGCTCAGCCTGCTCTACCTTTTCTGGGAGCCGCTGAATTGCGAAGAGCTGGCCGAGTGCAGACGGCACCGGGAGGAGCTGGAGGCGTTTGCCGGAGCCGTGTCGGCCTCCTGCATCAGCTTCAGGTGGACCACCTACAGCCAGCTCTGGGAAGAGTGGAGCACCATTCCGACCCTCGCGCAGCACGCTCAGCGCCTGAAGGCGCGCTATGAGGTACGTGTGTGAAGCCCAACGCTGGCCCTGCCTTCGACCGCCACATCGGCGTCTCGGACACCTGCGCAGTGTGTTCTCCGTCACCCCGCACACAGAGCACAGCTGGATCAGGCAAGGCCGCCGCCGGCACGAGTTCTGCGCGAGCCGCTGGGGGAGGACGGGTCTGCCGCTATCCGCCCCATCCTTCGGCCAAAGTCGCTCGGACAAGGCGGCCAAACCGTCCGAAAGCAGACACGGATATGGGCTGATCGGAGGTGTGCTGAACATTCCACAGACCCGAAGACCGAATCTCCGCCGCGAACGCGCAGTGACCTAGCCAGCCATCTGACGGACCCCCAAGAGGATGCCGAGCTAGCAAGGCGATAAGACCACCCTCTATCCGCAGTCGTTCTCGTCTACCGTCGACGCGAACGCATACAAAGGTGAAGCGGTCGCGCAATGTCCGGCTGACCTCTCCCTCTACCTCCGGGAACCGTAGGTCCTCGCGGTGCAGCCATGCGGCCAGTCGCTCGACCTCAGAGTGCGCCCGGCGAAGCAGCGCACCTCCCACATGCTTTCGGAAGACGCTGCCGCTGCGGTCTCCTCCGAGCGTCCGCACCCGCCCGTAGTGCTGGCGAATTCTCTCCCGGAATCGGCCGTCCACCTTGTGAGTCCCGACCCTTACGATCCTGTCTACGGACTGCCCATCGAGGCGAACGCGTTCGCCCCGTTCGAAGAACAAGTAGACCCCATCGCGAGGAAGAGAATGGCGGGGGCTGAGATGTCCACAGCGCGGCAACGATTGCGCCAGCGCGTACAGCTCTCGGACCAGGCTATCCCAGCCGCTGAAGTGCATCGCACCCTCCGGCCCTACCGCGGACTATGCAGAGATGCGAGCAGTCCCGCGACCAACTGCTGCAGGTCGCGATAGTGCGAGCCCTCGAGGAAGTACGAATGTGCCACCCGGTTGCGGAACTCCCTGACCCTGTAGAGCGCGTCTCGAAAGGATCGAAGCGTGCCGGGACGGAGGCCGAGTTCCTCGGCTCGAAGCTGCTTCAGCATCCTGATGCACTTGCCGAAGCTCTGAGGCGCGCCGTAGACGGTCGGGTCAGGGATCCACGATAACAGTAGATCCTCCGTCCCGCGACCCACCGACAGGTCGCGGCCTGCTCGCAGCCTGCGCCTTGCCACACCGGCCAGCAGCCTCTGGACCTCATATTCAATGAGGAGGCACAGCGGGAACGCCGGCAGCGCATACGATCTGGCGCCCGCAGGCAGTGCTCGCTCTGCCACTCGCCACTCGATCAGCAGTTGCTTTGCGCGCCCGTCGAGCCGGTCAACGGGCAGGCGAGAACTGGCGGCCTCGGACAGCACTTGCTGGTACGGCTCAGCGGAGGGGACAAGAGCTTCTTCGAGTAGGCGCCCGGCCTCGGCCTCGCCGATCTCCTTCAGCGGAGCCTCTCGGGTGGCCGGATGGAGGGCGTTGTCGCCCGGCGCGACGCGGCGGTAGACCTTCAGCGCTTCCTTCGGTTCGAGGGCAGTGAGTTCACCCAGAAGGACCTGCTCAGAAGTGCTCTCCGACACGTAATCCGGCTCGAGTCTCTGTCTATCCTCGAGCCTGGTGAGTGCCCCAACAGCCGGGTATCTCATTGGGTCGAGCGGCACCACGTAGAGGTCATTCTCATGCTTGGGGTGCTGAATGGTGAACATGCCGATGGGGTAGACGATGCCGGTGTGGAAGAGGTTGTAGGTAAGCAGCATGGTGTCGCCGGGTTTGAGCTTGTCGACGTACGGTCGAGACGGCTTCGTGCTGCGTCGGATGACCCCGACCGGGAAAACGCTGCCGTCGGCCAGCTGTATCGTCTTGCCGAGGTCCGCCCCTGAGGGTGTCGCGATGTAGACCCAGTCATGCGTCATCCGCTGCCTCCTGTGCTGAGGACCCTCCGTGGCCCAGTACCATAATCCGTCGTTCCACCTGCGGCACACCCAGTGCGGATGCCGTGCCGGCGACGCTATGGGCACAAGCTCCACACACGCGCTTCGATGCCGTTACCCAAGGCAGCCGCCACCTGCTCCGCCGTAGCGGCCAGCTGCGGGAGGAGCCCATTGCAGGCCGCAGCCGCCAGATCGGCGCGCGGCAGGAACACCACCTCCGCCTCGTAGCCTCGCTCTCCATGAACCGCCGACTGGGCGGGCCCCGGAATGCCGGCGGCGATCGCCGATGCCCCCTGTCTACCGCACTCCTGCCCTAGGGCATCCGCGCAGCGGGCACGCAGATGTGGCGACTGGGAGACGGAGATGATGAACAGCAGTACTGAGCAGTCAGCGCTACGTGCGACGATCTTCGGCACCATGCCCGTAGCCCGCTCGATGAAGTCCGCAAAGGGGTCGACCAAGATGAGGTCGTAGCGTTCACCTCTTCGCAGCACTGCATATCCATCCTGCGATTCCGGGAGTTCTCGGCACCCATGATCTACCACGAGCCGGCGCACTCGCTCCCTACATTCGTCGCCCACCCAGATCTCCACCGGTCGCCGCTCATGCGATGCGATCGCCCTTACTAGGCCGGTGCTGCCGAGGTACCGGTGCCGTTGCCAGGCCGCTTCCGAGTAGTGCGCGAGCAGTGTTCCGTCCAGGCCTGCCAGCCTCTGAGAGACCGCGGGCGGCAGTTCGTAGTCCCATTCACCTGCGAAGGGATCGGCATACGTGAGGGCGCCGTCTGTACGGGAGAGAAGCCACCGAGCCACAACCGCGAGCCATGCATGCTTGAGGAGGTCCCCAGCGTTGCCCGGATCATAGGGGAGCCGGTGTGAACACGCTCGGGAAGCAACGCCACCTGCCATGGACCCGGCAGCATCCCGCGCATGCGAGGAGTAGACTGCGTGACACCGCGCTACTCCGCTCTCCCAGTCCTCGCGCGCGCCTCGTTCCCATCCGCGGCCGGGCCGGCCGGTTCTACGGCTGACAACCAGGGCGGACAGGTCGCAGCCGAGCTGGTCCTGGAGCTGCTGGACCGCGCCCAGCAGGCCGATGAGCACCGCGCGGTCGACTATCGCCAGCGCGCGCATGCACTCGGCGTAGGTTACGGTTCGGCCGCCGGCCGCGATGCCGGACAGATGCTCAGCTAGGCGCGAAGCTTCTGACGCGTCGGGGATCGCCACCGGGTTCTCCCCTCGGGTGCATGCGCTGCTGGGCATTAGTGTTCGCCGTCATGGTGCCCCTACCTGGCGCCGATTCGCGATTGCGACAACGGGCGTTTCAGGTCGCGTGCCAGCTCCTGGTTTCCGTCCTGAAGATGCGTCGTGTAACGAGACTCGTTGCCGCAACCCGTGCCGTCCACAAACTCATCTGGTTCCCGGGACGCTCCTGCAGCCTCTCTCGTGCTATTCTTACCCCTCGCGACTACCGCTGCGCTGAGAGTCACCAAGGATGGAAAGGTCTGCTGAGCGGGGAGTGGACCGGGCGGGGATGCCCGTGGTCGCCACGATCCCGCGGCTGCTGTGCCATACCTGACGCATACGCGACGAACTGTGGCACTGACTACCAGCCGAGGGGGTAGCCGGAGTCGGGGGCGTGCTCAGGCCGGCTCCACAGGCGGTTGACAGCCACAGGCGGTTCCATCGCCGCTCGACACCCACAGAGTGGAGCGGAACAACCACGGTCACTCGGCTCTGAACACCCTCATGTACACGACCGGCTACCCGCGTCTCTACCGTCACCGAGATAGCTCGAATAGTTGCTCGCGGTCCCAGAGAAGTACCCCGCGCTCTCTCGCCCACGACACTGCGTCACCGGAGAACCCGCTCGGACAGACCACAACGCCTCGGGCCCCTGGGTGGTGTCTCGGCATGGCCCCATTCAGCTCCCGGACGACCTCAACGCCGCACGGCGAAGACAGGTTCTTGCACTGGACGTAGAGCGTCACCTCTGCGCCGACCTCGTCAGTGCGGCGCGCAATCAGATCTATGCCGGCATCCCGAGTCCGAGGTGTGGTCTCGGTGCGCCAGCCCTTCCGCTCGAGAAGCTGTTTCACGTACTGCTCAAAGTCCTCTCCGGACATCCCCGCGTAGTGGGGCGCAGGCTCTCGGGCACTTGTAGCGGCTGCTCCGCTTGGGTGAGGTTTTAGGTCGAACAGCCCGAACAGGTCCTCTTGCGTCAGCCTGGCTCCGAGATCAATTGAGACATCATCCACCAGCTCGTCAAACAGCATCTGCTTGTCGCGCAGGATTTGGTCAATGCGTTCCTCAATCGTGTCTTCACACGTGTACTTGTAGACGTTCACAGGAAACGTCTGGCCCATGCGATGACTCCGGTCCTCCGCTTGATGCTCGACCGCGGGATTCCACCAGCGGTCGAAGTGAAACACATAGGAGGCCTCTTGGAGGTTCAGGCCCTGCCCTCCGGCCCGCAGCGAGAGGATGAGCAGTTGACGATCGGGATCCTCCTTGAACTCGCGCAGTACCGCATCCCTTTGTGCGCTGGAGAGTTCTCCGGTGTAGACAAGTGGTCGGTATAAGGCCAAGGCGGAGGCGAGTGCCTCACAGCCGTAAACGTCATCCGTGAACTGCGAGAAGACAATCGCCCTGTGTCCTTCCGCGGTCAAGGTTTCCAGACGATAGCGCATATCGTCGAGCTTCGCAGACTGCTTGGAAGAGGGACAGAAGTTGCAGATCTGCTTGAGCCGCGTGATCAATCCCAGTACGTGCTCGATTCGTATGGTCTCGCCCTTCTCCCGGAGATGAATGACGCCTTCTCTCTCGGCACGATCATAGCTCTCGCGCTGAGCCGCCCCAAGCGGCAGCGAAAGGCTGCTAACCACCTTGGGGGGAAGTTCAGGCAAGACCTCGGCCTTCTTCCTGCGCACCTGCACGGCCTGGTGTCTCTGCAGTAGCGCTGGTCCAGGAGAAAGTGCTGGAGCGGACTCTCCTTCGTGGAGCGGGCGAACGAACTCAAGCACCGAAGCCAGTTCCTCGACAGTGTTTTCGAGAGGGGTTCCCGTGACCGCCCACGAGCGTTGTCTACGGAGTTGCTTGCATTTCCGGCTGACTTCGGTGTCGCGGTTCTTTATCGCCTGTGCCTCGTCAAGAACCACTACCCCCCACTCTCGACGGCGCGGTGGGGAGGCGGGATTCTGCGTGAAGTCTGACCGCAGCGTTTCATAGCTCGTCAGGAATACGTGGGCCTCGGCGTTCCATAGCCACGTCCGCTCATCTGCACGACCATGAACTACTAATACACGCAGTTCCGGCGCCCACGCGTGAAATTCTTTGCGCCACTGGCTAAGCAGGCCTGCCCGGGCAAGCACCAGAGCTGAGTCAATCTTGCGATGGTGAAACAGTAGACGCAGTGCCCCGATCGCCTGAATCGTCTTGCCGAGGCCCATGTCATCTGCCAGGAGCAAGGCTTCTCGCTCGTAGAGCGCCTGGATGCCAACCCTTTGGAAGGGAAACAGCTCTGCTGGCCATTCCAGTGGGCCTTGGGGCGAGAGGAGCAATTCGGCTGGCAGTTGGAGAACATAGGCGAGGCGTTTCCACAGGGGAAGAGCATCCTCGGTCGCTGGGGGCTGGGTGGTAGCAGTTGTTGGGCCACGACCGGCCGGTGCCCGCACCGTGGGCGCAGGCGAGCGTGCCAAGATGTCAATGTCTGCTACCGTGACGCTACCCGCCGGTCGATAAGGAATTGCAGTACGAGGAATCGTAAGGTTGGAAGCTGGAGCGGCACACAGTGCGACTGCCGTCACACTCGCCGCCGTGACCAAGGCCGGCCTGACTTCGTCAAGGGACTCGGGAGTGCCCTCCCTGGCGGAAGGTAGAACTACTCGCTTGGGTGAGCCCCCTCTTGCAGAAAGCCGCCGTCGAAAGAGCCCAAGCCACCGACCGATCTGAGGTGCGCCTGGACTTCGTTCTCGCCACCAACTGGTCGACTGGTTCACGTCTCCGTTCCCACGGACACCCCGTATACTTCGTCCAGGCCCTTCTTCGCCCGCTCGAAGGGCTCAATAAGCAGGCCCCGCCGGGACAGTTCTTGTACCAAGCGCCTCTCGACCGCCGAATCGTCGGGCGGTCGCGGGAACCAGAAAAGGTTGACCGAATCTTTCTCCCCGGACGCCTCTTGTGTCTCCGCCGCCGCGACGGAAATGACCGCCGATCCGGGCCCGATGCGGCACACTGGCATGGACATTTCTATGTCCTGGCAGAAGAGATCGCTACCCACCTCCTCGGCAAGGCAGAGGATGGCCTTCGGTATTGCCGGACAGGTAGAAAGCAGCGAGGCCGTCAGCCGCCGGTGAGCGTGACGACGGATATCCTCCTTGCGCCAGAGGAAAGGGTGCGGAGTCTGCACACGATTGTAGGTGAATTCGAGTGGCTCTCCTCGCGCGTTGACAATAAACAGCGCTCCCTCGTAGCCATCGCCCGACGCCAATGGACGGATGGTCAGGAATCCAGCTGCACCTATCTCTGCTGACTCATCGGTATCTCGGAAAGGGATCGGCATGGCGCGGTCCTCGTTGACCCACGGCGCTCAGGCTGCGGTCGCGTCTTCGCCTTCGTTCTCCTCGGTCGAAACCTCGAGGTCCTTGTCTTCCTCGAAGCGCTGCTCCACTGGGACGGCTTCGATGTCCGGGCGGTAGTCAGGATAGAGCCGCTGCAAGTCCCACTGGTTCACCCATGTCCTCACATGCGTCCGCATTGAAGTGGAACGCAACCCTTCGCTGGGCGCCTGCACAGCTGACGGATTCCACTGGTAAGCCTTGGCGTGGATGTCTCGCAACTTGTCTGCGACGGCCTCGATCTGGTCCCGTTCCAGGGGTTTCAGTCTAACCGCTTTGGGGATCTCCCGCATACCCCTCTCCGCCTCCCCTGCGAGAAGAAGGTCATCGGACGTGCCGCGCAAAGTAAGACGGGCCGGCACATTATCCTTGTCGTGCTTTCCCTCAAGAACCGCCGTCTCGAAGACCGGTGTGATTGCGAAGACCGTGAATATCGCCGGATACCCCTTATCCTCCCCGAGCACCCCCATCCAGCGTGCAAGTTCAGCGTACGATTTCGCGCGCTGCAACCAGGAATACTGGCCGATCAGTTCCACTTCGTCCACCAGCAACACCCAACCCGAGTAGCCAGCAGCCACCATGAGTTGCGAGGCAAACCTGAAACGCTGCTGCGCTAGCTCTTTCTCCGAGATCTTACGCAGGGGATAGGTTACGCTCTCGCCCAGTAGTTTCAGGTCCTTCTTTATCTCGCTAATATTGAGTTTCCGTCCAGACCAGAACCGAATGGCGCGATCTCTCGGCTCGGGGTCCCTCTCGTTTTCGTAGATGTACAGCGTCGCCCCGAATCGCGAGTCCAGGCCGCTCTTATCAGAAGTGACCCGCTGGTAGAACCGCACGTAACCAGAACAAGTATCCAGCGTCTGCGCAATCTCGCGGAGGGCATCGCCTTGTTTGCCGGGCACGACGGCCGCATCTATGGCAGAACGATAGAACTTCGAGGGGTCGTAGAGGGGCGTTTCCTTGCTGATGACGACCTTGCTGGAGACGAAGTTCTGCTCAAGCGCCAGATGGTGAATGTATTCGAGCAGATGCGACTTCCCGGTTCCGAAGTCGCCGGCAACCAGCAGCCCTCTGGCTTGCTTGCCTTGCTCCGCCAGTTCGCGGCACTCGCGCAATCCCTGCTGGAATTTCCCCTCAATGTCAGGCTGCGAGCAGCCCAGCGCGCGGACCGCGTCCCGATTCGGTACGCCTGCTCGAACTGCTTCGATGGCGCGACGGCATGCCAGTAAGTCGTCGCTCATGGTGCTCCCCCCTCTTTGGACAGCCCAAGGGGCTCCGCAGCTTTGGAGATGCGAATCAACGTGAACAGTGGATTGGGACGACGACGGTCGTAGACGTCGTCTTGGACCCGAAGCCGAAGCGCGTCGTAGTTGTAGAGACTGCGACGGTGGCCTAGGTCCAGGAAACCCTGGGTTGAAAGGACGACTACAAAGCAACTCTCTGCGTCGTCCGTGCCGTCAATGAGTTGCCGGATGACCTCGTAGGCATCAAACATGGCCGGCCTGCTGTAGTACAGCGTCCCGTCCGGCTCTTTGGGTCGCCTATCAACAGTGTAACGCGAGATGTCGAGCGCGAGGATCAGACCGCTTTTGCCTGCCACCCGAAGCCAGTGCGCCAAGGAAAGCAGCATGTGCCTCGCGTTGTGGCGAGCGATCTTCTGGAAGATGGTGCACCGCTTCATTGCGCTGATGCGCCTGAGTTCGCCGCGCAGCCACTCCTCCACAACTCCCTCCTGCAACAATCCCTCGCCGTATGCCTCTCGGCACAGCTCAATCATGGCAAACCTGAATTCCTGGCACATCCCACACTCTCGAACCAGGTTGCTCTCGAGTAGCTTGTTGATCTCCTGTGTAAGCCATGTCTTATCGCGTCCGTTCAGTTGAGCGAGTCCGGCCAGATCAAGGCTCGCCCCTTCGGCCGGCAGGGAATACCCTTCTGTCAGCAACTGACGAACAAAGGAATGGGCAAGGTTGTTCCACTCAACCTGTGCAGCGACCGCGTGGAAAAGCCTGTCTATGAGGTGGATCTTCGTGGCGCCGGCATCCACGGACGCGAAGGCGAAGTTCTCTCGATTGGCCAGAGCGCGCAGGCCCTCCATAATGGGTTCTCGGTCGCTGCTTTCCTTAGGCACTACAACCTTCACGGCTGCACCACCGGGTAGGATGAGGTCGCGGAGATACTCCTGGCGCACCACCTCGAGCCAATCATCAGGGCTTATCCAGCGCTGCTCTCTGTTCTCCATCGGTCGGACCTCTGTGGTATGAGATGCCGTCCTATCCCGGGGTCTCGAATGAAATCCCGAAGTAGAACTTCTCGCCGCCCTTCTCGGTGATTACCTGAATCCTGGTTTCCCGCCCAGTGCCCGCGTGGAACCCAACGACAGCCCCGTTGCGGGTCTCTGTGACACCGCTGCGGTCCAGCAGGTAGATGTCCCTCCCGAATTCCGCCTTCGTATACTCCCGCGACAGGCCAGGCAGAATTGTCAGCCTCTCGTAGATCTGCAAGAGCCTGACGGCTCTCCCTGTGCGAACCAATAGGCCTCTCTGCGGCGGGTTCAGCCACCGGTAGGCTTCGTAGAGGCTCTCCAGAAAGGCTTCTGGTCTGAAGCGTAGAGGGCGCTGCTGGACTTCCTTCAGATGGGCAGCCAGCACGCTGGGTCTCAACCTGGCTTCTTTGACCTTGTCTATCTTGACGCATTGCTCGCCAGGGATGACGCGGATCAGGCTCGGGTAGCAGTAAAGCAACTCATCCTGTTCGCGGATACTCACGCCCTGCTTCCGGGCGAACTCAATCAACTCCTTTGCGAACTCGCCGCTTGACAGATATCCCTCAATATCGAAAGACCAGCCGTCCTTGGTATTGGCGAACTGCTGGCCCAGAGCTTTCACCGCCTGGTTCGCCGCGGCAATCACAGCGTCAAGTTTCCGAAGTTCGCCCTGCTTCACTGCCTTCTGCAGGGCTTTGATCGCGCGCGCAGCAGCGGCGGCGGTACGACCAGTTGCCTCAGCGTCTCGCTCCAGAGATGTCAGAGCGGCCTCAAGCGTGGTGTTGTGATCGGCTGCCATCGGCTCCCTCCCCTGTCTATCATTCTCGCCTTCTGGTGACGTCCTGGGATTCGCCAGGTTGACTGTAGAATACTGCCAGGGAATCGCTCATGTCAACACGGAAGCAGCACGCCCCCGCAGCATTGGCGAGTTGTCCGGAACCGCTCTAGACCGGGAAGACGAGCCCTCGGCATCTGCGGTCCCTCTGCAGGCCACAACCCCGCCGACGTCCAGTCAAGCCCTCCATTGGCACGGAGATGAAGAACGCCAGGAGCGCTTCGCCCGCTCCCCGAACCGGTGTTGCCCTCCTGCACACTCTAGCCAACGGCGCTCGCTAGGTCCTGCCTATCCCATGCTGTCCAGAGACCCGTCTGGGCCCAGGCTGCTCTTACGGCCTCTCTCGTCGTGTTCTCTCCCTTCGTGCATACCGGTGCTGTCCAGGAACTGGTCTGGCTCCCAGGGCGCTCCTCCAGCCCCGATCTAGGCGTTCTTGGCGGCCGCGGAGATTCCTGTGCTGGGGGGCGCCGAGGAAACGCGCGCGAGGTGATCGAGGAACTAGGTCCAGAAGTCCGCGCCAAAGGGCCGGGGCGGGACTACCAGAGGTACCCACCGTGATGGCAGGCGGCACCCGGCCCGCGTCTCAGGATTCGTCTACGCGCTTCAGCAGCTGCCAGAGCCGTAGACCAAAGGCATCAGCGACCCTGGTGGCGGTGCCTATGGTCACGGTTTTCTCCCCCCGCTCGATGGAACCGATGTAGGTCCGGTGAAGCCCGCAGAGGTCCGCCAGGCCCTCCTGCGACAGACCAGCGGACGTGCGAAGACGTCGCACCACCGTCCCGAATCGCGCTGCCAGACCCTTCCGTGCCACGTCGGGAAGGGTAGCCGCCTGCATACCAGAAATCTACAGACTAAAGATAGCACGCAGCCTCAGGCGGTGGGAGCGCGCACGGCGCGGCGCTCCGCACGTGCCCGGGCTCCGGACCTGGAGGGCGAGATGAGACGACTGGCTGGCACAGGTAGTGCTGCGAGCGCGGCTGTGAGAGGGAGGGCGCGGTCGGAGGCATCAGGTCCATGACCGCCCCCCCGTTGCATCCATTCTCACTACGCATCTTCGTGCCCGATGGGAACCCCGCCGGGCTGCGGCTGGTCGAGAAGTCGCACTGGACCGGTCTCGGCTTGGTCTGTCCTCGGGCACTCTTCCCCACCGCCAAGAGCCGCGAGGAGTTCGGGCGTGCTGGCGTCTACGTGTTAGTCGGTCCCTCCGAAGAGGGTGATCTCCCCACCATCTACGTTGGGCAGGGAGACCCGTTGCGGCTCCGGCTGGAACAGCACTACGTCACCAAGGACTTCTGGACCTGGGCAGTGGCCTTCGTCTCCAAGGATGGCTCGCTCAACACCGCCCATGTGCAGTATCTCGAGACGCGACTGGTACAGCGGGCACGGGAGGCCCGGCGAGCCAGGCTCGATAACCAGAACGTCCCCCGGGAGCCGGCCTTGGCAGAGGCCGAGAGGATGGATGCCGAGACCTTCCTGGCGGATATCCTCAGTCTCCTTCCGGTGCTCGGCTTGACCGTGTTCGAGCCGGCCCCGGCGGCCGGCGACGGCCGAACCATGCTTACGCTACGCAGCCAGAGGATCGTCGCTCGCGGCTATGACTCATCGCAGGGATTCGTGGTGGCACAGGGTTCGCAGGCCTCGCCGACCTCCTCGCCTTCGGCCAGACCAGGACTGGGGACCCTCCGAGAGGAGCTGCTAGCGCAGGGCGTGCTGACCGCACAGGGGGACCTGCTGGTGTTCACCCAGGACTATGTGTTCAAGTCACCGTCGGCCGCGGCCGGGTTAGCACTGGGCCAGGAGGCAAACGGCCGCACCGCCTGGGTAGACGCGACCGGTCGCACCCTGAGGCAGATCCAGGAGGCGGAGAGCCGCGGATAGGCTGTTCCGCCTGCTGGCTCCCCTCCGTGGTCGCCTTCGCCGGGTGACGAGGTGACTTGGCAGCGGGACGGCGGAAGGTAGACGCCCGCGTCCTTCTCCGCTATGATCTGGCTAAGCGAGGGGAGCATGGCCGATCAAGGACAGGCGTCTGACGAACCGTGCCGCCGGCGGGAGCGGGGGAGATTCCGCCGTGGGCTGTCGGACAGCTTCGTGGCCGAGCTCAAGACCGGGCGCTTCCACGAGCTGTTGGGGGTGACGAAGAGTCGATGTCTAGATCTGCAGATCCGCGAGAGCTACGTCGACATCTATGCCGACGGCCGGCGCGTGCTCGGGCTGGCTGAGAGCCGACGCCGTCCCGACACCTACGAAGCGTCGGTGCACGAGAAGTACGTGGCGGGTCTGAGTCTCCCTGATCGCCGCAGCAGCGACGCCGGTCCCTACGCGCGCTTCGCAGCGTCGCGGGATTTCGTTGTGACGTACCTGTCATCCCTCGATCTGATACTCACGAACGCCAGTCGCTCCCGGAAGCCTGAGGGCCAGCTCGAAGAGAAGCTCATCCGGCGTAGCCTCCGGGACGATTCGCCCGTGATGTTCATCGACCGCCAAGTGCAGGTACACGGGGTCAGGTCGCGTGCTGACCTGATCGGCATCGCGACCTGGTCCGATGCCTGGGCGAGGGTGGTGCTGGTCGAGTTGAAGCAGGGCCTGGACAACCGCATTCAGTGCCTTCCCAGCCAGATGTCCTCCTACCGCGGGGTCTTAGCTCCGGGCGGGCATCTCGCGGCCGACGTGGCGGCGTCCTATCGAGAGGTCGTGGCTCAGAAGCAAGAGCTTGGGATTCTGCCAGCATCGGCGCGCTTCCCAGAAGGCGATCCCCCGGTCGACTGCCTGCTGGTGCTGGCCGACTACAATCCAAGAAGCAGGCTGCTGGGTCGTCTTCGCGAGCGATCACGGAGCTCGGAATTCCGGATGAAGCTCGCGCTCCTGCAGCCGGACACGTTCATCCTGCCGCCGCCGGAATCGTGGGAAGTGCTATGAGTGAGACAGCCGTCATCCTGACCCATGGCGACGTCGATGGTATGACCTGCGCAGCTCAGCTCATCCGGCGCGAACAGGGAGAATGCCGGATCGTGTATTCCAATGCCACCTGGATCGCGCGGGCTCTCCAACGGGTGTTCGAGAGCCTGCCGAGTCGGGTCTACATCACAGACATCCCGTGCAACGAGCGCGCGGCCGACGTCGCAGAGCAGATGGCGGCCCAGGGGATTGGCGTCCACTGGATCGACCACCACGGGTGGAGCGGCGAGCTGCTTGACCGGATGAAACGGAGCTGCGCGCGCGTCATCCACAATGAGGCGATCAACACGCCGGCCGGGGTGCTTCTCGGGGCATGGCTGAAGCATGAGGACGCGTACTGCGAGCAGATAGGCGGGATCTGTTACGCAAGCGAGAAGGGCACTGACTGGGAACGAGACTGGTTTCGCCTGCTCTCTAGCTACGTCGGTCGATCCGATCGAGCCGTGCTCGACGGGCTGGCCCATGGTAGCGAGTTCAGCGCCGACGATCTGCAGCGGATCGAAGGCCAGCGCAACCTCGAGACACAGGGCGAGGACATCCTGGCCGTCCAGCCGCGAACCGTCACCACCCACTCCGGCAGGCGGCTTGCCGTGTACGACACTTCCGCCACACCTGGGCTCTACCTTGGGGGGAAGGTGTTCCGGCACCATCCGGTCGACTACTGCCTCGTCCGCATTGCTGCACACAAGTGGCAACTTGCGTCGAGCCCTGGTTCCGGACTGAGACTCGATGGGCTAGTCGGCTCACACGACCTCGACGGCTTGCATATCCGCGCCGCCGGACGCCCGGACCGACTCCTGTCAGTGACGACGGGCCGGTCCGATATCCCGTCCGACGCCCATCATCGAATCACGGATTGGGCCACAAACGCTCTGTGAACCGCGGCGAAGACGCGTCTGCCGCAGACCAAGGAGGGGATCAGGTGATGACGTCCACGCGCCCGACGCTGGTCAGGCTGCTGCGCATCCATCACGCCATTGCCAGCGAAGCATGGCCGTCGCTGGAGGCGCTGGCCGACAAGTGCGAGGTCCATCCGCGCACCCTGAAGCGCGATCTGAGACTGCTGAGGGATGAGTTCGGTGCGCCGATCGAGTACTCGCGCGAGCGACAGGGCTACCATTACACCAGAGAGTTCACGCTCGTCCCCGCTCCCTTCCACGAGCGGGAGCTGCTCGCGCTGAGCATCGCGGTTGAGGTGGCCAACACCCTGAGCAACACCCCGTTCCCGGACGCCGTGCGCAACGCCCTCGAGAAGCTCCAGGCGATGATGCCACAGGCCGACCGCGCCGCCTATGAGGACGTGAGCGCGGCAGTTACGTATATCCCCGAGGCGGCGCCGCCGGAGCGGCTCGAGACGGTGATCCACTTCAACGACCTGCTGGATGCCATCAACTCCCACCGCCAGGTGCGCATGACCTATCACTCGATGTCTGCGGATGCCGACGCCGTCCGCGTCGTCGACCCATATCAGCTCTACCTGTACCGCGGCATGTGGTACCTGCACGGTCTTTGCCGCCTGCGCAACGAAGGCCGGGACTTCGCCATCAATCGCATCCGGGACCTGAAGGTCCTCGCCAGCACGTTCAAGCCGCCCGAGGCGGATGAGCTTAGGAGGCGGCTGGCGCAGCGCTTCACCATCTTCCAGGACGCACCCGCCACAGTCAGCATCTGGTTCGACACCGAGACCGCTCGGCGCATTAAGGAGCGTGTCTGGCATCCCTCCCAGTCCACCGACGACCATCAAGATGGGTCGTGCACGTTGACCATGACGGTGGACGGGGTCAGCAGCGTCATGCACTGGGTGCTGGGCTTCGGGCGCCATGCCATCCCCGTCTCGCCGCCCGAGCTCGTTTCACTGGTGAACCGCGAGATCGAGACCATGGCTTCGCGCAGGACGCCGCCAGCCGCCCTTAGACGCCCTAGACGATAAGGGACAGCTTATGTCCCTCTGATCCGTTATCGTGTCACTGGAAAGCGAGAGAAGAGGTGACACGATGGATGATCTGATGAAGGGGTGGCTCTCGGGTCTCACCATGGGGGAGATCCAGCAGCACGAGAGCCTTGCCCTGGTGCCGCTGTTCGTGCGGGAGGAACGCGGCCCGGCCTACCTGACGCTCTCGGAGGCGCTCGAAACGCACGTGCTTTCGGTCACTGAGCTAGGTGACGGCGGATCGGTACCGGAGCTCAAGGTCGCGAACAAGGGCGACGCCTGCGTGCTACTCCTGGACGGCGAAGAGCTCGCGGGCGCGAAGCAGAACCGCGTGCTCAACACGACCACCCTACTGAAGCCGCAATCGGAGACGGTCATCCCGGTGAGCTGCACGGAGCACGGGCGGTGGTCTGCGGTCTCAGCCGAGTTCAGAGACTCCGGGGTAGTGATGAACGCGCGGTCACGCCGCAGGAAGACTGCGCGCGTCTCAGGCGCGATGGCCGCCGTGGGTGCAGCCCGTTCCGATCAGGGGGAGGTATGGGGGGACATCGCAGAGCTGGCGGCCGACATGGGCGTGCAGGCCGCGACCGGCGCGATGAGGGACGTGTTTGCCAAGGCAGAGGGTGACCTCAACGCCTACCTGGGCGCGTTCCCATGCCTACCCGGTCAGCACGGGATCCTCGCCCTGATCGGTGACGCGGTGGTAGGATTCGACCTGCTCTCGCGCAGCTCCGCCTATGCCAGGCTGCACCCGAAGCTCGTGCGCAGCGTCGCGCTGGATGCGCTTCGGGAGCGGCACAGGTCATGCGACTATCCGCCGATCGCCCGGGCGGCGGCGTTCATCGAAGACGCGATAGCCTGCGAGCAGCAGCAGTACCCTTCGGTGGGCCTCGGCCAGGATCTTCGCTTCCAGAGTGCGCGGGTGGTCGGGTCGGCCCTTCTGGTCGATGAGACGCCGGTCCACTGTGCCCTGTTTCCGGCCCTGAACTCTGACCAGGCTGACCCAATGGCAAGCTACCGGCAGCGGAGGGGGTTCCGAGGGGGACGGTAGAAGAGAGGGGCAGGCGCTGAGGGGGGCCTGCCCCATCACGAAATGAGGAGGGACACTGATGGAGCCGTTTGACAGCTATCCGGAGTGGCTCAAGGATAGGCCGCGGTGCCTTACCGGCGGAAGCTGCCGCACCGGCTACGGCCTCATACTGCAGCGGATCACGCACCAGACCAGGTGCGCCTACTGCGGCATGAGCCTAGTTGACACGTACGACCACTGGCTCCACATGACCGTGGACCATGTTATCCCCGGCTACATGGCCAAGCGGGAGGGATGGGGCAAGTGGGTGGACAACGCAAACAACATGGTGATCTGCTGCTCGGCCTGCAACGGGTTTCTCAATCGCTTTCCCATGGGAACTGCGCCCCAGGCGCCTACCAGTTTCGAAGAGTTCGCCGCGCTGCGCGACTCCGTCTTCTGCCAGAAGAGGGCACAAGCTCGTGCGCGTCATGAGCGGGAGCGCGGTGCGTTCGACGGCAAGCCCTGGGAGAAGGAAGTTGACCCCAGCACGTTGCCGAGGCGGTGAATGGTCCCTCTTCTGTCCAAGTCGAAGTTCCAGTTGGGCCTCCAGTGTCTGCGTCGGCTCTGGTTGGAGGTGCACCGGCCCGAGCTGGCGCTGCCGCTCGACCCGGTGGCCGAGGCACGGTTTGCCACAGGGAGGCAAGTAGGAGAGCTGGCGCGGCAGTGCTTCCCGGCAGGAGTGTTGATCGAGGGCGCTTACTACGAGCACGATCAGGCGACGGCCCGCACGGCCGAACTACTCGCGGATGCTGGCGTCCCGGCGATCTTCGAGGCAGGCTTCACCCATGACGGGGTCCGCGTCCGCGTCGACGTGCTAGAGCGGGGCCTGTCCGGGTGGCGGCTCATAGAGGTGAAGTCGTCCGGATCCCTCAAGGAGGAACACATCCCCGACCTGGCCGTGCAACACCATGTTCTGGCCGGCTGCGGGGTCGCGGTAGAGTCCGATCACCTGATGCGCATAGACACGAGCTACGTCTATGACGGCGAACACCTGGACCCGAACCACCTGCTCGCGGTCGATGATGCCACTGACGCGGTGTCGACAGCACTAGGCGACATACCGGCCGCGCTGGCGCAACAACGACAGATTCTCGCGCTGACGGATGAGCCGCGGATAGAGCCGGGCTTCCAGTGCACGTCTCCCTGGGACTGTCCGTTCACGGCACACTGCATGTCCGGCAAACCCAAGCACTGGATCCGGCGTCTGCCCCGCATCTCTCGCGCAGCCTTCGATAGCCTAAGGGAAAGGGGCGTGCAGGATATCGCGGACATCCCTGACGACTTCCCACTGCAGCCTCTCCAGCGGCGAATACAGGATGTGGTACGGAGTGGGAAAGCCTGGGTCTCGCCTGATCTACGCGATGAGCTCGCGCGCATCCGGTATCCGATACAGTTCCTGGATTTCGAGACCATCAACCCGGCGATCCCGCTCTACGCGGGTACTCGGCCTTACGAGAAGGTTCCGTTCCAGTGGTCCCTCTATACGGCGAGCCAGAACGGGAGCATCACCCACCGCGGATTCCTCTTCGACCAAGGTGGCGACCCGCGCCGGGCTGTGGCAGACAGCCTCCTCAACGCTCTCGAGGAGGCGGGTAGCATCGTCGCCTACAACGCCAGTTTCGAGATCGGGGTGATCAGCGGGCTAGCGGATGCGTTGCCGGATCTCGCCGACCCGCTCTGCACGCTCCCGACGCGGATCGTGGACCTCCTCGCGACCGTGAGACAGTGCTATTACCACGCTGACCTGCTGGGCTCGTTCTCGCTGAAGCAGCTCGTGCCTGTGCTAGTTCCGGACTGCGCCTACGACGATCTCGGCATTCAGGACGGGAGCATCGCCTCGCTCGAGTATCTTCGGATGACTGCTGAGCCCGATCCGCAGGAGCGCCAGCGCATTCGGCACGATCTCCTCGAGTACTGTAAGCGTGACACTTGGGCAATGGTGCGGATCTGGCAGGAGCTGACAACCCTGGCCGAGTGACAAGCGGGGCAGTAGGACCGCGCCTGCCCGTGCACAGGACGTGCGGCGGGAAGCACAATGATCGTCTGTGGCGTTGATGGCTGCAAGAGGGGCTGGTACGCCGTGTTCCTCGCCGGCGATACGGATGAACTGGAGGCCATCGCGTGCGAGGTTGTGAGACCTACACCTGGGGAGCCGAGGTCAAGTGCTTCCTGCCGCAGAGCAAGGTCCAGGAGCTGGGCATCAGCGTCGGCAGCTACTACCACGGACACCCGCTCCCCTACCCGCTCCCGCAAGGGTGGACAGCCGAGCGAGATGGCAGCCTGCGCAGCAGCCGCCGAAGGTATGAAGCGGGCACGTGCTTGCGGGAGTGGACGGGTGCTGACGCCGCGGGACAGGCGCTGGCGAGCGGTGCCTAACCTGCACTCGGTGCGTGGGAGCTCACCCCGGCAGCCGCCGGCCGCCCCACTCCCCCGGGCTGGGCCGCACGCGACATCTCTGATCCTCCTCGGCTTCCGTCTGGCAGGTTGGCGATCGGGGCAGGCAGAATCTTGACACGAAGCCCCGCGAGCCGCTATCACCTGAGTACCCCAACCATCCCTGAATGCCTGCGGGAGAGGGGCAGCTATGCGATCCAGGGAAGCGGTGATCTCGTGAGCAACTTCCAGCAGCAGGCAAGCTTCATCTGGGGTACCGCCGACTTGCTCCGCGACAGCTTCAAGCGGGGCAAGTATCAGGACGTCATCCTGCCGTTCACGGTTCTGCGCCGGGTGGACTGTGTGCTAGCCCCGACCAAGGAGAGGGTTCTCCGGCGGTGCGCCGACCTGAGTGGTAAGCTCGACAACCCCTACCAGCAGCTCTGCCGAGCCTCCGGTTTCTCATTCTACAACACCTCGCGCTATACGTTCGAGACGCTCCTCGACGACGCTCCCCACCTTCCCCATAACCTGCGTGCCTACATCAACGGCTTCAGCGAGAACATGCGGGAGGTGCTGGAGAAGTTCGACTTCAACAACACGATTGCCAAGCTCCAAGAGGCAGGCCTTCTTTTCCTAGTGATGCAGCGCTTCAAGAATGTCGACCTTCACCCCGATGCCGTCTCGAACATCGAGATGGGCTACGTCTTCGAGGAACTGGTCCGAAAGTTCAACGAAGCGCTCAACGAGAATCCGGGAGAGCACTTCACCCCTCGCGAGGTTATCCGGATGATGGTCAACCTGATCCTCGCTCAGGACCAGGACGCGCTGAGCCAGAATCACATCTCCCGCACCGTCTACGACCCATGCTGCGGGTCAGGCGGCATGCTGACCATCGCTAAGGAGCGAATCCAGGAGGTTAACCCCAACGCTCAGGTCTTCCTATTCGGCCAGGAGGTGAACCCCGAAACCTTTGCCCTCTGCAAGTCCGACCTCCTCATGAAGAGCAGGGATGGCCGAGACGCCGACAACATCAGGTTCGGCAGCACGCTGTCCAACGACCAACTCGCCGGACAGACCTTTGACTACCTCCTCGCGAATCCCCCGTATGGCAAAGACTGGAAGCGCGATCAAGCGGCCGTGACCCGCGAGGCGGACCGCGGTTCCTCCGGCCGGTTCGGTGCTGGGCTGCCGCGGATCAGCGATGGGCAGCTTCTTTTCCTTCAGCATATGCTTGGCCGCATGAAGCCACTCGATCTCGGTGGCAGTCGTGTTGCGATCATCATGAATGGTTCGCCGCTCTTCTCCGGTGACGCCGGGAGTGGCGAGAGCGAGATCAGGCGCTGGATTCTCGAGAACGACTGGCTGGAGGCAATCGTTGCCCTGCCCGAGCAGCTTTTCTACAACACGGGCATCGCCACGTACGTCTGGGTGCTGACGGACCGGAAGGAGCGCCGGCGCAAGGGCAAGGTGCAGTTGATCGATGCCACGTCGTTCTGGGCACCCATGCGTAGAAGCTTGGGGGACAAGCGCCGCGAGATCACGGCCGAGTACATCAACCGCGTCTCAGAGATCTACCATGCCCGTGCAGATGGGGAGCACTCCCGGCTCTTCGACACAACGGACTTCGGGTATCGCAAGATCACTGTCGAGCGCCCACTGCGACTCAACTTCCAGACGAACCCGGAGCGTATTGAGAGGCTGAAGCAGCAGGCTGCCTTCGTGCGGCTGGCGACCAGCAAGAGGAAGGACCCCAAAGCGCGGGAGGCCGAGGAGGAAGTCGGCCGCAAAGAGCAGGAGCGCATCCTGGTGATGCTTTCCTCCGTGCCGGACACGCTCTTCAGGGAGCGCCCCGTCTTCCTGACAGCGCTCGAGCAAGTCGCGACGGAGGCAGACTTCAAGCTCCCCGCCCCCATCCAGAAAGCCATTCTCTCCGCGCTACGCGAGCGGGACGAGGCCGCGGAGATCTGTCGCGATAAGGATGGGAATCCTGAGCCTGACCCTGAGCTCCGCGACACCGAGAATGTGCCCCTGAGGGAGAGCATCTGGGAGTTCTTCGAGCGAGAGGTGAAGCCCCACGTGCCCGATGCCTGGGTGAACACTGCTATCCGCGACCACAAGGACCACGAAGTCGGGAAGGTCGGCTACGAGATCAACTTCAACCGATACTTCTACCAATACCAGCCGCCGCGGCCGCTTGAGGATATCGAGGCCGATATCAAGGCGGTCGAGCACGACATACTGGAGACGCTCCGAGAGGTGGCAGGATGAACGTCCTGCCGGTCGAGCTTGGCGAGGAATGGCAGCGATGAGGGAGGCTGCTGCCCTGCCAAGGGCTGAAGGTTTCGAGGTCGGGACTGGTCGGCGCTGGAAGCCCTATCCGGCATACAGGGATTCCGGTGTGGAGTGGCTGGGCGAGGTTCCTCAGGAATGGGAGGTTCATGCGCTTAAGTACGGGTATTCGGTGTGCCTGGGGAAGATGCTCCAGTCCGAGCCCAGTTCGGCTCGGGACATGTATGTGCCGTACCTGAGGGCGGCAAACGTACTATGGGAAGGCGTGGATATCTCAGACGTGAAGGAGATGTGGTTCTCGCCCGAGGAGAAGGCGTCCTACCGTCTGGCGCCGGGAGACCTTGTGGTCTGCGAGGGCGGCGAGACCGGCCGATGCGCTCTCTGGGAAGGGGAGCTGCCCGAATGCTACATACAGAATGCAGTCCAGCGGGTGAGCGCGCGCGCAGGCTACTCGAGCAGGTTCCTATACTACTGGCTTCACGCGCTGAAGCACAACGGCTACATTGACGTTCTCTGCAACCGAGCGACAATAGCGCACCTGACTGCTGTCAAGCTCGGTAATCTGCCGGTACTGCACCCGCCTGACATTGACTGCGACGCCATCCTGTCCTTCCTCGACCGTGAGACGGCAGAGCTCGATGCGTTGATCGCGAAGAAGGAGCGGCTGATCGAGCTGCTTCAGGAGAAGCGGACCGCCCTCATTACCCGAGCCGTCACGAGGGGCCTTGACCCGACAGCGCCGATGAAGAACAGCGGGGTCGAATGGCTGGGGGAGATTCCGGCCCATTGGGAGGTCAAGCGCGCTGGCCTTCTATTTCGCGAGCGTGATGAGACGGGCTTCCCTGACCTCCCCCTGCTAAACGTCTCCCTGAACACAGGCGTCTCGGTCCGCGAGTTCGCCACTGATCGGATAGAGCGGACTGCGGACGATCCTGCTACGTACAAGCGGGTGCGAGCGGGCGATATCTCGTTCAACAAGATGCGCATGTGGCAAGGAGCCGTGGGGGTAGCGCCAGTGGACGGACTGGTCAGCCCGGACTACACGGTGGCTTCTCCTCGCGGCGGCGCGGACGCCAGCTATTACGTCGAGCTCTTCAGAACGGCGATGTGCAAGACGGAGATCGACAAGTATTCCCACGGGATTGTCCCGGACCGTAACCGGCTCTATTGGGATGGCTTCAAGAGGCTGTCACTCCTGTTCCCTCCCCCGACTGAGCAGAAGATGATCGTGGCACGATTCCGCGAAGCCGCAGCGCAACTTGATGCTCTCGCGTCCAAGGTCAGCGAAGGCATCGAGCATCTCAGGGAATACCGCACTGCCCTTATCTCGGCAGCAGTCACGGGGAAGATGGATGTGCGGGGGGAGGCCACGCTGTGACCACCTCCATGTTGGACATACTTCGATCCCGCGCAGAACGAATACGCGGCGAGGGGGTGCGACTGCTGGGGGACTTCTCGGGCATGCGCCCGATCAACACTCCCTCGGACCCCGAGCCCATTATCGGCCTGCCCGGCAGCCATTGGTGGAACGAGCTCCCGCCGGAAGGCAAGCAGATCCAAGCGCGATTGCTGCCAGAGGTAGACCGGCTCGCGGAACTCACTCGCGCGCTCGCACGCAACTTACCTGGGAGTTCGTCTCAAAAGCTACACGCTGCCTTGGATACCATAAGGGAGGCCGTCGAGCAGGATCGTGCTACGTTCTGGCAGACCAGGGATGAGGCCGTCGATGGTTTCAGTAAGCTCATCGACCAGGTCATGGCCATGCTCACCGAGTACTACGGGACGTCGTCGAGTATCGCGCTGGTCATCCCTGACACGAACGCTCTCCTGGCCGAGCCAGATATCGAGCAGTGGCAGTTTGAGGACAAGGACCACTTCACCATCATCCTTACGCCTACGGTCCTGTCCGAACTCGATGAACATAAGGTGAACCACCGGAATCCGGATGTGCGCGAGAAGGCGTCGAAGCTCATCCGGAAGATCAAGGAGTATCGGCGGCGTGGGTCTCTGCATCAAGGGGTGCCGATTGTGACCGACCGAGTGTCACTCCAGGCTATCGCCCATGAGCCCGACATGTCCGAGAGCATATCGTGGTTTGACGCGACGAACGCGGATGATCGGTTCCTGGCGACTGCACTGGAGGTGATCAGAGCGAACCCTGGCGCGACTGTATTCGTTGTGACTTCGGACATCAACATGCAGAACAAGGCAGAAGTGGCCGGGATACCCTTCTGCGAAGTGCCGGCCCAAAGAGCCGAACGGTGTGAGGGCGATGCAGGACCGGGTGCGGCGTGACTATGACGTGCTGCCACGTCGGGCACAGACAACCCAGTGCGCATGATTAGCGCACCGGAGCCCGAGCGACCGTGAAGGCAACACGCCTGTCATGCGCACTGAGGCAGAGCATGGACATCTCAGAGCGAGCATTCGAGGCGACGATCGAGCGGACGCTGCTGGCGGGCGGACCCGAGGCCGATCCCGAGGTCCGCGAGTCTCCTGTGGCGGAGGGTGGCTTCGAGCCGGGCGGCTACCGGCGACGAGTCAGCAAGGATCACTACGACAAGGCGCTCTGTCTCGACCCCGATATGGCGCTGGCCTTCATCCAGGCGACCCAGCCGGAGGAATGGGACAGCTTCGAACGGCAACACGGCGGCGACGCCAGAGACCGGTTCCTGAAGCGCCTCGCACAACAGATCCGGCTGAGAGGGACCCTGGACGTATTGCGCAGGGGCATCAAGGCGGACGGGTGCCGGTTCGAGATGGCGTGCTTCCGGCCGGTAAGCGGGATGAACCTGAAGCTGGAGCGACTCTACCAGGGCAACATCTTCACTGTCATCCGCCAACTCGAGTACAGCCAGAGAGATGCCAAGACAGTAGACCTCTCTGTCTTCCTCAATGGGCTGCCTGTGTTCACTGCGGAGCTGAAGAACCCCCTCACCGGTCAGAACGTGCAAAGCGCGATCCAGCAGTACTCCCTGGACCGCGATCCACGGGAGCCACTTCTCGCTTACGGGAGGTGCTTGGCACACTTCGCGGTTGATCCTGACTTGGTGTACGTGACCACACACCTCGAGGGAGAGAGGACACGGTTCACGCCGTTCAACCAGGGGCGGCAGGGCGGTGCTGGCAATCCACCTGCCTGGCGGGGGTTCCCCACAGCCTATCTCTGGGAGCAGGTGTGGGCGCGGGACAGCGTCCTCAACCTGATCCAGCACTTCATTGAGGACGTTGAAGTGGAGGACGAGAGGGGGCGGAAGGCCGGGCAGAGGATGATGATCTTCCCCCGGTACCACCAGCTCGACTCCGTGCGGCGCCTGACGGCCGACGCGAAGGAACAGGGAACCGGCCGCAGATACCTGATCCAACACAGCGCCGGCAGCGGGAAGAGCAACTCGATCGCCTGGCTCGCCCATCAACTCTCGACGCTTCATGATGCGAGCGACCGGCGTGTCTTCGATTCCGTCGTGGTGATCACGGACCGCCGGGTTCTCGACCGCCAGCTTCAGCGCACCGTGCTGCAGTTTGAGCAGGTGTTGGGCGTCGTCGAGAACATAGACAAGACCTCGCGGCAGCTCCAGCAGGCGCTGGAGGACGGCAAGAAGATCATCGTCACCACACTTCAGAAGTTCCCGGTCATCGCAGGCGAGATCAGTTCGCTTCCCGGCAGACAGTTCGCCGTAATCGTGGACGAGGCGCACTCCTCGCAGACCGGGGAGAGCACGAAGAGCCTGAAACAGGTGCTATCCGCCGGCACCCTCGAGCAGGCCGAAGCCGAGGAATCGGAGGCGCCTGACGAGGATTGGGAGGACCGGATAGCGGCTGAGATGCGCAGCCGCGGGCCGCTGCCCAACGTAAGCTACTTCGCGTTTACGGCAACGCCGAAGTCGAAGACCCTGGAACTCTTCGGCACACAACAGAGCGACGGCAGCTACGTTCCGTTCAGCCTCTACACCATGCGCCAGGCGATCGAAGAGGGGTACATCCTCGACGTGCTTGAGAACTACGCAACCTACGGCGAGTACTGGAATCTGCTGAAGAAGATCGAGGATGATCCCCGCTACGACAAGAGGAAGGCTGTCTATCTCCTCAGGAGCTTCGTCTCTCTCCACGAGCACACGATTGCTGAGAAGGTCGCCATCATGGTCGAGCACTTCACCGATCACGTGGCAGACCGCATTGGCGGCCAAGCGAAGGCCATGATCGTGACGCGGTCCCGCCTGCATGCGGTCCGCTATAAGCTGGCGCTGGATCGCTACCTGAAGGAGCGGGACTGCTCATTCCAGACGTTGGTAGCGTTCTCGGGCACGGTTCGCGATGGCGGCGTGGAGTACACCGAGGCTGGCATGAATGGGGTCTCGGAGACTCAGACTGCTGACACGTTCAGGCGTCCTGAGTACCGATTGCTGGTAGTCGCGTTCAAGTTCCAGACCGGTTTCGACCAGCCGCTTCTCCATACGATGTACGTTGACCAGAAGCTCGGCGGTGTCCAAGCCGTGCAGACCCTCTCGCGCCTGGACCGGATGCATCCGGGCAAGCATGAGACGATGGTGCTGGACTTCGCCAACGACGCCGACGATATCCGAAAGGCCTTCGAGCCATACTACGACCGGACATGGCTGAAGGAGGGGACCGACCCCAACCGGCTCTACGATCTCCAGACGCAGCTCGAGGGATTCCACCTGCACGACGACACCGACGTGGAGCGCTTCGCGCAGGTGTACTTCAGCCGGAAGGCCACGCAGGACAAGCTGCATGCTGCTCTGGCTCCGGTCGTCGAGCGATATGGGCAAGCACACGCGGAGGAGAAGGCGGACTTCCGGGGCATCCTGAACGACTACGTCCGCCTCTACGCTTTCCTCTCGCAGCTGATCACATTTGTGGACACGGAGCTGGAGAAGCTCTACGTCTTCGGCCGCCTGCTACTGAGGAAGCTCCCGGTGCCTAGAGAACGCCTACCAGTCGAGATCCAGCAGGCTATTGACCTTGACTCCTACCGCATCCGTCAGACCGCAGGCGGGGGGATCGGCCTCGAACGCGGCGCGGGCGAGTTGCTGCCAGCCGGCGCAGAGTCCAAGCGCAGTCCCTCGACTGAGGAGCTCGAGCCGCTGTCACAGATCATCGCCGAGCTCAACGAACGGTTCGGCGCCGGGCTGTCGGAGAAAGACAAGGTCTCGATCGCTCAGCTGGAGGCTCGACTGATCGGCAACGCGACGCTCGAGGCAAGCGCGCGGGTCAACACACCGGACAACTTCCGCCATGTCTTCAACCGAGTGGCGAACGACGAACTCCAGGACATGGTTGATTCCAACTTCAGGTTCTACAAGCAGGTGAACGACGACCCGGAATTCGCCGAGCATTTCCTGGCATGGCTGTTTGGCAGGTACATGCAGGAGCAGAGCCCTGGTCAGCCAGGACGTGCTGGCTAACGGCACGTGGTCGTGGGGGGGTGCTGGTGGCCACACCCGATTCTTGGCAGGCCTGCCGTCGACCCCGGCGGACGCCATTTGCCAGTGGCCTCGGGCACCCCTTGACTCCGGCGATCCCCTCAGCTTGGAGTCACTCCCCAGAGCTGCACCACGTACCCAGTCGGATCTAGCACTATGTATCAGACCGCGGCCATGTGGCAATGGGCACCAGGCGCGATCTGGGGGGTGCAAGATATTGGGGCGTCCTGATCGTGGGCGTTCGCCACCACGGGCTTACTTCAGCCCTACCGTTACGGTCCTAACCGGGGTGTCGCCCTCCATGATGACGATCGCCCAGGTCCCCTTGAGCGCCTTGGTGAACCAGTTGAGCGATTGAAGTGCCGCAATCCTGCCGCGCTGGCCCGGTGAGAGGCGCACTACCACAATAGCGCAGAGAATCCGTCGGTGGACGACGGGAACAGGAGGGGAGTGGAAGCAGAAGCGCACTGTGGTCGCGGTGGGCACGTCCGTGTATCGAAGCGATACACCCAGCGACTGCTCCTTGCTCCCATCAACTACGGCGGATCTCTTACCCACGTTACCGCGCGAACCAATGCCGCCGCCGGTCTCCAAAGCCCATATCCGGAACGAAGGTGTCGACATGGCTGTAGGTAGAGGCGGAGCTACGTTACCGAGACCGAGCGCCGCCAACGAAGCCAGAGCGCCTGCCGGCAGCAACATGACCAGAAACAAAACAAGGCAGCTCGGTCTCTCCCACCCCGAAGCAGCATGCTCGTTGGAGACCCGGCTCTTCGCCAGCCGAGCCGCCCATAAGGCAGATGGGAGGAAGAGGACCGCCGACATGGTGTGGATCTCGAACCTGAATGGGTCTCGCCACTGTCTTATGCCGGTCATGATGCCGATCACAGCGGCAAGACACGCGGCGAAAACGAACATCGTCGCGACGATACCTGGCAGGTGTCGTAGAAAGGCAGTACGCTCTGGTTTCCCTCTGAGCAGAAGCTGTGCGGCCGCGAGGCACCCGCCGGTAGTAGCGAGCAATACATTGGATACAAGGCCGACGAAACCGTGTGCTAGTACAGGGACGCACCACGCCAAGACCACCGACGTGAGAAGGACAGCAGACAAAGCGGTAGCGGCGAACACTTCCCGCGCTTTCTCACGGCAGGACTGAAAGGGGTCGGCGCGCCTCAGTGGGGACACCCTGTCCACGCCGTCAGATCCGACGCTTTCAACAGCCACCACTGATGAGCGAACGTCGGCTGTGACCCTCACTCGTACCACGCAGCCCCCAGCCCGGATTAGGAGTTGGCCGGACCGCAGGCCCAGGACAGCCGATGCCGGAAAGGTGACCCAGATCGGAACGACGGCTGGCTTCGGGCTGATCTCCACTTGGCATCGTTCTGCCGCGAACCAGGGCTCATCTGATGAGATCGTAGCCATCGCGCGACCATCGTTCGTCCCGATGGCTAGGGTCATAGAGAGGCGAGCCGGACACAAGACGGCTCCGAAGTCAAGAGACTCCGGCACTACGGTTACTTGTGGTTCAGAGCCGGGTTCGAACTCTAGAGACGAGAACCTCTCGCCATGGGATGGCAATCGATCACCCCCGAGTCTCAGGGCAAGCCGCACCGTTCGAGACCTGCGGTTGGCACTCGTGCTTCAGACTGCTGATCAGCTGCCTATCCGGATAGCCGGTCAAGGCGCAAGTCCCATCTGCACGGATCAGGACCTCCGCCACATGTCCAGGGAAGTCCTGCGGGCTGAGTCTGCCCGTCAACAGGTGCAGGCGTTGGTTCGAGCTGCCCCAGGGATTGCCAGTCTCAGGCAACATGGCCTGGTACCTGCCCAGGATTGCGGCGTCCACGGCCCTGAGCAGACGATTACCCCCGTCCAGCATACGGATCTCGTCCAAGTCTCGGCCCGAATATAGCACTACGGTGCGACCACACAGCTCATGGTACAGCTGCAGAAGCTCCGTGGCCGTAGCCAACTGATCAGTCGGTTCGCCACCGCTGAGGGTCAACCCATTGGTGGAAGCAGAGGCCAACTCCTCGGCGAGGCGTCTTACCGATCGCCAAGTCCCGCCGCTGAACGGGTGGGTCTCCGGATTGAAGCACCCCTGACAACGAAGTGAGCAGCCCTGCACCCAGACAACGCTGCGCAGACCGGGGCCATTCGCCCTGGAACCGTGAACCAGAGCGTGGAGCCTGATCCGATGGCTCATACTAGCCGCCGCTCCTGTGCCGTTCCAGGACCTCGCGGACCCAAGCAAGGGCGCTTGCGGCCGTGTTCTGCCCGAGATAGGCAAGTGCAATCGCAAGAGGGAGCCCGCTCCTGAAGGGCCTGCCACGGGCCAACGCTAAGTTACCCCGGGCAATCCAGATCCAGGCCTTGGCAATGGGCCAAGAGGGTCGCAATGCACAAGCTTCGGCGATATTCCGTTCCGCGGCCTCCAGGTGACCGGCTTCCGCTTGCGTGGCTGCGACCCGTGCGAGGCCGGCGCAGAGCATGTTATTGAGAAAGGCATCGGCAGGAAATCGCTCCCTCGCTGCGGCCAAGACGCGAACCGCGTCGCCTGTGCGGCCCGCGCCCTGGAAGGCGTTGTGCAGCTCATACCATATGTCCAAGTTCTCGGGCGCGACGCCCGAGGCGCGCAGGAGCTCTGCCTCGGCTGATTCCATATCTCCTTGGTCAACGTGGAGAGCAGCGAGACGTCGCGAGTAGTCGACGTTATCAGGATCGAGTCGGCACGCTTCTGTGAGCTGCGCGATGGCATCCGTGGGTCTGTTCTTGCGCCGGTGGGCACGGCTCAGGTTACTGTGGATGACCGCCGAATTCGGGTTAAAGGCCACTGCCTTCTCGTAAGCGGCTAGGGCTGCATCGTACTGCCCGGCACTCGCCAGTTCCACCCCCTGCTTGTTCCAGGCAGTGGCTGACTGGGCGAACTCCAGCAACTGGAACCGCGAGTCCAGGGGCGCGACCGGCGCGCTCGCGGTATCGTCATCTTCCCACGCATCGCGTGGCGGCGCAATCTCCGCCCACTGCCGACGGACTCTCACGTCTGGCCCCGCTTCCTCATCCGCTCACTTCGGTCTCTACGCCAGCCTGGCCCTCGTAGTAGTCAGAGGTCAGCTCTCTGCTCTGCACCTCGCCCAGTTCATCCTCGAGCCACTTGGTGAAGTCTACGCAGGAGGCGCCTTTCGCGCCCAAGACGCGAATCTGCACTTTCCCATTACGGTCGATCGTGATCTCCATTTCTCTTCGGTTCATCGCCATTGCCTCACCACGAGCCTGATAGTCTGATCTTCCAGACGCTCTTCCTCGACCACTGCCAGACCCCGCCTATCCGCCTCCTTCTTGACCTTGTGGTAGGCATAGGCGCGGGTCAGTCGAGCGGTGAAATCCTTCCCCAAGAGCCGAACATCATACTCGGAGATGATCGCGTCGAAATGGTCGCCGACCCACCTGAACCCGAGATCATTGCTGGCCGAGCTGATGAACTTGCGACGCACCACAATGTCCGCGGTCTGCGGGCGACGGTCTCCCTGATAGCCGTACAGGGGCAAGCCTTTGCCTTCTTCCACCTGATAACCCATTTCCGATAGGGCATCCTTCAGGCACTCTGGGTCAGTTATCTTCGTCTTGACGACTGTGTAATGGGACATGCCGCTCACCTCTCGGCGTCAGAGCCATTGCCTTACCACCAGCCGGATGGTCTGGTCTTCCAGCTTCTCCTCCTCAACGATCCCCATGCCTCGGGCCTCGACCTCCTTCTTCACCTTCTCATAGGCGTACCGCTGACGGATTGCCCGATCGATCTCGCCTATCTGATTACGGAATGCCTGCTGGTCCACTCGGACTCCCCACCAGTCAGCGACAATCGCATAGGTGCCGTCAGCCTGTCGGCGAAAGCCGATGCTGTATCCTTGGCCCGGCTTCACCACGAAGTCCACCGCCTCAGTCCTGCCTCCACATCCTCGCACCTGCGTACCGCCCGGCACCAACGCATAGCCCAGGCCCTGAAGGCCTTGGCGCAATGCAGCTTCATCCTTGATACTGGTGCGAACGGTTGAGAAGTGCGACATGGCTGTTCCCTCCACAGTCGCGGTTCTGTCTCCCGCTCCATCCATTAAACGCGTTCGATGTCTGTGTCTGGCAGGTGCCGCCGCAATCCCTCAACAGCGGCGTCGCTTACTCCCGGACAACGAAGGCCACCCCCGCATCAGTGATCGTTGCGTGTCCTATCGTCAGTTCCTCCAGAGATGAGAGACGACCGATCTCGGCAAGTCCACTGTCGGTGACGTCATCGGAGTAGATGTCAAGCCCGCGCAGGTTGGGAAGGCTCCGCAAGTGCGCCAGGCCTTTGTTGGTGATCCCCCAACCAATCTCCAGATGGCGCAGCCCGACAAGGCCGCCGAGGTGTGCTAGGCGGTCATCCCCATATCCACCAGATATCATCTCGATGGCCTGTAAAGCATCTGGCCCTAGACCAAGTAGAGGCGTTAGGTCCTCCGCACCAGACTTACTAAGCTTGAGCTTCACGGACGCGTCCATCGGTACGCGCACCTCGCCTGACGCTTCGCTGACTTCTGTCTCGCTCTGATGATCTCGAAAGCGTCCCTCAGCACATAGGTATAGCATTCCGAGCGAGCGGTCCGCCGGGAATCGGAGCACGCGCTCAGGGAACTCGAGATTGCCGAATCGCTCTTGCCTGCTCACCACATCTCATCTCCGCCGCTCTGCTTCATGTCTTCGCCCGAGACATCGAAGAACGGGCAGTCATCTCCTCATCCGTCGGCTTCCACTCGCGTCGTCTTGAACTGATCGCGCGCCTGTGCCAATCGGTGCTCTAAGTCCGTCACCTGAGCGCGAACCTGCTCCTCCTCGCTCTCAGCGCGCTGGACCTTGCGCCCCAATTGACTGAGATCCGACTCCGATTTCCCCGCTGCGATACTCTGGAGCAGTGCACCGATACCGACCTTCACTACTATCCAGCTTAGCAGAGGAAGCCCAAAAAGCATGAGGGCAGACATTCCCGCAGAATGAGCATGGCTCATTGGAACGCCGATCACTAGCATGAGGAAGAACCAGATGGCTACGCCCGCTGCCCATGCGAGACACCCCTCAGGTGCATAGTGCCACGGCGGCTTAGACTGGATGTCTTTCCGCCGGAAAGATGCTGCGCTCTCTGCGCTGGATAGTTGTTCTGCGGCGGTCCTGAGCGCTTGCTCTGCTGCGGGCAAGGCCCGCCTAGCTTTCTCGTATGCTGCTTCGACAGGGGCTACGAGCCTCGAATGGAGATCCTCAATCCTGTCTTGCAGCTTGGCAAGTCGTTCGCTCTCGCTCCCCGCAGCGAAACCTTTCCGGCAGGCCTCGAGCGATTCATCCAGGCGACCCAGTGCCGCAGTCGCCACTGCCTTCGTCTCCCAAGCATCAGCATTGCCGCCGTCGATGCCAAGCGCCGCCTTGCTAACCTGGAGCCCTCCTTCGTGATCCTTCATACCGAGAAGCGCTTCGGCCTTACCTACCAGCGCCTCTACATCCCGTGGCCTCAACTCCAGGAGTGAGCCATAGCAGGCTGCGGCCTCCTGCCATCGGGACAATTCGGCTAGCGTCGCCGCCCTATTGTATAGGGCATCGGCATTCTTGGGATCAATGGCCAAGGCCCTGTCATAGCAGCCCACCGCGGCAGCCTGTTCGCCGCGCTCGCCTAGACAAACACCCTTGCCGACCCAGGCAGAGGTCTCTTCCGGACGTTGATCTGCTATCTCTGAGAACAGGGGCAAAGCATCGCCAAAGTCGCCCTTGGCCAGTAGTACGCGCGCACGCCGTAGTTTCGCTTCGCAAGAGTCCGGATCAATGGACAAGGCGCTGGCAAAGCTCTTCTCTGCGCGGGAAAGATCGCCGAGCGCGAGAAGGATTTCGCCTTGCTGCAGCCAGGCGTCTGCACTCGGAGTGACCAGGCCGATGTATCGCTCGAAATAACGCAGCCCCTCGGATGAATCGCCGCTACGGTGCAGCGCGACTGCCCTGAGTCGAAACGCTTCAGCGCAGTCCTCAACCTGCGCGAGCGCTTCGTCGCACAGCGTGACCACGCGCCCGAACTCTCCCCGGCCGAGCCAGCGTCTAGCCTGCTCGCAGAGGTCGTTTGCCTTCTGCGCTGGCGTGCGGAGTTCCAGATGCGCAAATCGCATCCGCTTGCTCTCGCCATCTGCACTGTCGCTAGCGCACATGGTCTGCTGGCGCTCGCTCCCGTGTGCCGGCCTATATCTCAAGCCGCCTCTTAGTGTAGGTCGGGATCGCCTCGCTCTCGGCGGATACCGACGCTTTCCTGGCCCGCGTGGTGGCCCAGTCCCGCAGCTCCTCAATCTGCTCCTTCATGGTGACCGACAGCGGAATACACTGACGGATGCTGCGACTGATGTCATCAGTGGTCATCTGACGTTTGCCGTCGTAGAGAGCGTCACGCAGTCCGCTGACCACTGCTTCTTCTAGCTCAGCACCACTGAACCCCGTAGACTCCTCAGCCAGCCTGTCGAGGTCGAATCTCGCTGGATCTTGAGCGCGTTTCAGGAGGTGAACACGGAGAATGGTTTTGCGCTCCTCTGCGTTGGGCAAGTCGACGAAGAACACTTCGTCAAACCGTCCTTTACGTAGCATCTCCGGCGGTATAGCCCGGATGTTGTTCGCGGTGGCCACGATGAAGACAGCGGTCTTCTTCTCCTGCATCCACGTGAGGAACGTACCGAAGACACGGGCTGTAACGCCCGAGTCCAGGTGTCCCGCTGACGCCCCCGCGAAGCCCTTCTCTATCTCATCGATCCAAAGGACTGCAGGGGCAATTGCTTCAGCAGTGCGGATGGCACGCCTGGTAGCCTCTTCGGACTGACCAACCAGGCTTCCGAACACTCGCCCGACGTCGAACCGAAGCAGGGGCATGCCCCACAGGCTGCTAACGGCTTTGGCAACCAGGCTCTTCCCGCAGCCCTGGACGCCAAGCAAGAGCACGCCCCGAGGTTGCGGCAGCCCGAAAGCCCGTGCCTCTTCTGTGAAGTCAACCGACCGCTTTGTAAGCCACTCCTTGAGGACCTGAAGGCCTCCGACCTGCTCAATATCCTCCTCAGCATCGTAGAACTCAAGGATGCCAGACTTGCGAATGACCTGGCGTTTCTCTTCAAGCACCAAGGGGATGTCGCTCTCGTCCAGCTTGCCGTCTTTGATTATCGCCTTCGCAAAGACGTTCTCCGCTTCGGTCGCGGTCAGGCCAAGCGCCGACTTGAGAATACGCTCTCTGGCCGGGGGCGGGAGGTTGACTTTGATGTGCGGGTTGTCTTTCACGCTTTCGATGACATGGGAGAGGAGTTCATCCAAGTCCTGAAGCGTGGGCGGTCCGAAGTCAATAACAGTGATGTCTTTCTCCAGTTCGACCGGCACCTTCAGGACGGGGGAGATGAGCACCACATTGCTCAGTGTGCCCGGCAGCTTTGCCGCCAAGTCGCGGAGGCGTCGGATGACCTCTGCGTCTGACAGGAATGGGTGGAAATCCCGCACCACGAAAATGGCCCCCTGCTTGGCATCCTCGATGAACTTCAGAGCCGCAAGAGGGTCACGTGTAGCGTTGTCTGTGGCTGATTCGGCTGCGCGGGCGTCAACGAACCCTCTGCTGCGGCTCCAGATGAAGAGGGCCTTATTCCACCCTTTGGCGATCTCGGCAAGCACCTCCTGCTCAAAGCGTTTCTCCTCATAAGTCACGACATAGAGCAGGGGATACCGCGCCCGCACTAGGGTCTCGACTTCTTCATAGATAGCTGGTTTCATCTGCGGTTCTCTCCTCTCTCAGAGTTGTCTACCCGTGTCCGACGTCACGGGTTAGCTCTGCTCGCCACTTGACAAGACTGTCCTGAGCCCATTTGTCCTGCGTGTCCAATTCCAGGCATTTGTTTAGGCTCTCGATCGCTTCCGTGATGCTATGCAGGTTGTAGAGAGTCCATGCCTTCTCTCTCCATACCCACGCATGTCCGGTGTCGAGAGCCAACGCGCGGTTGATGCTGATAAGGGCCTCAGCATGCCGACCGAGGCGGTTAAGACACCACGCCCTTTCGCACCAGACCCATTTGTCCTGATCTCTTAGTTCCACGGCTCGGTCCAGACTCGCCAGGGCCTCCTCATAGCGGCCCAGCTTGTTGAGGGCAACCCCTTTCTGGTGCCAGGCGAACGCGGATTGATCGTCCAGCTGCAATGCCTTCTCTGCACAAGCTAACGCCTCATTGCCTTGCCCCCCTTCATCAGCGCGACCTAGTCAGGCACGATCGCTCCCTGCGCAAGCCTCCGCAGAGGGCCTTTGCACCGAGACGGGTGAGTTGGCTCTGACACCTGACTCCCACCCGGTGACCTCATCCGAAGACCCCACGATAGGCACCAAGCAAAGAATCCGTCATGCGTTCTACGTAACGCGCGAAGTGATCTCCGGCGTGTACCGGGTCCGTCGCCAGTCTAAGGATGAGTCCAGCAGTGTTGACAAAGGTCAGTATGAGCAGGCACACGGCCGCTCGAATCGTTCGCGCGGCCCACGGCACTATCCGCCCGACTACGTTCGCGGCGCCTTTGCGGCCACCAACGATGAAGCTTATGCCCAGCAGGATGAGGAACGCGTATAGGGCCAGCGTAATCAACTGCCGCTTGAGTTCGGCCATCCTAACGTCCCCTTGCCACGTTCTTCGTCACGATTTCCCTTGAACTGGCGTAGAATGACATGGGCACCATGACCTGCGCGCCCCACCCTTTCTCAGCCCCGCACGGCGCACAAACCAGAGCACGGGTCTGAGGAGAAGAACTCGCACCAACCTTATAGCGATTGGCCGTCCTGATATCGCCTCAGCAAGATTCGGCCCTAACCGCTGGTAGACGCGCACGAACGCTCTCCCCGCGCAGGTGTGCAGCAGTATGGTGTCTCGGTACTCACGAAGGACCTGGACCTCTTTGGCCATCGGCGTGCCGTAGACCGCGGTGGCGACGAAGCAGCCGCCGGACTTCTGCGGTGTCTCCTTGGCGACGAAGAGAGCGGACTTCCTGCAGCTCTCCCAGTTGTACAGAGACCGCAGTTCCTCTTCGAGCAGTACAAGATCCACGCCGTCAGACGCGACCTTTCGGTACTGCTCGATCGCGTCCATGCATAGGTTCATCTCGTCCGTCGTCATGCTAACGCCCCAGCCGAGGGCCGGACCTGGTTCCCATCCCTCGGCCCGCTTCTTGGCCGCCGACTGATGCAGCCAGCCGTATGCCCCAAGGTAGGCAACCACGGCTAGGCGAAGCAGCAACTCGGGATCGGTGGGGCAAAGCCTCGCCAGAGCACCGTAACGAGGAGCTCCTCCCGCCAAGACAGATAGGGATCCCGTGGCGCCAGCGAGGCGTGCTGTCTGGTCCAGTTCGTCCAGTTGCTTCTGCAGGGCCGGATCGCCCAGTTGCAGCGGACGATCCCAAGGCGCCAGTTCCAGGGCAAACCATTTTCCTCTCTCAAGCGCCTCCGCTTCTGGCATCCGCTATCCCTTTCTCAATCCTGTTGCCCCCCTGGCGTAGATCACCGTGCCGTTACACATACGCGTTTCCCCAAGTCGTGCAGCACAGCGTCGATCTGCGGCAATTCACATGCTGAACATGTCATCAGCCGGAAGTCCGGATCACCCTCCCATGTCCCATTGTCTCTAATCCCCAGCCTCCTGCACAATCGCAGCATCGCCTGATTGTCCTGCCCAACCCATCCCCAGACTTCTCGCAAGCCTAACTCGTGAAAGGCATATCGCAGGATGAACCCAAGCGCGGCCGCGCCCAAACCGATCGGCCTTTTCGACGCCATCCAAACGACGGCAGCGGCATCCTCACGGCCAGGCACTGAACGGATCGCGCGCAGTTCTACGAAGCCCAGGGTCTCATCATCCCGCCTCAGTAAAAAGCAACAGGCATCTGCTTGAAGCGTCCCTCGCACCTGTTCTGCCGACGTCTCGATCGGTCGCAGACCACTGGCGAGCATCTGAGCGATCTCCCGGGCCTCGGCCTCAGTGGCTGGAACTGCATCCACAGTAGTCGCCAAGGAAGCTACGATCCTTTCTTCTTATGGTCTTTGCAGGTGCTGTGCTGGTTCATCTTGCGTTTGTGCAGGTTGCAGTAGCCGCTCGAGTTGTTGTAGAAGGTGCAGTTATAGCACTTCTTCTCCTCACCGCCCATGATGGTCTCCTTTCATAGACTGTGCCGCTAAGCGCGGCCGGATGCGTCCGCTTGTGATCGGGTCGGGTACATAGCACTTGTGCGATTCGCAGATGGGCTCATAGAGGACGAGCGGCGGCACAGGACCGACGCGGTAGACGGCGAGCCCGGTTCCGGACCCAGATGAGTATGTATCCAGTTGAGCGACCCCAGTCAGCGTGGTAGCCCCCTGCAACCGCCTATGTGGCTCCCCCGTCGATCGAGCCCCTACCCTGATAGAACCCCGACAGGATGGAGGCCGGAGTCGAAACGTTCAGGGGGTTCGACAGCCCCCCGTTTCCTCGCCTGGCGCGGGCGGAGGTGACGCTGCCGCGGGGGCCCATTCGCTTCTAGGCGCTTCGCCGACGCGACCCCCGCTGGCAGCCGCTGCTTCAGGAGGTGCCCTATAGTCTCCCGAACAAGCAGTCTCTGAGGTGACCTCGATGTCCTGTCACCTGAGTCAGTCATACTCAGGCCGACCTTTGCTTCCTGGCACTCGTCCATTCAGCGATAACCGTTGCTCATCAACGGTTCGTGTCAATGCCCTGCGATAGGGTTCCAGCACGAAGTCGGCGACCGCTGATCCCGGCACCCGCGTGCCGTCGGTGAGTTCGATCTGCCAATCACACGTTTCTTCGTCATAGACGGCAGAATACTGCGGGCGGCAGTGCCAGACACGTTGTCTTATCGCACGACAGCCTGCCCAGAACCCTCCTTCTCGAGTGACTCGCAGAGTGAACTGAGAACAGGTTTCCTTGAACAGGCAACTCCGCTTGAACCGCGCAGGGACGAATCGTCGATAGGCGCAGATCAGGCCAATCAGAATCCATCGCATAGCGTGCCCTTCACGTCATTTTCGAAAGACGATCATGTATACGACAGCTTCGTCATGTGAGGCCGGTGTACCGGGTGTTGCACCGATGCCAAGACAGCCTGCGTTACCAGGAACGGCCGGGGTGGTGATGATGGTTCTTACGTTCTCCAAACGGACGTACTCCCATCCTTGTCCTGCATTCTGATTGATAAGCTCCGCCAACTGCTGCGCTGCGGCTTCTGCGCCTTGACCTCTTACGATACTTGCGGTAAACGGAACGACTTTGTATTGCATCTCGAATGCCTCCTGATGGAATTGGGGTGATGCCCCGCCCGTAGCGGAGGGCTGGGCGCACCCTCCGTTCTCAAGGCTAATGCTCACCATTTCCTACTCATGCGCCATGTCCTGGCTCCTTTCGTTGTCCTGCCTTACGGCGCACCAATGCCTTGGATCTCCAGAGCATAGGTTGCAGCGGTACGGATGCGAATTGCCATTTGTGCGGCAGAATGCTCGGTGATTACTCTGGAAGCATAGGGGCCTAGTGCCAAACTGCTCGGATGCCTCCTCACCAAAGTCTGTTACTTCTTGAGAAACTGATCGCATCCTTGATCCCATTTCGTTTGCTGTCCTCGGCGCGTGCACTTGCCTTCTGTCCCGCGAACATTGGTCTTCACCCAGTGAACGCACCGCTCACAGCGCTTCTCGCTCGCCATGATCCCACTCCTCAGATTAGCGATCGTGTCGGCAGCCCGACGAAGACGTTGCGGCGGCCAGTGTCCTGGCGAACAGGCACTCCCCTGCGGCATTGTCCTCTCTTCGTCACCCTCGTTTCCCACAGGTCTGTGGTTTCACCTCGGAAGCACGACACGGTCTTATCACTGTCCACCTGGGGAATACGACGGCGCCCTGCGGCATTACCCTGATCCCGGCGAGCGGGTTGGCGCGCTCGTCCAGCAGGACGAGTTCCGGTCTTCCGTCTTGGTGTAGGCTTACAGAGAACCGCAGCGTACCCGCGCCGTCAAACATAGACAGGAACGGTGATCCATCGGGCAGCAGATCCAGCTGCAAACGGTTGCGCCCTCCCGGCGTGAATAGGACAATGGCCGGGTTCCCCTCGGGGCGCATTTGCAGCGATGCTCGCGCCCCTCCGTTCCTATCATACAGGTAGACACCCGGTTGTTGGTTGTCAGCGCCACACCACAGCGCAACTCGCACATGCCCTTCGTCGTCAACCAGTTCGAATCGCCGAGCCTTGACCGTCGCCTCCATCGCTAGCTTCCTCCTGCCACGCGCCGTTTCGCAGCCTACCGGGAGTCCTGCGGGCCCGCTATCGCACCTTGCCCTCCGGCAGGTCCACTTCAGCCCCTACACCTGTCCTCGTCCGCCACAGTGATCGCAGACGATGCGGCCATGACCATGGCAGTGGTTGCACTTTCTAGTGCCGCCGAGGATGTCTCGAGCCTTCCCGCTGCCGCCGCACGTCGGGCACCTGAGCGTCTTCTTGCCACCGCACTTGCCGCAGACGCGCATGTTACTTACCCCCTTCCCTCTCCGTCAGGACGGTGGACACGGCTTGCCCTCGGATTACCTGGCACCACTTCCCCGATCAGCGACGAATACACCCGAGCCAGCCATGCCGCCGGTCTCACCATAGTCCAAAGGCAGACCTTCCGCGTCAGATGACGCCTGGCGATCCAGGCCGCAAGACACGGCGACAGCTTGTAGTAGCCTTGCGCGAGCAGCCTACCCGTCCGCGTTCGCATCAGGACCGTGTCTCGGAACTCTGAAAGGCTCAGAACCTCCCAACTCGTCGGCGATCCTGAGGCAGCGGTGGCGATGAAGCAGCCACCGCTCTTGGCCTGCTTCTCACGCATCATCTGGTAGGGAGGCTGGGTGCCGAGTTCCTCGGCGATGGCATTGGCCAACTGCGCTCTGCGGTTTCTGAGTTGGGTCTGAGCAGTCCGGCTGCGGTCGTTCGTGTTCGACGCGATGATCTGCTCCTCCAAGCGTACGCTAGCTCCTGCGAACTCAGAGGCAAGCCGAAGATCCCCTGCTTTCCGAAGTGCCCAAGCGGCAAGCTCGCAGTATCCTGCCGCCTGGTCAGTGTCCCCCGTCGGCGTAGCGTCAGGCGAGAAGAGGACCGCGTAGGAGGTTCTGGCTGCGGCGACCACATCGTCCACTGGCAGGCCGCTAACGAATTCCTCCTGCGAGATCTCGGGTTCTACTGACGTGGCGTGAAAGGAGATACGGCCGTCAGGGCGCTTCGTAAGGAAGTGGGCTGCGTTCTGACGAGACTGCCTGTCGGTGAGGAACGTCCCGCATTTCCTGCAGCGTATTAGCCAGATCTGCCCGCCGACGCCAAGCGCTTCAGCGTCCGAGTCAGGCGGAGGCCCAACTTCGGCCGGCTCTAGCCGAAGATCCATCCCTCGTGCCCCGCACCTGCCGCACCCCGTCTCCATGAGCCCCACCAGGATGCCTGGGGCCCACTCGCGGTATAGTGGCATCAAGCCATGCCCTGACTGCCTGCCAGTGGACATGCTGACCTCCCCTCGCCGATAGGCGGCGTCTGGCTGTAAGCCGGTCGGCAGCCACGCAGGTCTTCTACAGCCGGTCAGGTGTCACCTTCCAGTCCTATAGCGGAATCGCCGGGATGTCTGGGTTGAGTCGGCACACCTATGGTCGAGCCGCCGTCAGAGGGTGTACAGCGGCCAGAGTACAGAGTGGGTCCGAGGTCTGCGCAGCCAAGGCCTGCACCACTTGCTGATTCGGTCACCCGAGGAGACGTTACTCAGGATCGAACCCCCGGACCTCGTCCACATCTGGAGACAGTTCGATCCTGAGTAACGCTTCCTCCACCATGCTCGCAGTCTCGAACCGTCTTCCTCCGGTCAACGACCGCCTCCGCAAGGGGCCGTTTCTGTCGTGCGATCCCCTAGCTTCTCCGCGTTTGCACACGCCGCAAGCATGTGGACGACTGGCACCCGTCTGGGCGCGGGATCCCACCTGGAATCCCCCTTCCGCGCCCCCTTTCTCTGGGACATGTGGACCCGACCTGCCTCGTCGACATGCAGAGGAACCAAGCACTCTGCCTGCTCTTCTTCGCTACTCTCCGAGCGTTTCGAAACGCGCCTATGGAGTAGGACTCCGGCACTGCGAAACCGCTGCCCGTGTGTAGTGGCCCCGAGGACAGCCCCATGCACAATCCGCCGGACTTGGGCCTCAGGACCCCTCTAACGCCGCCGGTTCGGCGACAAGAACGGACTTGACTTGCTTGCCCACCAGAGCGTGAATAACCTCCTGACTGGCTGCACCAGAACGCCATGTCAGGAGGTATGTCCACGATGGTGATGAGCAGACAGAAGACCCCGGTAGCCGTCAGTGCCCGTTCCCGAGAAGGACGGGGAACGCCTGATCGGGTGGAGTCGGGGGACCTGACCTGGGACCGGGCGATCCGGCTCTTCCTGGAAG